>Ga0114976_10000950_pt1 | contig 18108 bp, 18 predicted proteins | sample S_130805_EF_Meta_FD_87319 | JGI IMG/M metagenome (GOLD analysis project Ga0114976, IMG submission 87319) | Freshwater microbial communities from Lake Simoncouche, Canada to study carbon cycling - S_130805_EF_MetaG | ecosystem: Environmental > Aquatic > Freshwater > Lake | place: Lake...
CTACGACGTTGATAGGACGGGTGTGGAAGCGTGGTAACACGTTAAGCTTACCGTTACTAATAGCTCAATTGGCTTGATTTATGCACTGAAAAATTTTTAGATACAAATTACAATGTTAAAAAGCTAATGATTTTATTTATAAAAAAATTTCAATCTTAATAGATTTAACAAAGTTCTAAAAATTTCGATTTTAGAAATTTTAGAATGGCCACTATGTCTTAATTTAAAGTGTATTGGGATTTCAATTATTTTTAAATTTAAAAAATTTATTAAAAATATTGTTTCCATAAAAAAACTATATCCTTTAGATTTAATTTTATTAATATTTAATTTTTTTAGTTTATCAATATTAAATGCCCTATAAGAGGTTGTGAACTCATTGCAATTAATATTTAAAAAAAATTTAATAAAATAATTGCCAAAAAAACTTATAAAAAAACGAAACCCTTTTAAGTCACATTTACCCCCTTTGATATATCTTGATCCTATAATAAAAGAATTATTATCTAATAAGTTAATAAATTTTCTGATTTCCTTTGGTTCGTGGGAAAGATCCGCATCTAAAGTTACTAAATAGTTATATCCCCCCTTTTTTGCATATCGAAAAGCAATTTTATGAGCAGTATCAAGTCCTAATTTTTTTCCTCTTTTAATTAATTTTAAATTTTTATTTTTTTTAGAATATTTTATTAAAAAAGGTAATGTTCCATCATTTGAGTTGTCATCTACTATCAAAATGTCTAAATTTATTTTTAAATTATTAATTTTGTTTAAAAGTGTTTTAATATTTGGAAATTCATTATAAGTTGCTGTAAATATTAATGTTTTTTTAATCATTTTTCTTAATTAAATTATAACCTGAGATGAACAATAATAAAACAGCATTAATAGTAGGTGGCACAGGTCAACTTGGTTTTTATTTAACAAATTATTTATCCAAAAAAAAAATAAAATTATATATATCAACAAGAAATTTGTATAGTTCTCGTGTTTATTTTTTTAAAAAAAATTTTAAAAGTAAGATTTCTTTTATAAAAATAAATGTTTTTAAAGAAAAAAAAATTTATAATATTTTAAAAAGAATTGAACCTGATTATATTTTTTTTTTATCAGGGCAAAGTTCTGTATTCAGGTCTTTTAAAAGAAAGAAAGAAACACTAAAATCTAATTTTATTAATTGCAAAATAGTTTTAGATGCAATTATAAGATCCAGAATTAAAGTGAAATTTTTTAATGCATGTTCCTCGGAAATTTTTGGAAATGTTAAAAAAAAAATTCAAATAAATTTGATAAAGAAACCAGTAAGTCCTTATGGACAAGCTAAACTCAAATCTTTTAACTTAGTAAAAAAATATAGAAAAATTTATAAACTGGAACTTTACAATGGCATAATATTTAATTGCGAATCTATATTAAGGCCTAAGCATTTTGTTATTCCTAAAATTTGTTTAGCTGCAATTGCAGCTAAGGATAACGAGAAAAAAAATAGTAATAAAAAGATTTATTTCCGATTTGGAAATATTGATATTAAAAGAGACTGGGGTTGGTGTGATGAATATATTAAAAAGATTTGGAAATTAATCCATACGCATAATTATGATTTCATAATAGCAACAGGAAAGACTTACTCATTAAAAAAATTATTAAACGTAGCTTTTTCTTTTTTTAATCTAAATTGGAAAAATTATATAGTTTCAGAAAAAAAATTTTTAAGAAAAAGAGAAATCAATTCCTCGGCTGTTAATTTTACTAATCTTAAAAAATATTTGGAAATACCGCCAAAGATTGACGGACCTAAAATTATATTAAAAATGATAAAATATTACAAAAAAATGTTGCCAAACAACATACTTATAACTTAAAAAATTTTTTAATTATAATAAAATAAAATTTATATATATAAATTTTATTGTATTTTATGTAGGATCGATTAAAATTTACTTTTCAAGTAACAAAAAATTATTTTTAATGAAATTAATAAATAAAAATTTTTCTGAGAAATATTTTAATTATTTTACCAAATCTATAGATAAGTTAAATATTAGCGGAATTAATGAATTAGTTTTTGAATTAAAAAAAATAAGAAAAAATAAGGGAAGAATTTTCTTTGCAGGTATAGGTGGAAGTTCTGCAAATTGCTCACATGCAGTCAATGATTTTAGAAAAATTTGTAATATAGAATCATATTCTTTAACAGATAATGTCTCTGAATTAACCGCTCGTATCAATGATGATGGCTGGGAAAACTCAATGGTTGGATATCTTAAAGTTAGCAATATTAAAAGTACCGATGCACTTTTTATTATGTCAGTCGGAGGTGGTGACCAAAAAAAAAAAGTAAGTGTTAATATTATAAATGCATTAAAATTCGCAAAAAAGAGAAAAGTTAAAATTTTTGGAATTATTGGAAGAAACGGTGGATATACTAAAAAAGTGGCAAAAAAAATTATTTTGGTTCCAACAGTTAATGATCAATTAGTAACACCAATTACTGAATCGATGCAAGCTGTAATTTGGCATTGTATTGTCTCGCATCCAGAATTAAAAGTTAATAAAACAAAATGGTAGGTATATAATTTTATAAATGTCAAAAAAAAAACTTAATTTTCAAATTGAAATCTATGCTGATGGGGCTGACATTAATAGTTTTTTAGAATTAAATAAATTAGATTATATTAAAGGCTTTACCACAAACCCCTCACTTTTAAAAAAGTCAGGAATTAAAAATTATAAATTATTCGCCAAAGATTTATTAAAGGTAATCGACAAACCAATTTCTTTTGAAGTTTTTGCCGATGATCCAAAAGAAATTATTGCTCAGGCAAAAGAAATAAACTCATGGGGAAATAATGTTTTTGTGAAAGTTCCTATAGTTAATACACAAAATAGAAGCTTAGTAGAGGTGGTTGGTGAATTACTAGGTAATAATATTAAGTGCAATGTAACAGCAATATTTACGATCGATAAGATTATAGATTTAATAGAGGTTATTAAAAATAATAAAACGGAAGTAATATTTTCCATTTTTTCAGGTCGGATAGCAGATACAGGAGTTGACCCTTCCAATATAATTAGCAAAGCAGTTGAAGTTACAAAAAAAATTAAAAACGCTAAGATATTGTGGGCTAGCACTAGAGAACTTTTTAATATTTATCAAGCAAGCCAATTAAAATGTCATATTATTACCGTTCCGACCGATATGTTAAAAAAATTTAATTTAATAAATAAAGATCTAAATGAGTTTTCTCTAGAAACCGTTAAAGATTTTTATCGCGATGCTCAATCGTCAGGTTTAAAAATATAAGATGAAAAAAAAAATATTTATAACTGGCGGAGCCGGTTATTGCGGCAGTTTGCTTGTTCCAATTTTGTTAGATTTAGGTAATCAAATTACCGTTTATGATATTATGTTTTTTTCAGATAATTATTTACCTAAAAATAATAAAAATTTAAAAATAATAAAGGGTGACATTAGAGATACAAAAAAAATTGAAGACGAATGTAAAAATCATGATATTTTTATAAATCTTGCTTGTGTATCTAATGACGCCAGCTTCGAGTTAGACGAAAGTCTTTCCACGTCAATTAATCTTCATGCTTTTGAACCGATGGTCAAAGCTGCAAAAAAGAGTGGTATAAAAAGATTTATTTATGCATCATCTAGCTCGGTTTATGGTGTATCCAAAGAGAGAAATGTTACTGAAGATCACGCGTTAGTTCCTCTAACTTTATATAATAAATATAAAGGAATTTGTGAACCTTTGCTTTTCAAACACACGGATAATAATTTCATTGGTGTAATATTTAGACCAGCTACAGTTTGTGGTTATGCGCCAAGACTAAGATTAGACTTGTCCGTTAATATTTTAACTAATCATGCTATATCAAAAGGAAAAATAACAGTTTTTGGTGGCGATCAATTAAGACCTAATTTGCATGTCAAAGATTATTGTAATGCAGTATTGGCGCTTATTAATGCAGAAGATAATAAAATTAATAATCAAATTTTTAATGTGGGATATCAAAATTTATCAATAAGAGAAATTTCTAAAATCGTAAAAAAAATCGTTGAAATAAATTTTCCAGAAAGAAAAAAGATTAAAATTGATGAAACCGAAAGCAGTGATAATAGGTCTTATCATATTAATTCTGAAAAAATTAAAAATATTTTAAATTTTGAACCTAAATTAACAATTGAGGATGCAGTAAATGATCTTTGTAAACACTTTAAATTAAGTACTATTAAAAATAGTTTAGATAATGATATTTTTTATAATGTTAGAACTTTAAAAAAAATTAATGCGAAATAAAAAAATTTTCTTAATAACAGGTGGAGCTGGCTTTATAGGAAGTCATACTGTCGATGCATTAATAGAAAAAAATTATAAAGTCAGAGTTATAGATGATTTGTCTGGAGGTAGTCTTGCTAATTTAAAAATACATTCAAAATCTAATTTATTAGAATTTGAAAAAGTAGATATTAAAAAGCTTAATCCCGACAATAAAATATTTAAAAATATAGATTATATTATTCATTATGCCGGTTCGGGTAGCATAGTACCTTCAATTGAAAGACCTAATTTTTATATGCAGAATAATGTTTATGGAACATCAAGAATCCTTGAAGCAGGCGTTTGGAACAATATTGGGAAATTTGTTTATGCAGCGTCATCTTCTTGTTATGGAATCGCAAGATTTCCAACCTCTGAAAATCATAAAATCCAATGTGAGCATCCTTATGCCTTTTCTAAATACTATGGAGAACAGTTAGTTTTGCATTGGTCAAAAGTTTATAGATTAAATGTCAAATCTTTAAGAATTTTTAACGCATTTGGACCTAGACTTACGACAAAAGGAGCTTATGGAACTGTATTTGCGGTTTTTATGAAACAAATTTTAGAAAAAAAACCATTGACTCTTGTAGGTACTGGAAATCAAAAAAGAGATTACGTTTATGTTTCTGACGTTGCTAACGCGTTTATTATGTCCGCTTTAAATGAAAGCAAAAGCCATGTGTATAATATTGGGACAGGAAAGCCAATTTCTATCAATAAACTAATTAAAATTTTAGTGGGTGACAAATATAAAATAATCAAGTTACCTACTAGACCAGGAGAGCCCCATGTCACATGCGCTGACATAAGTAGAGCAAAAAGAGAACTTGGATGGGTTCCCAAGATTAATTTTGAGGAGGGGGTAAAAAAAATGTTAAACAATATTAATTATTGGAAAGATTCCCCTCTATGGAATAAAGAAAAAATTGTTAGAGAAACGAAAACATGGTTTAAATATTTAGGCTAAAATGAAATTTAATATAAAAGAAAATAAACTAAAGATATATTCAAAGAAAATTGTAGATATCAATTTTATAAATAATTTTAAAAAAAAAAATAAATTTAAAAAAATTATTTTATGCCACGGCGTTTTTGACATTGTTCATCCAGGGCATGTAAGACATTTAGTTTACGCCAAAGAAAAAGCTGATGTATTAATCGTAAGTTTAACAGCAGATATTCATGTTACTAAAGGCATATACAGACCCCATGTACCCGCCTCTCTTAGAGCTTTAAATCTGGCAGCATTTGAAGTTGTTGATTTTGTTATTATTGACAAAAATCCTGAGCCATATCAAATTTTAAAAAAGATTAGACCAAATTTTTTTGCAAAGGGATTTGAATATGTTGAAAAAAAAAACAAAAAAACAATTACAGAAGAAAAAATTTTAAAGTCATTCGGAGGTAAGTTAATATTTACGCCTGGTGATTACGTTAACTCTTCAACAAAATTAATAAAAATTCATGAACCGGACTTGAAGTATGAGAAACTTTTTAGTTTGCTAGATAAATACAAAATTACTATTCAAAATATTGAAGAGACTGTTAAAAAAATTAAAAATCTTAAAATTGATATTGTGGGAGATACAATAGTTGATACTTTTACAAAATGTAAAACGATTGGTGGCCAAACCAAGACACCTACTCTCTCTTTATTATTCGAAAAAAAGATAGATTATGTTGGAGGAGCAGGAATAGTTGCAAAACATATTGCAGCAGCAAATTGTAAGGCTAATTTAATAACAGTTTTAGGTGAGGATGATCTTAAAAATTTTGTCTTACAAGATTTAAAAAAAAATAAGGTTATTTTTAATGGGGTGATCGATAAATTAAGACCTACAGTTAACAAGAATGTTTTCATATCCGACGATTATAGACTTTTGAGAGTAAGTAAATTGGATAACACACCAATTGATGAGAATATGACTATAGAGATTGCTAAAAAAATTAAAAAATCAAATAGCAGCGGTATAATTTTTTCTGATTTTAGACATGGTATATTTAATAAAAGAAATATTAATATTTTTAAAAAAGCTATTTTAAAAAATAAATTTACAGCAGCAGACAGTCAAGTGGCGAGTTGGTGGGGAAATATTCTCGAATTTCAAAAATTTGATTTAATAACTCCTAACGAAAGAGAAGCGAGATTTGCATTATCTGACCAAGTATCCGGTATAAGATTGCTTGCATCTAAAATATATGATTTTTCTAAATGTAAAACTTTAATCTTAAAATTAGGGAAAAGAGGTCTAATAGTGTGCATAAACAATAAACATGAAAATGCTGATAGTTATTTTACTTTAGATAGTTTTGCTGAAAATGTTATAGATCCCGTAGGCTCAGGTGATGCATTATTAGCTTATGCTACTATGGCAATGATAATTTCAAACTGCAAAATAACATCCGTAATTATTGGTCTTTTGGCAGCTTCATGTGAATGTGAAAAAGATGGAAACATACCAATTTCAAAACAAGACATCCTAATTAAAATCGATGAAATAAAAAAAAATATTCTTAAAAATTAAATAGAATGTTAAATTTAATAGTAGGTTTGGGCAATCAGGGATTAAAAAGAAAAAATTTTTTTAAAAAAAATGAGCTAATTTCATATGATACCAAAAATAAATTAGCTGATTACAATTCCCTAAATAATTTGCCGATACAAGAAATATCAACTGCTTATTTGTGCTCGCCTGATAATACTAAAAATAGCTTGATCAAATTTTTTTTAAATAATAATAAAAATATTTTAGTTGAAAAACCTTGTTTGTTATCAAAAAAAGATTTTAATTTTATAAGAAAAAAAATAAAAAAAAAAAAATTAATTTTTTATACAGCTTATAATCATAGATTTGAGCCACATATAGTAAAGTTAAAAAATACTATTAATAAAAATGAATTAGGTAAAATTTATTTTGTTAGAATTTTTTATGGGAACGGTACCGCCCTATTAGTTAGAAATTCTATGTGGAAAGATAAGTCAAAAGGCGTAGTAAGCGATCTAGGTTCTCACATAATTGACATAATTTTATTTTTGTTTGGAAAAAATAAATTTGTTTTTGATTTGTTAGAAAAAAACAATTTTGAAAACAAAACAAGTGATCATGCAATATTTTATTCTAAAAATAATAAAATTAAAATTTTTTGCGAAACTACTCTTTTAATGTGGAAGAATACATTTACAATTGATATTATAGGAAAAAATGGAAGTGCACATTTAAATGGCTTGTGTAAATGGGGTCCTTCAACCTTAACTTTAAGAAAGAGAAAATACCCTAGCGGAATACCCGAAGAAAAAATCATGAGATTAAAAACTACAGATCCAACATGGAGAAAAGAACAATTTTTTTTTCAGAATTTAGTTAAAAAAAGAGATATAAATGCATCAATTAAAGGTTTAGAAAAAGATCTTTATATTAGTAGTCAAATAAAAAGACTTTTAAAAAAATAGAATAAATTATTGGATACAAAATATTTATATTCTGGAAAATTGAAACCAAACAACGCTGTTTGTGTGATTATTTTTTTCAAAAAAAAATTTTTATTACAAAAAAGAGATAATAAAAAAGATATTTTTTTCCCTGATTATTTAGGATTGTTCGGAGGAGCAGTTAATAAATTTGAGTCCAACATTAACGCGATACAGAGAGAAGTAAAAGAAGAGCTAAATCTTTTAGTTCATAAAAGACGATTTAAGTATTTCTGTAATATCGCACTAGATCTCAGAAAAATAGGACAGAAGAAATATATTAGAACAATTTATACTTTAGAGCTAAGAAAAGATGAAATTCCGAGAATAAACTTGTTTGAAGGAAAGTATCTATTATGGACTAAATTTTTCGATACTATCACTAAATTGATTTTAGTTTCTTACAATGCATTTGCGTTATGGTTATTTTTATTTTCAACTAAAATTAAATGATTAAAAAAATCTCTTGTTTAGGAATGAGTCATTTGGGCCTCGTTTATTCATCTGTATTTTCTCAATATGTAAAAACTATAGTTTGTTATGATGAAGATAAAGAATTAATTGCAAAACTAAGGAGTTATAAGGTTGAAATTTATGAACCTAATTTAGCAGAAGACTTAAAAAAGAATAAAAAAAAATTTCTTTTTACTGATAATTACAAAGATTGTGAAAAATCTGATCTTATTTTTATCTCTCTAGATTCAAAAACTAATAAACGAAATCAGGTTGATTTATCTAACATTAACAAGATTTTTAAAAAAATTCTTAAATTAAATATTTCAAATCATATACCGATAATATTCTTATCGCAGCTACCACTTGGTTTTTGTGAAAATATTTCGAAAAATATTAAAAATGATATTTATTATCAAGTTGAAACCCTTGTTTTTGGCAATGCAATACACAGGGCGAAATTTCCTGAAAGAATTATAGTTGGTTCTAAAAATAAAAAAATTAATAACAAAAATTATATAAATTTACTTAAAAAGTTTCGATGTCCTATTATTAACATGAATTATATAAGTGCAGAATTAACAAAGATTGCTATTAATATTTATCTTATATCAACTATCTCGACCACAAATTATCTTACGCTGCTAGGAGAAAAAATAGGCTTTGACTGGGAAGCAATTTCAGATGCATTAAGATTAGATAAAAGAATTGGAAAATATGCATACTTAAGACCATCGCTTGGTTTAGCAGGCGGGAATTTAGAAAGAGATTTAAATAGTTTAGATTCCTTATCTCGTAAATATTCAGTGGATAATTCGCTAATTCGAAGTTGGTATAAAATTTCTCATTTAAGAAAGAAATGGATAGAAAATATTCTAAATAAACTATTAAAAAAAACTAAGCAAAAAAAAATTTTTATTTTAGGTTTGGCTTATAAAGAAAATACCAGCTCTATTAAAAACGCTAATTCAATTTATTTAATTAACAAATTTAAAGATCTAAATTTTTATGGTTACGATCCAATAGTCAAAAATATTCAGATAAAAAATTTTCATTTTATAGAAAGTCGAGATCTATTTTTATTCTCAAAAATAATTATTATCACTAATAGCTATAAAGAGTTTTTATATTTATTTATTAAAAACAAAAATAAAATTAATAATAAAATTATTATTGATCCTTATAACATTTTGAGTAGCATAAATTTAAAAAAAAATAATAAAGTTTTTAGCTTAGGTAAATTGAATGAATTCTAAGAATAGAATCATAGTACTTGGCGCCGGAGGTTTTGTTGGAGGTAGTATCTATAATTTTTTAAAAAAAAATAAATTTTTTGTAGTTCCAATTGAAAGAAATAAAATTGATTTTTTAAGAAATAATTCCTCTGTATTACTTAAAAATCTTGTAAAAAAAAATGACATTATTATAAATGCAATCGCTATAGCACCTTGTAAAATATTTTCTGATTTTCTAAAAAATCTATCGATAATCGATAATATTCAAAAAGGTCTCACTGGTACAAAAATTAAAAAATATATAAATATTAGTTCAGACGCGGTTTATGGTGATAAAAAAACCAAAATATCAGAATTGGATATACCGCGGCCCACTACTCTTCATGGGTTAATGCATTATAACCGCGAGATTGTCATAGATACTACTATAGGAAAAATTACAAAAATTATTCATATTAGACCAACTTTAATTTATGGGGTTAATGATCCCCACGCAGGCTACGGACCGAATTTATTTTTTAAAAATTTTATGAATAAAAAAGATATCTCAATTTTTGGGAATGGAGAAGAACTAAGGGATCACATTTTTATTAATGATGTTGCAACAGTAGTTTCAAAAATTATTTATAAAAATGTTAACGGTCCTTTAAATCTTGTTTCTGGTGTTGGCATTACATTTTATCAGATAGCTAGAATTTTCCAAAAAATTGATAAATCTGTCGTCATTAGAAAAATTAAAAGAACGTTCAGAAAACCTCATGGTGGTTATAGATTGTTTAATAATTCAAAATTTATGAAGTATTTTCCTAAATACAAAATGAAAAGTATTAAAAAAAATATATATGAAATGATAAAGGATCGTAATGTCAGAAATTAATTTATTAAAAAGTATAAAAAAAATAAAAAGAAATATTAAAGAAAGAAAAAGTAACAAAACTACCAATGTAGTAAATATTTCTAGAAAATTTGGAAAAGAATATTTTGACGGTAATCGCAAATTTGGTTATGGAGGATATTTTTATGACGGCAGATGGCAGACGGTAGCTAAAGATATAATAAAATTCTATAGTTTAAAAAAAGGAGATAAAGTTTTAGATGTTGGATGCGCTAAAGGTTTTTTGGTTAAAGATCTTTTAGACAAAGGTATTGATGCTTATGGAATAGATATCTCGAAATATGCAGTCAAGAATTGCCATAAAGACGTAAAAGACAGAATTAGTTTAGGAAATGCAAAAAAATTAAATTTCCCAGATAAATCATTTAAATTAGTTTTGGCTATTAATGTCATACATAATCTTAATAGTATTGATTGTGGAAAAGCATTAAGAGAAATTTCTAGAGTAAGTTATAAGTATAGTTTTGTACAAGTGGATGCTTATAGAACAAAAGAAGAAAAAAAATTTTTTAAAGATTGGGTGTTAACAGCAAAGTTTCATTTACACTCTTATCAATGGAAAAAATTTTTTATTAAGAATAATTACAAAGGTGATTATTTCTGGACATTTGTTTAAAGAATGCGATAAATAGTTTAGATGAAATATTGTATTTTAGGTGGAGGGGGTTCATTTGGTTTGCATACGTCTTTATATCTTTTAAATAACGATCCCTTGAGTACAGTTATAGGAGTTGGTAGAAATTTTTTAAGAGAAAAAACTTTCAACTTAGATATTGAGAGTTATAAAAATTACAAATATTATTCTTATCATATCTATTATGAGCAAGATCTTTTGCTTGAAATTCTAGATCAAGAAAAACCAGAGGTTATAATTAATTTTGCAGCACAAGGAGAAGGAGCCGTTTCTTGGAATCACTCCTGGCGTTTTTTTGAAACAAATAGTGTTGCTTTAAGTAAACTTTGTGAAGATTTATCTAAAAGAAGATGGTTAAAGAGGTTCATTCATATAGGAACATCAGAAATGTATGGTTCGGTGGATAAGCCTTCGAAGGAAAGTGATCCAATACAACCGTCAAGTCCCTACGCTGCATCAAAAGTTGCTTTTGATCTTTATTTATTATCTATTTCAAAATTTTTGAATTTTCCAATGAATATTATTAGACCTTCAAACGCTTATTGTTCAGGACAGCTCCTTCATAGAATTATTCCGAAAACAATTGTTTCCGGATTAATTGGTAAAAAGATTCCTTTGCATGGAGGTGGAAAGGCTGAAAAATCTTATATACATGCAAAAGATTTGGGCAGGGCTATTTACTTAGTTTCAAAAAAAGCTCCTTTGGGAAAAATTTATAATGTTGGACCAAAACTGCCCACCTCTATTAAAGATGTTGTTCAATTATGTGCAAATGCATTAAATAAAAATTTTGATCAAATTTGTGATATGGCGCCAGACCGTTTAGGGCAAGATTCAAAGTATTGGCTTGATTCAAGTTCTGTATTTCAAGATGTAGGTTGGCAGCAAGAGATTTTTTGGGATGAAGGATTAAAAGAAGTCGTTGACTGGGCAAAAATTAATGTTAATTTTTTAAAAAATTATTCTATGGATTATTATCTTCGTGGTTAATCAAAATTTAAATCATGAAAATATTTTTAAAATTAAAAAAAATACCTTTTTAAGTAAATCAAATATACTTTTAAAACTTTATAAAACTGCAGTTTACTTGAGGCTTTTCGAGGAAAAGCTAGCCAAGGAATATCATCCAGCAAATCAGATGCGGTGCCCAGTACATTTTTGTGTTGGCCAAGAATCCGTTCCTAGTGCTCTTAAATTAATTTTAAAAAAAAATGATTATGTTTTCTCACATCATAGATCGCATGGTTATTTTTATTCTAAATCTCTACCATTGCAAAAATTAGTCTCAGAGCTATATGGAAAAAAAGGTGGTGCAAATGCAGGGTTTGCAGGATCGCAAGACATTTCTTATCCAAGAGGAAATTTTTTTTCAGGGGCTATTTTAGCTGGTGCAATAGGCATAGCCGTAGGTAAAGCATTAGATATTAAACTAAACAAAAAAAAAAATGTAGTAATAGCTGGATTTGGAGAGTCAGCTTGTGACGTCGGTTTATTTTGGGAGTCCGTTAATTTTGCTAATTTGAAAAGATTACCCATACTTTTTATTTGTGAGAATAATAATTATTCAGTTTTTTCTCCACAAAATAAAAGACAATCTGGTCATAACATTTTTAAAAAAGTTCAAAGTTTTAATTTAAAATTAAATTCATTTCAAATTAATGGAAACAATATAGATTTAGTTTATCGAACAATAAAAAAATTAATAAAACTGATTAAAAAAAATCAAGGACCTTTTTTTTTAGAGACAATTACTTATCGAATATCTGCTCATTATGGTCCCAATAGTGATTTAGATGTTGGTTATAGAAGCAAAAATGAACTCATCAAATGGATAAATAATTGTCCTATTAAAAATTTAGAGAATTTTTTAATACGAAAAAATAATTTAACCAAATCAACAATAATTAGACTGAACAATAAATACTCTAAAGAAATAGAATCTTATATCAATGCTGCAAAAAAAGATAAATTTTTGAAAACTAAAGATTTAGAAAAGTTTAATTATGATACTGAAATATTTAAAGAATTTAAAATAAAAAAACTTCTTCCTGAATATTATAATTTATCTGCAAATAAAGAAGAGACTATAGGCTATTAAGATAAATGAAAAAACATTTAATTTCTTATTCCGGCGCAATTAATGAAGCGTTGCAACAGTCCATGGAAATTGACCCTAATGTTTATGTTATTGGGCAGTTAGTGGATTATAAACCCGGAGTTTTTGGTACTACTTCTGGATTAGAAAAAAAATTTGGTAAAAAAAGAGTTCAGGACTTTCCTGTTGCGGAAAATTTAATGACATCCATGTCTATTGGTATGTGTTTAAATCAAGTAAATAAAATTGTACTTGTGCATCATAGAATTGATTTTATGCTTTACTCAATGGATGCAATTGTAAATTGGATATCATTATGGAAATTTAAATCATACAAGGATACATCTCTTTCAATCACTATTAGAGCTATTGTTGGTAAAGGATGGGGGCAAGGTCCGCAACATTCAAAGTCATTCTATTCTTGGTTTGCAAATTTACCCGGTGTTAGAGTTGCTATCCCATCATGCCCTTATGATGCGAAAGGTTTTCTAATTGAAAGTATTTTTTCTAGAATACCTACGATTATCATTGAACACAGATCATTATTTGACGATAAGCAATTAGTACCCCAAGACATTTATAGATTGGAATTTGGAAAAGCGAATATTGTTAGAAAAGGCAAAAGATTATCTATAATTTCAATAGGTTACTTAATAAAGTTAGCAATAAAAATTTCAGATTATTACAAAAAAAATTTCAACATAGACATAGAAGTTTTGGATGTAAGAACTTTATCTCCCATCGATAAAAAAACTTTAACCAAATCTTTTCTAAAAACTAAGAAAGCTATAATATTAGATCCTTCTTGGAAATCATACGGCGCTTCAGCAGAGATAGTTGCGATTCTTCAGGAAAGTATAAAAGATGCGAAAAAATATACTATAGATAGGATTGCTTATCCGGATAGTCATACCCCCATGTCCAGTGAGCTAGAGAAAAATTTTTATATTTCAGAGAAATATTTAATAAATAAAATTAATAAATTGTTAAAAAAATAAAAAATTTATAATTAGTTAATTAAGTATTTGAAAAATTATAGTATATTTGTTTGGTATGAAAAAAAAGTTTTGCTTTGATATAGATGGTGTTATTTGTAATACAGTCGGTAACGATTATCTAACATCTAAACCAAATCTTAAAACTATTAAAACTATAAATAATTTGCATTTTCAGGGACATTATATAATTTTGTTTACCTCAAGATATATGGGTAGAAATAAAGAAAATGTTATTAATGCTAAAAAACAGGGTTATAATTTTACATATAAACAATTAAAAAAATGGGGATTAAGTTTTGATAAGCTAATTTTTGGAAAACCTTCATATGATATTTATGTAGATGATAAATCTATTTTTTTTAAAAAAAACTGGCAAGATTATTTAGTAAAAAAATACAGTTAAAGTAATCTGTTATCAAAATGAAGGATTTAGTCAGCGTTTATATTTTGATCGTAAATTGATCCATGTGATGTAACGGCTTCAAAACCAATTATTTTATTGAATAATTCTGTGTACTCATAATTCTTGCTTTTCTTTTTTTGATATAAGCGAGGTATTGCAAATATGTCTTTTCTGTTTTTTAATTCAAATCTTTTAATGACTTTATACCCAAGAACTTTTTCAAATATTTCATCATAATTTACAATATTTCTGCCAGGCTTTCTTTTATTTGAATCTCTAATATATAAATATCCATCTTTCTTTAAAGTTCGATTAGCCTCAACAATAAAATAAATTATTCCTGCATTATTTATCTCATTTAAACATGTGGTTGCAGTTATTAAGTCTTGAGATTCTTTTTTTATTTCATCGAAATACCAGCTTGGTATTTGTTTAATTTTATAGTCGCTAGAATTGATTAATAAGTTAATTTCCTTATCGCTTAATCCAAAGCTTTCGGCAGAAACTAAATCTAAATATTTTTCATTATCATTAATTATTTTTCTATAAAACATTCTTTGAATGTTGTAACTCCATTTATGAGCTTCTATCGAAATAAAATCGCTTTTTAAAACTTTTAAACTATAAGTAGAAGCGCCGCCTAGTCCTGAACCAAAATCTAAGTGTTTAATTCCCTCCCTTTTTATTTTTTTTGTATTTAAATTTTTACAAAATTTTTTGATTACGCATAAATCTTGGGCCCGAGCCAGACTATGACACTCAATATTATTCTGATGGCATTTATCTTTCTTTAAAAAAGGTAAATAAAAATTAAATATTTTATTGAATTCATATTTTATTTTATTGAAATCTTTTTTGTAGTCTTTGTATAAAAACTCCTTTAGCGTGTTATACTTTTCGTAGTATCCAGAATACCACTGCAAAAGATCTACAACTCCAGAGAAATCTTGTTTACTTAGCTGAAGATCTCCATCAACCCACTCAAAGGGATTTCCTATTCTAAAATATTTATCTCCATAAATATATTTTTTTTTTTGAATATTTTTTTTATATGATTCTTCAAAATCCCAGCTCATAAATATTTATAAATTATATAATGTGATATTTATTCTTTTATTAAAAAATAGTCATCAATTATTAAACAATCTATTCCATTTGCAGCAAAAGTAGCTAAAGCATCAAAAGGTGTTTCTACTATCGGTTGTCCTCTAATATTAAAACTCGTATTCAAAACACAGGGTATTCCAGTTATTTTATAAAAATTTTTAATCAGCTCGTAAAATTTTTTATTTTCGTTACTTGAGACGGTCTGTACTCTAGCCGTATTATTTATGTGGGTTGTGGCTGGAATTCTTTTTGACCATTCATTTTTTACATCAAATGTTGCTGTCATAAAAGGAGACGGGTCTTTTATGTTAAATAGTTCTTTGCTTTGATCTATTAGAACTGAAGGAGCAAAAGGTCTAAATTCTTCTCTAAATTTAATTTTTTTATTTATTTTATCTTTCATCCATTTTATGGATGGATTAGCCAATATCGATCTATTTCCTAAAGCTCTCGGACCAAATTCTGATCTTCCTTGGTACCATCCAAGTATTTTTCCTCTCGATAATAATTTAGCCGCTAATAGAGATGGTTTTTTTATTTTTTTAAATTTCAACCCTGAAATTTTAAGTGCATTTAATATTTTCTTTTTTGAATAAATTGGTCCAAAAAAAACATTTTTTAGTTTTTTGATTTTGATTTTTTTTTGAGAAAGAAAATATAATGCACCTCCCAATGCCAAGCCTCTGTCCGAAGCTGCTGGTTGAATAAAAATTTTTTTAATATAGTTTTGCTTATAGATTCTACCATTTAATGTGCAGTTTAGAGCGACCCCTCCAGCAAAGCAGACGTGTTCCTCATTAGTTAATTTGCAGAAATTTTTTATAAGATTCATAGCACATTCCTCAAGAGTATTTTGTGTTGAGCAGGCAATATTTTTATATTTTTGCGTAATTTTTTCATCTCTCAGTCTTGGTTTGCCAAGTTTTTTTATTAGTTCCTTGGAATAAAATTGCTCATAAACTGTAGCGTTTTTTCTTTCCTTAAAATATTTTGCGTCACAATAAAAAAATTTTCCATCAGGTTTGCAAAAAAAAGATAAATCAAAATTATTTTTTCCATAAGGAGCAAGTCCCATAACCTTGTATTCATCTTCATTAGGTTTAAAACCTAAAAAAGAAGTCATTGCAGAGTAAAAAGCCCCCAAAGAGTTTTTTGCTGGAATTTTTTTGAACACTTTTATGCCTTTTTTTTTATCTCCTATAGCTAATATGCCGCTTAATCTATCCCCCCACGCATCGTAAGTTATTATTGCGCTTCTTTTAAAATTAGAATGATAAAAAGCAGAACTTGCATGTGCTAATTGGTGATCTACAACTTTAATGATAGGCGAGTATCCAAAATGGTGAGTAAACCATTCAGCCGTTCTTTTTTTAATATCTTTGTATGTTTTTCCAACAACAGTTACATAATTAATTTTTTTAATATCTAAATTACAGTGTTTTAGACAAGTTCTAACAGACATAATTGGCATCATTCCGTTAGAAGATTTTATTCTTGTCAGTCTTTCTTCTTCTATGGCGATTATTAATTTTCCGTTTTTAAAAATACATGCCGCAGCATCGTGTTGATTTATTGTAACACCGCCGTGAATACCGAGTACGTACATTGAATTTTAAAATTTATTTTAATTATGATTTATTTACAATATTAATTTAATAAAATGTTAATTATAATCTTAGTATATGCACAATAAAAGAATTATATTCTTTTCACACTTTTAATTTAAAATGCGGAAAACAATCTTAATTACAGGTTGCGGAGGTTTTATTGCTAGTCACTTAGTTAATTATTTTGCTGGTAAAAATTATAAAATTTACGCACAATATAGACATAAGATTTCTAAGTTAGTTCTTAAAAAAAAAAATATTATAAAATTAAAAAGTAATATTTTATCAATCAATACTTTACCAATCAAATGTGATGCAATTATTCATTGTGCTTATCAAATTAATATAAAACATGGCTATAATTTTCAATTTTATAAGAAAAATCTGCATATGTTCAAAATGTTATTAAAGTACTCACTTAGAAAAAATATCTCTAAATTTTTTTTTATGTCATCAATTTCTGTTTATGGAAAAATAGATTCTGATTCTTTAAAAGAAAATGCCAGAATTAATAATCCTAATCCGTATGGCAAATCTAAATTAATGTGCGAAAAATTATTATATGACAACAAAAAAATAAGAAGTTTTATATTTAGGCTTCCAGGAGTAGTTGGTAAAGGGTGTCATGATATTTTTTTAAGTAAAATTAATAATAAAATAAAAAATAATAAAAAAATTTTCGCATATAACCTGGATTCAAAATTTAATAATGTAGTTCATGTTAAGGATTTGAGTAAATTTATTTTTAGATTAATTAATAATAATAATTTAAAAAAATGTAATTATATTTTCAATCTTGCTTCTAAATATCCTTTAAAAATAAAGAAATTAATAAATATTTTATTTCGTATTAATAAAAAAATTATTAACTTTTATAA
>Ga0114976_10000951_pt1 | contig 18097 bp, 18 predicted proteins | sample S_130805_EF_Meta_FD_87319 | JGI IMG/M metagenome (GOLD analysis project Ga0114976, IMG submission 87319) | Freshwater microbial communities from Lake Simoncouche, Canada to study carbon cycling - S_130805_EF_MetaG | ecosystem: Environmental > Aquatic > Freshwater > Lake | place: Lake...
AAGCCCATGGTGTTCTCCGGGCTCTATCCGATCGACGGCAGTGATTACCCGCTTCTTCGCGAGGCACTCGACAAACTCAAACTTTCTGACGCGTCGTTGAACTATGAACCGGAGACCTCGGTCGCCCTTGGTTTTGGATTCCGTTGCGGCTTTCTCGGACTGCTCCACCTCGAAATAATTACCGAGCGACTCGAGCGTGAATTTGGTCTTGATCTCATTGCAACGGCACCAAGCGTCCCCTACGAGGTGACGACCGAAGACAAGAAAACCGTCACCGTGACCAACCCGAGCGAATACCCGACGGGCAAGATTGACTCGGTTCGCGAACCCGTTGTGAAGACGGCCATCCTCGCACCCAAAGATTATGTCGGTACCATCATGGAGCTCTGCCAGAGTCGCCGTGGCACCATGCTGGGCATGGAGTACCTCGGTGAAGATCGTGTGGAGCTCAAATACAACATGCCACTCGGTGAGATCGTGTTCGACTTCTTTGACCATCTCAAGAGTCGAACCCAGGGTTACGCCTCGCTCGATTACGAACCGGCGGGTGAACAGGAATCCGATCTCGTAAAGGTCGACATTCTGCTCCAGGGTGAAACTGTCGACGCGTTTAGCGCAATTGTTCACAAAGACAAGGCGTATTCGTATGGTCTGATGATGACCGAGCGGTTGAAGAAACTTATCCCTCGTCAGCAGTTTGAGGTTCCCATCCAAGCCGCCATCGGTGCGCGCATCATTGCCCGTGAGAACATCAGTGCTATTCGTAAAGATGTGCTCGCCAAGTGTTACGGTGGCGACATCACCCGCAAGCGAAAATTGCTCGAAAAGCAGAAGGAGGGAAAAAAGCGCATGAAGATGGTCGGTCGCGTGGAAGTACCTCAAGAGGCATTCATTGCTGCGCTGTCGGGCGACGACGAGGTGAAGAAGAAGTAGCGTGTCCGGTCCACGACGCTCATCCTTTCGAGCAAACCAAGTGACCTACGCGACAGTGGGTGTCACCGCGGAGCCGGATGTGCTGCGATTTCCGCCCGCGGGTTTCCGAGCAGCCAGGACCTCCCGTCGAATCGGGTCGGGGGCGGAGAGATTTTCTTCGGCGTCGACAGACTTATTGAGTGGCATGTTTTTCGATCGAGCGGGCCTCCGTGCCATGTCGAGCGACGGATCGCCCATAGACGTGACAGCTCTGCGAGGTGAGTCGCCGACCATTCACGTGGCCAATTCGTGGTGGCCGATCAGCCGCGGAGAAGATTACCGGGTTATTTACGCGATCAACGAGGACCGACAAGTTGCTTTTGCGTTGGGTACGCTGTCGCACTGGCCGGTCAGTGGTGAGCGTCTCTTCAGTGTTGAGTGGCGCGATGACGACACCGTGTGGTCTCACGTGATGACGGTCACGGCTATGTATCGCCACTGGTCAGTGGCACTGATTGCGCCGGTGCTTCGTCTTCGCGAGCAGCGCATCCGGGTGCGGTGCGCTCGTGCGCTGAATGCCGTGAAATCGGTTGGCTAGTGGCGGGCGCACTGCCCGAGGGAGACGTGGCGCCGAGTAATGGTGCGCTGCCAGATTTCGCGCGCGCCTCACGAGCGCCGCTGTCGGCCTACGTGCACGTTCCGTTTTGTCGCGTTCGTTGTGGCTATTGCGACTTCAACACCTACACGGGCGAAGAATTGCAGGGCGCCCGGCGCGACGATTTCGCCGACCACGTTCTTCGCGAAATCGAGCTCGCCACGTCAGTCCTTGATTGCGGACGCGATCGTGAGCTGACCACGGTGTTCTTTGGCGGAGGAACGCCCACTCTGCTGCCTGCACGAGACCTCCTGAGGGTGCTGAGACAACTGCGCGACGACTTTGGGTTAGCCGAAGATGCCGAAGTCACCGTCGAAGTGAACCCCGATTCGGTGGATGCTCATTACCTGCACAAACTCGCCGAGGGAGGCGTCACTCGCGTGAGTTTGGGTGTTCAATCGGCGGTACCGCACGTGCTTGCCACCCTCGATCGCACGCACAATCCGGAACGAGTTCCTGAGGTCGTTGGTTGGGCGAAGGATGCCGGACTCGATGTCAGCGTTGATCTCATCTACGGCACTCCGGGTGAATCGCTCGACGATTGGCGCATCAGCATCGAATCAGCTCTTGCACTGCAAAGTGGACACATCTCGGCCTATGCCTTGATCGTCGAAGAGGGTACGGCACTCGAGCGACGCATTCGGCGTGGCGAGCTGGCTCCCCCTGATGACGATCTTGTTGCGGACATGTATGAACTCGCGGATGACACATTCTCACGGGCTGGCTTTGACTGGTACGAGGTCAGCAATTGGGCTCGAAGCGCGCGCGAACGGTCGAGACACAACACCGCCTACTGGGTCAATCATGACTGGTGGGGTTTCGGACCCGGTGCGCACAGTCACGTCGGCGGTGTGCGCTGGTGGAACGTGAAGCATCCGAATGCCTACGCACAACGAGTACTCGCCGGCGATTCGCCGGCTGCGGCTCGCGAGACTCCCGACCTCGAGGAGCGTTATTTGGAGACGATCTTGCTTCGACTTCGACTGGCGGAAGGCTTGACCTTGAATGAAGTGTCGGTTCTCGCTGGCGAGCGAGCAATGCAGCTAGCGGAAGAAGGCATGCTTGATGCGGATGCGTTGGCTCGTGGAACTCTTGTCCTGACGTTGCGCGGGCGCTTGCTCGCTGACTATGTTGTTCGCCAACTTACCGATTAGACAATGAAGAACCCGTCACCGTCAGTGCTGACGGTGACGGGTGTCGAGGTTGCGTCTTAGGCGCGAATGAACTTGATGGAAAGCGGGTAAACGTAGAGCTGCCCGCGATGGGCGTGCATCGTGGCCAAAATGCTGAAGACAATGTTGAGGACAGCCAACGCGCTGAGCAGAATGGTGCCAACGACAACGAACAGCAAAATCGATGAAGCGAAGCAGTAAAGCAAGAGTGACAGCTGCCAGTTCAATGCCGCGACGGAGTGCTCACGAATAAACGGGCCTCGCTGACGAAGCAGTAAATAACCAATGAGCGGAGCCGCGAAGTAGATGAAAATACCACCTAGCTGGATCAACGCAGACCACAACTTTTCGTCACTCGGCGAGAGCGGGGTGAATCCTGCATAGGGGCTGATGCGTGGCGCCTCAGGAGCGGCTTTGGTCGCGGAGGTTGACTCAGCCGCAGGTGATTTCGCCGGCGACTTGGCGGCGGGCTTCGCGGCGGGTTTGGCGGCTGACTTTGGAGCAGCCTTTGCTCGAGGCGATGCGGGCGTGGTGTTTGACATTGCTTGACCTTTCTCCGGGGTTCACGTCGACGTCATCATGGCACATCAACCTTGCGATTGAATCACAAGAAAAAGCGACGGGGTGACGCCGTTTCGCCACCCCGCCACCATGAAGAGTTTTTCGTTACTTGATGATGCGAATCGTGAGGGGATACTTGTAGGCGTTTCCATCTTTCGTCTTTGTGAACGCGATGATGCAGAAAATTACCATGACGATCCACACTGCCAACGAGAGGAGGCTCAGGAGCCCCAGGGTGACCGTGGCGAGGATTGACGCGGCCACGAAGTAAATTGCGATTGAAATTTGAAAGTTGAGCGACTCTTTCGCCTGACTTGCGACGAAGGCGCTGCGGTCTTTGCCGACCAACCAGACGATGAGCGATGGAATAAAAAATCCAACGATTCCGAGGATGTCGCCGAGGGAAACCCATTGACGTTCTTCTTGGGTGCTCAGCTTGTCTGAGTTAGGTGTACTCATGGCCTGATTCCTTCCAATGATTGAAATAGAGGTTCTGCATCGAACAAGGTACCCCCATGTTTGTTTGTCAGCAACACAAGATTGTGCCAAGGCGAAAGCGGTAATATTGGCACTCATGGTTCTCGAGTGCTAGTCAATCGACAAAGCACCCCCTACGTCAGAGTGAGGAACGGATGGTCTCTCAACGCGGACTCGATGTGCTTCGCGCCATCGTTCAGGACTACGTGGAGTCTCGTGAACCCGTCGGGTCAAAATCCATCGTCGACCGTCACAACTTCGGAGTCTCACCGGCCACAATTCGCAACGAAATGGCCCTTCTTGAAGAAGAGAACCTCATCGTCGCACCTCACACGTCGAGCGGACGGGTTCCCACCGACAAGGGATACCGACTTTTTGTCGATCACCTGGCCGAGACGAAGTCGATTTCTGCAAATCAGCGTCAGGCGATCGAAAAATTTCTCGATGAGTCGCACGATTTTGACGATTTGCTTCAGCGAACATCTCGGCTGCTCTCGCAACTCACTCGGCAGGTCGCAGTCGTGGAGTATCCCTCCCTCGGCTCTGCCAAAGTCAAGCGCATCGAGCTTGTCAATGTGGGCAACGCGCGCCTGCTGTGCATTCTCATTACCGACAATGGGCGGATCGATCAGCGACTCGTCGAGTGCGGGCGCGACGTGAATGACGAAGAATTGAACGACTTGACCCTCCGGACAAACGGTTTTGTGTCAGGTCGACCACTCTCCGAAGCGCAGTCCGTACTCAGCAACTTCGATAAGGAATTTGATACCCGCGCATCGTCAATTGCGCGGGCGGTTGCGATAGCAATATCTGAGTTGGTTGCCGCAAACCGCACGCAAAAACTAGCGGTCTCGGGCGCGGCAAATCTGGTCCGAACAGAAGAAGACTTCTCGGGAAACTTGTATCCGGTTCTTGACGCAATCGAAGAACAAGTTGTGCTGCTCAAACTCATGTGCGAATTAGTTGATGACTCGAGTGAAATTGCGGTGTCAATCGGAAGCGAGCACGCCGAGTCGGGGTTGCGCGCAGCCAGCCTTATGGCCGGCGCCTATTCATCCGCGGGCGAGAACGCCATGGTGGGAATCCTTGGGCCAACCAGGATGGACTACTCCGCAAACATGGCGGCTGTGCGCGCGGTTTCGCGCTATCTGTCTCGGCTACTCAACGCGTAGCGAGTTGTGAGCGACTTATCGATTGGTGAGTTGTGGTTGTGAAAAGTGAAATGAGGAGCGCATTCGTGGCAGACCATTATGAGGTTCTTGATGTGCCTCGCGATGCTGATGCAGAGACAATCAAGAAGGCCTATCGACGACTCGCGCGCGAGCTACATCCCGATGTCAACCCGGACCCCGGGGCGCAGGAACAGTTCAAGTTGGTGACCCACGCATACGAAGTCTTGTCCGATCCGGCGCAGCGCCAGCAATATGACATGGGCCCCCAAGCGGGATTCCCCGGAGGATTCGGCGACTTTAGCGATATTTTCTCGACGTTCTTTGGCGGAGCTGGCGGAGGCGCATCTCGCGGTCCGAGGTCACGCCGGGAACGCGGTCAGGACGCGCTCATCCGGCTCGATGTCACCTTGGCAGAGGTCATCTTCGGTGTCACCAAGGAACTCGAGATCGACACCGCTGTGGAGTGCGCGACGTGCTCGGGAAGTGGCGCCCAACCCGGCACTGCGCCCACCACGTGCGACATCTGCCGAGGTTCGGGAAATATCCAGCGCACGGTTCGTTCTCTCATCGGAAACGTCGTGACGAGTGCTCCGTGCGGCTCGTGCCGAGGATTCGGCAGCACAATTCCTCACCCCTGCTCAGCCTGTGCGGGGCAAGGTCGTGTCCGAGCTCGACGCACAGTGCCGGTCGACGTCCCAGCTGGAGTCGACACGGGAGTGCGTCTGCATTTACCCGGCCAGGGCGAGTCGGGCCCGGGCGGAGGTCCCAACGGAGATCTCTATCTCGAAATCCGAGTGACACACGACGACGTGTTTAACCGCGCTCAAGACGACTTGTTGTGCACCCTCGAAATATCCATGGTGGACGCGATACTGGGCACGAACGTGACATTTTCAGCGCTCGATGGTGAGGTCACGCTCGATATCAAGCCTGGTGTTCAGAGCTCCGATGTACTCACCGTTCGCGATCGCGGCGTTGGTCGCCTCCGGGGTTCTGGTCGCGGAGACCTCAAGGTGGGCATCCACGTCGTCACACCGACGAAGCTGTCGAGCAAAGAGAAAGATGCCCTCGGCGAGTTCGCCAAAGTTCACAAGGCGCCTGCGCCGAAGATTGCCGCCTTCCAGCAAGGCATTTTCGCCAAACTTCGCGACCGTTTCTTCTAGAGCACATGTCGCACTTCTATCTCGATGAATCGCTCAATTCGGCGCTCGAAGGTGAAACGCTTTCTCTCGTCGGCGCCGAGGCGAGACACGCAGGCAGCGTGAGTCGAATTCGCCCCGGGGAAACCGTACTCCTGGGTAATGGCGCAGGGCTCGTGGCGACAGTTGAGGCGTTGCGCGTGGAGAAAGACAGAGTCGACTTCCGTGTGCTTCGAAGTGAATTGATCGCGCGACCCACGCCTCGCGTGACACTCGTTCAAGCGCTAACCAAGGGCGATCGAGATGAGCGGGCAATCGAGGCCGCAACTGAGCTCGGGGTGGACGAGATTGTGCCATGGAGTGCGAGTCGGTGCATTTCTGTCTGGACCGGGGACAAGATTGCTCGGGGTGAAGATCGATGGCGAACAATCGTGCGGGAGGCCACTAAGCAGTGTCTACGCGCATTTCTTCCTGCGGTGCGCCACTACGCATCAATCGAAACGCTCTGCTCGGAACTCGGACACGCGTTGATTCTCGTTCTTGACCCCCACGGTGATGTGACGAGCGAACGCGCATGGTCGCAGCGCGTCACCGAGGCGCGCCAATCAGGTCGCGATATTGCCATCGTGGTCGGGCCCGAAGGCGGAATCACGCCAGCAGAGCTTGAACTCTTCACTCAGGCCGGTGCGGTGCGCGTGCGACTCGGCGCACATATTTTGCGGTCATCCACCGCTGGTCCGGCTTTTCTCTCCGCCATCAACGCGTCGCTCGGACGCTGGTAAGCCTCAGTTTGCGTCGCCTCACAACGCCTACGATAGAACCATGTCATCAGACGAACCGTCGATCTTTACGCGCATCATCAATCGGGAGATTCCTGCCGAGATTGTGTTCGAGGATGACCGGCTGATTGCCATCAACGACATCAACCCGCAGGCACCGGTGCACCTGCTTGTTATCCCTAAAACGCAGCAATATCACAACGTGAGTGAACTTGCCGATGCAGACCCCGACCTGCTCTCTGAGATGATCAACGTTGCCCGATCTCTCGCTCGAGAGCATGCAAACGGCGAATTTCGATTAATTTTCAACTCGGGCGTGACGGCGGGCCAGACAGTTTTTCACGTGCACGCACACGTACTCGCCGGTGATTTACAGGAGAGCTCGCTTGTCTGATCTTTCGAGCAGTCCCGTGCCAATCGAAATCGACGGCATTGAAATGGTTCGACTGCTAGGCCCTCAAGATCGTTTGCTCACCAGGCTGGAGCGTGAGTTTCCGCTCGTTGATGTTCTGGTTCGCGGTAACGAAATTCGACTCGTGGCACCCGAGACGCCAGAGGCCCAGATTCAAGTCATCGAAGCACGACGACTTTTACTTGAGCTGATTGAACTTGTTCGAGGCGGAGTGACGCTCGAGGCAGATGACGTGTCATCAGCCGCGAGGCACATCGACGCAGACACTGCGACCGCGCTCGGTGGAACGATGGGGGAGGCCATACTCTCGTCACGGGGGAAGCTGGTCCGTCCCAAGACACTGGGTCAACACAACTATGTGCAGGCGATCAGCAACAACACGATTGTCTGTGGCATTGGTCCCGCCGGAACGGGCAAAACCTATCTGGCCATGGCCAAGGCGGTTCAAGCTCTTCAACGCAAAGAGGTCAGCCGCATCATTCTCACGCGACCGGCTGTGGAAGCGGGAGAGCGACTGGGCTTCTTACCGGGTTCGCTCACGGACAAAATCGATCCGTACCTGCGGCCCCTTTTTGACGCCTTGAACGAAATGCTCGATCCCGAGTTGGTACCCAAACTCCTGGCCGTCGGAACGATTGAAGTTGCCCCACTGGCGTACATGCGCGGTCGGACGCTCAACGATTCGTTTATCGTGCTGGATGAGGCTCAGAACACCACGCCAGAACAAATGAAGATGTTCCTGACTCGACTGGGATTCAACTCGAAAATGGTCATTACGGGCGATATCACTCAAGTCGACTTGCCGGACGCATCGAGCGGACTACGCCTGGTGACAAAAGTACTTGACGGCATCGAGGACATTCACTTTGCGCGATTGACATCTGAGGATGTCGTGCGCCACTCGCTCGTCGGTCGAATTATTGACGCGTACACCGACTACGACGAAAAAGTGCAGGCAGCGAAAGTTTCGCGAACCAAGACCTCTAACGCATCGGGACCTCGGAGCTCTCGATGAGCATCGAAGTTCTCAACGAATGCGGTTACCGCACGGACGAGTCAGCTCTGCAGCGGCTGGCGACCTACTGTTTGGATAATCTGCGAGTTCATCCAGATGCCGACCTGTGCATCTCCCTCGTTGACGTAGGTGCTATGGAGCACTATCACCTCGAATTTATGGATGAGCCTGGACCGACGGACGTTTTGAGTTTTCCCATGGACGAACTGCGACCGGGTAACGATGATCGAGTCACGCCCGCAGGGATGCTCGGTGACATCGTGCTGTGTCCCGACGTCGCGGAATCTCAGGCGCAGGCCGCGGGACACTCGGTAGATGATGAGCTGCTCCTCCTCACGACGCATGGCATCTTGCATTTGTTGGGTTTTGATCATGCGGAACCTGAAGAAGAGAAGGAAATGTTCGCGTTGCAACGCGATTTGCTGGTCGGCTTTGCGGTCGCGGAGCGCCAACGCGGGAAACGATGACCGTCGCTCTCACCGTAATTTGTGCGCTCGCTCTGATCGCCTTCGGCGGGTTGATGGTAGCGACCGAATCAGCGCTCAACGTGCTGTCCCGCGACGATATTCGAGAGATGGCGAAGACACGTCGTGCGAAAATTTCGCTCCAATCCATCGCCGATGACCTCGGTGCGCATCGAAATGTCACGAATTTTGTTCGAACGTTTGCCGAGACAACGGCTGCGGTGCTCATCACGATCACATTGGCCGCGTCGGGCCTTCCGCTCTGGGCGGCCCTGCTCCTCGCGGTATTGGTTATGACGGGCGCCTCGTTTGTGCTGGCGGGGTCGAGTCCGCGCAGCGTGGGACGCGCGCATCCACAGGCCGTTCTGGGAATCAGTGCTCCGATCATCCATGCGCTTCGTTTTCTGCTTGGTCCTGTTGCGGATGCACTGGTGCGATTTGGTGACCGAGTTACTCCCGGACGACCCGGTGTCGTGACCTTCACCAGTGAGGAGCAGCTTCTGAGCATGGTTGACGAGGCGACTCGTCACGATGTGCTCGAAAAGGATGAACGGGCACTGATTCACTCCGTCTTCGAGTGGGATGACACCATTGTGCGCGAGGTGATGGTGCCGCGCGTCGACATGGTCACCGTCGACCTCGACACCAGCCTCGCTCAAGCTGCGACTCGATTCTTTGAATCGGGTTACTCGCGAATGCCCGTTCTTGGATCAAGCGATGAGGATATTCGCGGCATTCTGTATCTACGTGACGTCTCGCGCCGACACATCGAGAATCCTCGCGGGTGGGCAAAAGAGAAAGTGTCCGAGTTTTTGCGCCCGGTTATTTTTGTGCCCGAATCGAAAAAGGTTGATGACACTCTGCGTCAAATGCAAGGTGCGTCAACGCACATCGCCATCGTCATCGACGAGCACGGGGGAGTCGCTGGACTCGTGACTCTGGAGGACATCATTGAAGAACTCGTGGGAGACATCGTTGATGAACATGACCGGGGTGGCGCGGAATCCGTTGATCTAGGCGACGGTTCCTTCCGAGTGAGCGCGCGCATGAACACCGAAGACCTCGGCAAACTCTTTGGAATCGAACTGGATGACGATGACGTGGATTCGGTCGGCGGTCTGCTGGCCAAAGAGTTGGGTCGCGTTGTCGAGGTGGGCGACTCAGCGACAGTGAGCGGTCTTACCCTCACGGCAGATCCGAGTGGCGCGCGGGGCAAGCTCGTCACGCGCGTTCATGTGGAAATGACCCAAGAGCTTCGTGACGCACGCCAAGCTTTCGATGACGAAAACGAGGGCGAGTGATGGGGAGAGCACCGAAGAATCCCAGTCAAGGAAACGATGACTATCGGAGTGGATTCGTGTCATTTGTGGGCCGACCCAATACGGGCAAGTCCACGTTGACGAATGCGTTGGTCGGCGAGAAAGTTGCCATTACCAGCGCAAAACCTCAAACGACTCGACACGTCATTCGAGGAATCGTGTCTCGCGCGAAGGGTCAGCTCATCGTTGTTGACACTCCTGGAATTCACCGACCACGCACATTGCTCGGTGAGCGGTTGAATGCGTTGGTTCAGTCGACTCTCGGTGACGTCGAAGTAATTGGGATGTGTTTCCCGGCAGATGAGCCCGTCGGGCCGGGAGACCGATTCATTAGCGAGCAGCTGGAAAGCTTCCCTCGGGCAATCAAGATTGCAATTGTCACGAAAGTCGATGTTGCGTCGAAGCAACAAGTCGCGGAACGCCTGTTGCAGGTGAGCGAACTTCGTGATTGGTCGGCACTCATTCCGATTTCTGCCGTTGAAGGTGTCCAACTTGACGTGTTGGCTGATGAACTCATTGCGCTGTTGCCGCCGGGACCCGCGTTGTACCCGACCGAGTCGACGACGGACGACGACACTCACAAGCGAGTCTCCGAGTTGATTCGCGAAGCCATTCTGGAAGGTGTTGACGATGAGCTTCCGCACTCCCTGGCAGTGACTATCGACGACATCATGCATCGCGAAGACAAGGACATGATTGACGTGTACGCGAACGTATTCGTCGAACGTGACAGCCAAAAAGGCATCATCATCGGAAAGGGCGGTGAGCGACTTCGGGATGTCGGGGCACGTTCGCGCGTCGAGATCGAAGCGCTTCTCGGTTCCCCGGTGTTTCTTTCGCTACGCGTCAAGGTCGCAAAAGACTGGCAACGCGACCCGAAGTTGCTTAATCGACTCGGCTTCTAGTCGGTGGAACCTGCGCGCGGGTCGGTGTTAGCCTGTTGTCATGTCGGTTGGTCTGCTTCTTCTTAGCTGCCGCGACGGGGCGCGAATCTAGCCTTCCTCGTCGCGGAGCTTTCGTTGGCTTTCCCACTACCCGCGAAGAGAGAACAGCATGAAGAACCACCAGAAGCCGAGCGCGATGCCGGTTCACAAGTACCGCCCGTATCACGAGAGTCTCGGTATTGATCTTGCCGACCGCACGTGGCCAGGTAAAAGACTTGAGAGGGCTCCTCGCTGGTGCGCCGTCGATTTGCGTGATGGTAACCAGGCGCTAATTGATCCCATGAGCCCAGAGCGCAAACGCATCATGTTTGATCTGCTGGTGCGCATGGGTTACAAAGAAATTGAGGTCGGATTCCCTTCGGCCAGCCAGACTGACTTCGACTTCGTGCGCTCACTTATTGAAGAGAACGCGATTCCCGACGACGTTGTGATTCAGGTGTTGACGCAGGCGCGCGACCACCTAATCGAGCGCACGTATGAGTCCATCGCCGGCGCCAAGCACGCCGTCGTTCACCTGTACAACTCGACGAGCATCCTGCAGCGTGAAGTCGTCTTTCGTGAAGACAAGCAGGGAATCATCGACATCGCTCTGCACGGAGCCCGACTCTGTCGTGAGTTGGAGAAGACGATTCCTGAGACCACGGTGTACTACGAATATTCACCAGAAAGCTTTACCGGTACAGAGCTCGAGTTCGCGGCCGAGATTTGCAACAAAGTCATCGAAGTTTTCGAGCCCACTCCCGAACGCAAGGTGATTATCAACTTGCCGGCCACTGTCGAGATGGCGACGCCGAACGTCTACGCCGATTCAATTGAGTGGATGAGCCGCCACCTGACGCCTCGTGAAAACATCATCATCTCTCTCCACCCGCATAACGATCGCGGTACCGCAGTTGCCGCCGCGGAACTTGGTTACATGGCCGGTGCTGACCGCATCGAGGGATGTCTCTTTGGCAACGGTGAGCGCACCGGAAACGTCGACCTTGTTGCACTCGGGATAAACCTATTCACTCAAGGAATCGACCCGCAGATTGACTTCTCGAATCTGGATGAGGTTCGGCGCACAGCGGAATACTGCAACCAACTCAAGGTGCATGAGCGTAGCCCGTGGGCCGGTGACTTGGTCTACACCGCATTCAGTGGTTCACACCAAGATGCCATCAAGAAGGGTTTCGAGGCGATGGCCGCCGAAGCCAACGCTGCGGGTACACACGTTGACAATCTTGTCTGGGCGGTTCCGTATCTGCCAGTAGATCCGAAAGACCTCGGTCGCACCTACGAGGCGGTCATTCGGGTGAACTCGCAGTCGGGCAAGGGCGGTGTGGCGTATCTGTTGAAGAAAGATCACGCCCTCGACCTGCCCCGCCGCCTCCAAATCGAATTCTCGGGCGTGGTGCAGGCGAAGACAGACGCCGAGGGTGGTGAAGTGTCGAGTGACGAGCTGTGGCGTATCTTCCAGGACGAGTACTTGCCCGCCGATAACGCGAGCGACAGGTGGGGTCGTTTCGAATTGCACGGCACTCGAACCGAGAGCGATTTCTCTGGCACGGTCAAGCTCAGTGTTGATTTACGCGATGGCGACGCTGTTTCTCGTCGAGAGTCGCAGGGCAACGGTCCCATCGACGCCTTTATCAAACTCATGGGTGAAAACGGTCTCGAGGTTGAGCTCTTTGACTACGTCGAGCACACTCTCGCGGCGGGTGGGGATGCGCGGGCGGCGGCCTACGTTGAACTCTCCGTTAGCGGCCAACGACTGTGGGGCGTCGGTATTGATTCCGACATTTCGACGGCGACCCTGAAGGCGGTCGTCTCCGCAATCAATCGCGCGGTGCGGAAGTAGCTTCGCTCGGGCGACTGAAGCGTCGCAAACCAATGAACACGACCGCGGCGAGTCCGACGCCGACGGTGATGAACGTGACAATTGAGTCTTGTGAGCCGAGGCCCCGAGCGGCGCCATAGACGAGAGCGAAGAGTCCGCCGAGCATGATGCCGTTTGCAAGAACGAGGCTTCGCTTCTCGAAAACCAAACTGAGGCCGAGAAAGAGCACGGCTGCAATCGTCACGATGATCGACACAATGCGGTTGTGCACCTGCTGATCGTTCGCATAGGCGTTTTCGAGTTCGGTGATCTGGGCTTGTAGCTCAGGCGTGATGGCCTTGTCGCCGGCTTGCGCGTAAAGATCGTTAATCGCGTTGGGATAGACCGGATCTGGGAAAAAGGCGGATATTCCGAATCCGACAAAGAAAGCCACCATGAGGCCGAGAAATACAGCGAAAATAACCTTCAATACTGCGCTTTCCATGGCACAACTATAACCCGGCAACCTCATCAGTCATGGTAAACATTGAGACATGGACCCGCTCGCGATTGAGGTGCCCTCCTGGGTTGATGTGGCCGCAATCGGTGTTGGCAGTCTTCAGGGTGCGATGTATGCCGCGCAATTCCGGGACCGCCAACTTGATTTGCTGGGTGTTGCCATGATCGGCACGGCCACGGGCCTCGGTGGCGGGTTTCTTCGAGACATTCTCTTGCAGCGGCCGCTCATTGCCCTGAGCGAAGACTGGTACCTCGGAACTGCTGTGCTGTTTGCGCTCATCGGGATGCTGCTCGCTCGACTCATCAACAAACTCGACTGGGCAATCACGGTCGCGGATGCGCTCACTATCGGTCTCTTCGGCGCCATCGGTGTGGCCGCGGCACTCGCTCAAGGCCTCCCACCCGTGCCCGCCATCTTCGTGGGGACGGTGTCGGCTGTGGGAGGAGGCGTGATTCGAGACATCCTGCTCAACGCACCCATTGCCGTGATGCACGTGGGGTCGCTCTATGCGGTGGCGGCTTTGGCAGGAACACTGATGTTTGTCATTTTGCGCGCGCTGGGAAGCTCTGTTGACGTGAGTGCTGTGGCGTGTGTGGCCGTGACCGCCGCGATTCGCATCCTCGCTGTTCGTTTTCACTGGTCGCTACCGGAGCAGCGTGTTATTCGCGGGATACGCCAGCCCAAGCTCGTTCGCCCGGCAGATTTGACCGGCCCCATCGACACCCCGCGCGACCTCTAGCGCGCCAGACTCACCAGTGCCCTCCGCACGGCAGATAATGGAACGTGCCCACTTATCGCGACGAAGGAATTGTGCTCCGCACCTTCAATCTCGGTGAGGCCGACCGAATCGTCACGCTCCTCACCCGCAATCACGGCAAGGTGCGCGCCGTCGCCAAAGGTGTTCGCCGCACCGCGTCGAAGTTCGGCTCGCGACTCGAGCCGTTCATGGTGACGGACGTGCAGTTTTATCAGGGCCGATCGTCACTCGACACGATCCAACAAGCCGAAACACTTGGACCATATGGCGCCGACATCGCCGGGCACTATGACCGGTTCACTGCTGCCAATGTCATGGCGGAGACGGCCGAACGACTCACTGACGCGGAGGCGGCAACGAATCAATACACGTTGCTTCTGGGTGCTCTTCGATCGCTCTCGCGGGGCGAGCACGCACCCCACCTCACCTTGGATTCGTATCTCATGCGAGCCTTTTCACTTGCCGGCTGGTCACCGAGTCTTGACACCTGTTCACGATGCGGAAGTCCCGACGATCTGACTTCGTTCGTTGTCCATTTCGGTGGCATGGTGTGCGCAACATGCGCCCCGTCCGGGTCTGCGCGCGCAGGTGCCGAGACGATTGCGATATTCGAAGCATTACTCACGGGTCAGTGGGATTACCTTGAGACGGTTGATCGCGCTCACCTTGCGCGCGTGTCTTCGTTGATTTCGGCCTACACACAGTGGCACCTCGAACGAGCATTGAAGTCGCTGGAACACGTCGCACGATGACTAACGGTTACACGCATAAGGATGCGGTCGAGTTTCGGCCGCTCGACTGGACGGGCGAGACTCCGCCAAGTTTTCCGGCCGGTTCGGTACCGACCCACGTCGCCATCGTCATGGATGGAAACGGTCGCTGGGCGAATCAGCGTGGACTGACTCGCGTTGAAGGGCACCGGGCAGGGGAGGCGGCATTGCTCGATGTTGTTGCGGGAGCCATTCAAGCCGGGGTCAAATATCTGTCGGTGTATGCCTTTTCGACGGAGAACTGGAAACGATCACCTGACGAGGTGAAATTCTTGATGGGCTTCAATCGGGATGTTCTGCACCGACGTCGTGACCAACTGAACGAATGGGGAGTTCGGGTTCGATGGGCCGGTCGCACACCGAAACTGTGGCCATCCGTGATCAACGAGCTGAAAATTGCCGAGCAACTTACGAAACGTAATTCGACCCTCACGCTCACGATGTGCGTGAACTACGGTGGTCGCACTGAAATAGCGGACGCCGTCCGATTGATTGCCGAGCAAGTCGCCGAGGGAAAAATTTCCCCCCGGTCCGTGAGCGAAAAAACGATTCAACGTTCGCTCTACGTTCCCGATCTGCCCGACGTGGACCTATTTGTGCGCTCGAGCGGTGAGCAACGCACGTCGAACTTCTTGCTCTGGCAATCGGCCTATGCCGAAATGGTCTTCCTCGACACGCTCTGGCCCGACTTTGGAAGGACGGACCTGTGGCGCGCGTTAGAACTCTACGTCGCGCGCGATCGCCGGTTTGGCGGCGCCATCGATAAACCCACAGCCGAAACCGAGACAGGCGGTCACCCGGCTGCATAGGGGATACTTGACCAGCAAGGTTAAAGAGGTCTCATGAGTCTGGTCAGTGAAGTAACGCCGCCCGCGACAGATGTTCGCAGGGAGGCGAGTGCTGCCACGCTCAAAATCGGACCAATCAACCCCGCGGTGCCTGTCGTGCTCGCACCGATGGCGGGCATTACGAATATGGCGTATCGCCGCTTATGTCGCGAGCAAGGCGCCGGTGTGTTCGTGAGCGAGATGATCACATCCCGGGCTCTCGTAGAGCGAACGCCAGGCTCGATGTTGCTCATTCAGAGTCATCCGAGCGAGTCGGTGCGATCCATCCAGCTGTATGGCGTTGACCCAAAGACGGTGCGTGAAGCTGTGACGATGCTCGTTGCAGAAGATCGCGCCGACCACATCGATTTGAACTTTGGCTGCCCGGTTCCGAAAGTCACCCGAAAGGGTGGCGGAGCGGCACTCCCGTGGAAGCGAACGTTGTTCCGATCGATTGTCGAAGAGGCGGTCCGAGCCGCCGGTGACGTTCCCCTTACCGTCAAGATGCGCAAAGGCATCGACGCTGATCACCTGACTTTTATCGAAGCGGGCAAAGCCGCCGAGGGTGCCGGTGCAGCCGCCATCGCGCTTCACGGTCGCACCGCGAGCGAGTTCTACTCCGGCAATGCGGACTGGAACGCCATTGGTGAGCTCAAAAGCGCTATCGGATCCGTGCCCGTGCTCGGTAACGGTGACATCTGGAGCGCCGAGGACGCGGTGCGCATGGTCGACCAGACTGGTTGCGATGGCGTCGTCGTGGGTCGGGGTTGCCTCGGTCGACCCTGGCTTTTTGCCGACCTTGAGGCAGCCTTCCGCGAACGTGCAGGTGAAACGACAGGTCATTCACAGGTGACTCCGTCGCTAGGGCACGTTGCCACCACACTCCGGCGTCACCTCGAACTGCTCAGCGAATTCCTCGGAGATGAGTCGCACGCCAGCCGAGACATTCGTAAGCACATGGCATGGTATTTCAAGGGTTACCCCGTGGGGGGCGACTTGCGAAGTCAGTTCGCCCAAGTGACGAGCCTTCAGCATCTCGATGACCTCATAGGGCAACTCGACCTTGACGCCCCTTATCCCGGCATTGGCGCCGAAGGGCAACGCGGTCGCCAAGGTACGCCCAAAAAAACCGCACTTCCGCACCGTTGGCTCGAGTCCCAAGAGCTGAGCGATGACGAAAAATGCACCGTCGCCGCAGCCGAAATCGATGCGAGTGGCGGATAGTCGGTGGGCACGCCAGCGCTGACTGCCGGATATGACGATGACGATTCGGAACGCATGTTTTTTGAGGGAACAGCGTCTCGTCGAGGTGATTTCGCTCGCGACCGAGCGCGACTTTTACACTCGAGCGCATTACGGCGACTCGCAGCGAAGACGCAAGTTCTCTCACCAACGGCAGGACTGGACTTCGCGAGAAATCGACTGACCCACTCACTTGAGGTTGCCCAAGTTGGTCGGGAACTTGCGGGCAGTCTCAAACTTGACCCCGACGTGGTCGACACGGCCTGCCTGGCCCACGACATCGGGCATCCACCTTTTGGTCACAATGGTGAACGCGCCTTGAACGAGTGGGCGGAGAGCGCAGGTGGATTCGAAGGTAACGCGCAAACACTGCGTTTGTTAACTCGCCTCGAGCCGAAGGTATTCTCACCCGATGGGCGTTCATTCGGTCTGAACCTCACGCGTGCGAGTCTCGACGCGAGCACAAAGTATCCGTGGCCAATTCAGCAGGCAGCGACCGATCCGGCCGGACGCATCAAGTTCGGCTTTTACGCGGACGACATCGAAGCATTTGACTGGTTACGCAAGGGAGCCCCGGGGCGTGTCAAATGCGTCGAGGCACAGGTGATGGACTTTTCCGATGACGTTGCGTATTCCGTGCACGATTTTGAGGACGCAATTGTGAACGGGTTCATCGACGCGCGCGAACTCGGAGCCCGAGTCAATCACGATGCCCTCGTTGATCAGATGTTTGAGTGGATTGGCGGGGAATTCAGCCACGACGAGCTCATCGCAGCCTTCGACCGGCTCGACAATTTGGATGCGTGGCTCGACTCCTTCGACGCATCCCGTGCGTCTCAAGCGCAACTCAAAAACCTCACGTCGCAGCTCATTGGTCGGTTCTGTCACGCCGCTGTTCACGCGACGCGAGAAAGCTACCCCTCGACCCAACTGCAACGTTTCAACGCTGGCGTGGTCGTTCCACGCGATTACCTCGCTGAAATTGCCGTGTTGAAGGGAATCGTTGCTGCGTTCGTTATGGTCACAAATTCTCGACAACCGATTTACGCAATGCAACGGGAAGTGCTCACGGAACTCGCAACACGTCTCTATGACACGGGTTCCGAACACCTCGACCGAGCTTTCGCTGATGACTGGAAAGTGGCCTCCGATGATACGGCTC
>Ga0114976_10000955_pt1 | contig 18083 bp, 43 predicted proteins | sample S_130805_EF_Meta_FD_87319 | JGI IMG/M metagenome (GOLD analysis project Ga0114976, IMG submission 87319) | Freshwater microbial communities from Lake Simoncouche, Canada to study carbon cycling - S_130805_EF_MetaG | ecosystem: Environmental > Aquatic > Freshwater > Lake | place: Lake...
AAAAACACAAGCCTCTAAGCACTATAAAAGTCAATGGTCAAAGGTTGTTATCTCTGGGGACCTAGCCTACTGGATTGAAGACAATGCTGTATATTCTGCTAACCATACTGACCATGGAATTGACACAGAAACAAAAAAAATAGTTGACATGATGGGCATTGATAAGGTAGAATTAGATAAGATGATTTTTATCATAGACAAACTAACGGAAGGAAACTAGAATGATAGTAGCAATACAAGGTAGTAAAAATTTTAATGACTACAATGTATTTCTAAGAGCGATGGGCGTTGCTTTGGCAAGCCTACCCGAAGGAGATACAGAATTTACTATTGCTTCTGCAGGACCACTGCACATCAATCAGATGGGCATGGAGTTTTCTAACGTTTCTGAACGCAGCCTAAAGGCTCGTGGAATTAAAATTAAACTAATTAAAATTCCACCAGTTTGGATTAAAGATAACATTCATAGTATTTCATACTTTGCTTATTTTAGCAAACCAAAAGAAACAGTATCAGAACTTGTAGACTTGGCAGAATCCAAGGATGTACAAGTTGGGGTATACCGTTACTAACAGAGAGGTGATTATGTTAATTAAATCACTAGAAAATATGGAGACAGTTGTAGAAAACAATAAGTCTCTTTCATGGGATGGCTGGACAGTTGTAGAACTGAAAAAGTCTGATATGGCTTGGATGAAACCAAATGCCAAGTTCATCAATAACGAATGGTATATTGTCAATCGTTTTGATGCCAATGCTGATGGCTGGAATATACCTGCTAGTTTGGTAAAGAAGAATGCCAAATGATAAAGATTGGAAAAGTCAAGCCAAGTGTGCAGGTTGGGATGTTAATCTATTCTTTGACAAGTACGAAGAAGATGTTGAACTAAGAAAAGACGTTGATGACTTTTGCTCTACATGTCCTGTAATGAGACAATGTTTTGCAGTTGGTGTTTCAACAAAGCAGGTTGGTGTTTGGGGCGGAGTTTACCTTGACAAGGGTAAGGTTTCTAGGGAATTCAACAGGCATAAAACAAAAGATGATTGGGCTAAAACCTGGTCTGACCTAACGATAGATAAGGAATAAAATATGTATACATTAGAGATGGCAACAGCCTTCAAATCTATAACACCACCAGAAAACTTCAAGGTAGTTATTCTAGAAAACGATGACTTCCTAACAATTCTAATAGACCCAGAAGACATAGAATCTTTACTAGATGAACAGGTAGAACCTGCTGTAAAATATATCAATGATGTCAAAAAGGCTCTTGAAAATGAGGGTGCTATCGTGTTTGTTGTTAGGGATGTGTTGAAAAACTAATGCAAATCATAGAATCAGTTGTTGCAGGAATACTTGTAACTATAATTATATACTTAGTCTATAGGTCATTTAAAATAAGAACATTGTTTAAAGCATTGTCCGATGCTTATATGCAACAATTAGGTGACAACTTTCTTTTAAAGAAAGAAATAGAAAAACTTTATCAAGAGGCTGAGAATAAGAAACTGGAACAGACTGATGGATTTTTAAAATTTGTTTCAGAATCTCGTGACTGGGCTTTTGGATATATTGAAGAAGTGCAAAAAGCACTTGCTGAATTTGATGAAGAGGTTGCACCACAACTCGAATGGGCTAAGACCTATGGAAGACTTGGTGGAGATACAGTTCATACTAATACAGTAAATATAGTTTCCGAGGCATACAAAAAATTAAAATCAGTATTGCCAGAGAATACAGAAACGCCTAATAATTAGGCACTAAACAAGGAGAAATATAATGGATGCAAAACTAAAGGCACTTGCTGCCTCATATGGAAGAAGCGTACTAGGTGCGGCTTCTGCACTCTATCTAGCAGGGGTAACTGACCCACTAGACCTAGCGTGGTCATTGGTTGCTGCAGTATTGCCAGTTGCTCTAAGATATCTTAACCCGAAGGACCCTGCTTTTGGCATCGTTCCAAAGGAAGCAGATGTTAAGGAAGCACTTGCAAAGGCAACACCAAATAAGGCTCCAGTCAAAAAGACTGTAACAGTCAAAAAGACTATTACAAAGAAGTAGTCTAACTATCCTGGGTATGATTAAAAACTGCCCACCTAATAGATATGGTATAATAAGACAATGGAAAATTTACTAGCACAACTAAGAACGCTACTGGCAGATAACGTTGCCCTTAAATTTAAAGCACATGGATATCATTGGAATGTAGAGGGGGATGACTTTCAACAGTTCCACGAATTCTTTGAAGACATTTATTTAAACTATGATGCAGCAACAGATACTTATGCAGAGTGGCTTCGTGCACTAAGACAGTATGCACCATATAGACTAACAGATTTCTTTGACATGTCAACAGTTCCAGAGCCAGTCATTGTTGGTGACCCACAGCCTATGTTAAATGACCTTTATCTTTCTATTGAGGCACACATTGAAGCATTGATTGTAGCAAGTGACCTTGCCAATGAAGCCAAGCAGTATGGTCTAGCAAATTTCTTTGCTGACCGCCAGACTGCATCACAAAAGTTTTGCTGGCAGATTCGTGTCAGCATGGAAAATGAAATGGAGATGAAAGACTAATGCCTTATTCAGTAGGAGCACAAGGTTCAAATGGATGTTCAGGATATCCAGTAGTAAAAGAAGGTGGCGAAGTAATGGGATGCCACAAGACAGAAGCAGATGCAACAGCACAGGTTCGTGCTTTATACGCTGCTGAAGCAGACAAGGCAGATAATGGTGTTAATCCATCGTCTACTGCAAACCCAACATACCCAAATGTTGGAGTAAAGACACCAACATCTATGCGTGGTGGAAAAAAAGTTAAAATTCGTAAACCAAAAATTCAACCAGGAAATGGTTCGGATGCTTCTGGTGCAGTTTCTAGTGGTGGAACATCTATTAGTGCTATGTATAAAGCAGAAAGAATTGTTGAGGGTGACTATGTAATGGGGCTAACAACAGAAGGTGCAGTTGTTGGTCTTGTTGAACATGTTATGACTGAGGGTGGAGTTTATGGCGTTGCAGGAACAGAATACGCTATTCAGTCTACTCCAGAAAATCCAGCAATGGCTGTTAGAATTTATGAGTATGAAGAAGATGAAGACCAGTGGTGTCCAACAGCATATTCAATTGGAATGCTAATGTCTGATGCTCACAAAATTCCAGAACTTGATGTAGAGGTTCAGGAACCACAGGATGGTATGGAAGAGAACGACATGGAAGAAGTTTATAAGGCAGAGGGATATACTCCAACTGCTGGTATGAAGTCTGCTGCTGCTCGTGCTATCCGTTGGAAAGAAGAAGGCAAAGCCACTGGTGCAGGAACTCCTGTAGGCTGGGGTAGAGCAAGAGATATCGTAGCAGGTCGCTCAATGTCTCTTAGTGTGGTCAAACGCATGTACTCATTCTTCTCACGCCACGAGGTAGACAAGAAGGGCAAAGACTTTAACAACACAAGCAACCCAAGCAACGGAAGAATTATGTGGGATGCTTGGGGTGGTGACGCTGGATATAGTTGGTCTCGTGCTATTGCAACTAGAGAAGCAGACAAGGCTTTGTTTGCTGATTTTGGTAAAGATTATTCAGACCAAGGACAATTGGCTAAGGCTGGTAGTGTTGGTAGTATGGTTTCTTGGAATTCTTCTGGCGGTACAGCAACAGGAAAGATTGTTAGAATTATTAGAAATGGTAAGTACAATGTTCCTAATTCAGACTTTACAGTAACAGGAACACCAGAAGACCCAGCGGCAGTCATTAGAGTTTATCGTGACGGTAAGCCAACAGACACCTTGGTTGGTCATAAACTCAAGACTCTTAGAGCCAAGTAGCCCTTGACAAACACCGCAATATACGGTAAAATATATATATGAGTAAACCAGATTGGGCTACACGCCTACAAAACACATTTAAACGTAAATATGATAAGGGCTATGAAGATGGCTATAACAAGGGTTGGAGCACAGGCTTTGAGACTGGCAGGAAGAAAGCAGTTGCAGAACAACGCAAAGTAATTATTGCTGCCATTGAGAAAGACCTTAAAAACAATGGGCAACATTACAACCCAGGAATTATCGCAGGAGTTCATTCCGCTATCAGCATGATTAGAAAGATTAGATAATGATTAAGTCAGTTAAGATTGGTCCACAAACATTTAGCGTTATTGAACGTGACCCAGATGAAGACGGTATGCTAAATGATGGTGCCTATGGATATACCATTGATGGTAAGAACCTAATTGTAATTGCTGCTGGATTAAACCGTAGCAAGCAACAGATAACACTACTACACGAAATACTACATGCAGTCCGTATGAGTAATGACGGTATGCCACGTCCAAGTAAAGAAGATGACTTTGAATCTTGGGAGCATTACTTTATTGCTATGTATGAAACTGGTCTATTAGCAGTACTAAAAGATAATCCAAAACTAAGAGAATGGCTGGTTAATGACCAAACAACAAATAAGTGATGATGGTATGACATGGCTAATATTTATATCTGGATTTTTTATTATTGGAATAGTATTAGGAATGATTATTACCGCAAATCTACCAGAAGAAAATTGTTGGGATAAGTATCCTAATAATGAAGTTCAAGCAATACTAAATTGTGAAGGAAAAGAGTAATGGAACACGACATCATTGAAGTAGTCTTTGGCATTAACCACATCATTGCTGAATTCTTTTGGAATGCTGTATTTGCTATTGCAGTATACGGATTTACAAAGGCTAGAACACTACGCAAGATTCACAAGTATGTGGACAGTAAGCACAACATAGAACACGAGGAGTATTAAAATGGATTTAAATTCAGATTTTGTTAAAGCAGTATCAACTACATATGATGAAGCGGAGAAACTGCTTCTTAAAAAGCACAAGGATTATGGACCGAAGAATATTTCTGGTAGTCCAGGGGGAGCAGTAAATGGACTTAGAGTTAGAATGCACGACAAGTTGGCTCGCATTAACCATCTTTATGATTCTGGTGCTACCCCCGAAAATGAAAGTCTTAGGGATTCTTTTATTGATATGGCAAACTACGCAATTATCGCAATGCTGGTATTAGATGGGAAGTGGGACCGTGATTAAAGCACCAGAAGATATTATCATCATCAAGGTAGAGAAGAAGACAGAGCCAGAGAAGACTGCTTCTGGTCTATTGCTTTCTGTAGGTCCATCAGAAGAGCCAAAGAACATTGGTATTGCTTTTGCTGTAGGCGAGGGTAGACAACTAAAGAGTGGTGTCCGCATTCCAATGGAAGTAAAGGTTGGAGATAGGATTATGTTTAATCCTGGTGGCACTATGAAGTTTAAGCATGAAGAAGAAGATTATTTATCATTGTTTAGTGTTAGCGTTCTTGCCATCCTTGGCGATGAAGATAGTGTATAATTAAATTGTCGAACGGATAGCAATGAAAAAAGCATTAATAACAGGTATAACTGGACAAGATGGCTCCTATTTAGCAGAACTGCTACTTGAAAAGGGCTATGAGGTTCATGGCATTAAGAGACGCTCATCGTCTTTTAATACTGAAAGAGTAGACCATATCTACGAAACAAGTAAAAACTTTTACTTACATTATGGAGACCTAACGGATTCAACTAATCTTATTAGATTAATTAGTGAAATAAAGCCTGATGAGATATACAATCTTGGTGCTCAGTCTCATGTTCAGGTCTCCTTTGAAACTCCAGAGTATACCGCAAATAGCGATGCTATGGGTCCTCTACGCCTCCTAGAAGCCATTAGAATACTAGGTATGGAAAATACTGTACGTTTTTATCAGGCTTCTACATCGGAAATGTTTGGGTTAGTTCAAGAGGTTCCTCAGAAAGAAACAACACCATTCTACCCTCGCTCTCCGTATGGGGTGGCTAAGTTATATGGTCATTGGATTACTAAGAATTATCGTGAAGCATATGGAATGTATGCATGTAGTGGTATTCTTTTTAACCACGAGTCGCCTAGGCGTGGAGAAACATTTGTTACTCGTAAAATTGTTCTAGGCTTGGATGCTATATCTAAAGGCAAGCAATCAGTTTTGCAACTAGGAAATCTTAATGCGTTGCGAGACTGGGGACATGCAAAAGATTTTGTTCGTGCTATGTGGCTAATGCTTCAGCAAGATACGCCAGATGACTTTGTTATTGCTACTGGAGAACAATATTCTGTTAGACAGTTTGTAGAAGAATCTGGAAAATATTTTGGAATGAATATTGTTTGGCAGGGTAGCGGACTAGATGAAATAGGTATCGACACAATCACAGGTAATACTGTTATTGTTGTAAATAAAAAATATTTCAGACCAGCGGAAGTTGAAACTCTTCTTGGTGATGCTTCAAAAGCCAAGTCCATTCTTGATTGGGAACCAGAAATATCTTTTGAAGAATTAGTAAAGGATATGTGCTTAAATGGAATTGAATAGTAGAATTTTTGTTGCTGGTCATAATGGTTTAGTTGGGTCAGCAATTGTTCGTAAATTAAAAGAACAAGGATATACAAACATTATTACTATGCCAAAGAGCGAACTTGATTTGCGTGACCAAAAAATGGTTTCTTGGTTCTTTTCAGTATATAGACCAGAGTATGTGTTTCTTGCTGCAGCAAAAGTAGGTGGAATTTTAGCAAATGATACATATCCTGCCGAATTTATTTATGAAAATATTCAGATACAAAATAACGTGATTCATAATTCATATAGATTTAATGTTAAAAAACTTTTGTTTTTAGGCTCTAATTGCATTTATCCAAAAGTTTGTCCACAACCCATCAAAGAAGAATATTTAATGACTGGCTTGTTAGAACCAACTAACGATGCCTATGCAATTGCAAAGATTGCAGGAATTAAAATGTGTCAATCTTATAAAAAACAATATGGGTTTAATGCAATATCATTAATGCCAGCAAATATGTATGGTCCAAACGATAACTTTGATTTGGATAATAGTCATGTATTTGCAGCACTTATTAGAAAATTTGTTGATGCTAAAAATATGGGCAGCGAAACTGTATATTTGTTTGGTGATGGCTCTCCAATGAGAGAATTCTTGCATTCAGATGATTTAGCAGATGCTTGTATTTTTATGATGAAAAAATATGATAGCGAATTACCAATTAATATAAGTTCAGATGAAGAATATTCAATTAAAGATATTGCAGAAATTATTAAAGAAAAAGTTGGTTTTAAAGGAACTATTTTTTGGGATACAACCAAGCCTAATGGAACACCTAGAAAAAAACTTGAAACATCAAAAGCAGAACTTCTTGGGTGGAAATCCAAAATTAAATTGACAGAGGGTATAGACAACGCAATTAAATGGTATGAAGAAATATATCGTAAAAACAATTAATTGCATAAAAAGACCTCAAAAAATATATGATATAATTAGTCATAGTGGCACACGATTTAAGGAGTTAAAATGAATTTTGGAGAATATGTAGATAAATATATTCAAGATACAGTTGACAAAGCATTATCTGAGAGGTCTATTCCAGATGTTGAGTACATTGAAACAGATAATATTGGTGAATTATTAGAAAAATTGGCTATTTTGCATGTTCGCATGTGGATGCTTGAAGATACAATTGATGGCGATATTACCGATGAAGAAATTGGAAATATTAAACGCAAAATTGATATTTGTTTTAAACAAAAAAGACCAAAATTTGTACAGGCTATTAATATTATGCTAGACAATGCTATTATTAATGGAAAGACTCTTAGAGAAGATTCTGTTAAATTGTACAAAGGCGTAGCAAATGATTAATGAAATTGTTTTTTATAATCATTACCATAATGGTGATGTTTTTATTTCTAAGCAATACATTAAACATATAATGTCTTTGTTCCCAGATTTTGAGTACACCTATTACCATGCCAATACTCCAAAGTTGTTAAAAGATTTAGACATTAAAACTTTGCCAATTAGCAACACAAATCTACCTCAAAAAGAACAGGTGTCTGTTATTGGAAAAACAATTTATATAAATACATGGATTGGTGCACAAGAAACTCACTCTAAGTATGGATGTACTTTTGTTGCATACAACTTTATGTGGTCCAACATATATCAAGAGATAGCCAGAATTTTTAACACACAGTTACCATTTGGAAATAAATATTTTTATATTCCAGAAACAGACTATTCCTTTTACGATATTCCAAATAATTTAAATATTGATTATAACAACACTATTTTATTTTCAAATGGCAGGGTGGATTCAGACCAAGCATCTTGGCAAGATACTGATTTTATAGTAAATGCATTGCTAAATAATTTTAAAGACAAAACGATTATCCTAACTCATAAAACAAATATAAATAATAGTAGAATTTTATATACTAGTGACATCATTAAAACCACTGACGGTGATTTGAATGAAATTTCTTGGATTGCCGAAAAATGCAAATATCTAATTGGTAGGCATTCTGGTCCTTTTATGTTTATGCACACTAAAAATATATTAAATGATTTAAATAAAAATATGATTGGTATAGGAATTTCAGAAACTGATGGCTTGCCATACGCTATGAATATAAACGCAAATTATTTATTCTTAAATGATGCCGATAAAGAACAGTTAGTTAAAAATATTATAGAACATATCAAGATAAATAAAAAAGTAAGTTCTGTAAATTATAAAGTTTTTGGCTTGGTACAAAATTTTGGACTCAAGGTTATTAACAAAGAAGAAGGAAGAAATACCGATAGAATTAAAAAATCATTATTTAAAAATAATGATGACAATGATTTGGAACAAGTATTGCTTTATACTGATATGGGTATAGAGTTGATAAAAGATTACAAAGAAAATAATTTTGTTTTGTTAACCGAATGCAAAGATTTTGTTCCAGGTGTTTATGCTTATTTTGTAGATAATGTTGACTCTATAGCAAAAAAAGTAAATTTAATTTTTACTCACGATAACTCTTTGCTAACATTAAATGAAAAAATTAGGTGGGTTCCAGCAAACAGTTCTTGGATTACTCAACCTAAAATTTATGAAAAAACAAAAGGAATTTCTATGTATACTTCTTTTAAGAGAATGCTTCCAGGTCATAGGCAAAGGTTTGATTATGGCTTAAAACTTTTTGATAAAAAAGCAAATGTAGATATTTATGGTAAAGACATTTATTTTGGAACCTATACAGAATCTAAAGAGGAAGGTCTTGCAGACTACATGTTTTCAATTACAATGGAAAATGCTAGTTATTCTGGATATTTTACTGAAAAGATTTTAGACTGTTTTCTTACTGGAACTATTCCTATTTATTATGGCGACCCAGATATCGGAAATATCTTTAATATGGATGGTATTTTGATTTGGAATGAAGATTTTGACCTTAGTATCCTTACTGAAGAACTTTATTATTCTAAAATGGATGCAATAAAAGAAAATTTTGAAATTGCAAAACAATTTTATTGTATGGAAGATTATATTGTGGAACATTATTTAAAGAAATTGGAGATTTAGGATGAAAAAAAATATAAAGGTTATGGTGGTTATTCCTTGGAGAGAACAGCCAAGCAGAATCCCTCTGCTTAAACTAGTAAAAGATTTTTATATAACTAATTTATTAGGCATTGAAATTATCTACTCCGATAGACCAGGAGAATTCTGGAATGCCGCAGCCAGTCGTAATGATGGAGTAAAAAAGGCACAGGAGGCTGGTTGTGACGTTGTTATTATTAATGACGCAGATACTATTCCCGAAATTGAACCTTTACTAGAAGCCATACAGTCTTGTCAAAAAGGTAATATGATTCATAATCCTTACAGTCATTGTAAAGTATTTTCAAAAGAAGAGACCTTTAGGCATTATGATGGAATGAAGTTGCAAGATATTTATTGTACAAATGTTTTTACAACAAGCAATGGTGGAGTCTATGTTTGCACTCCAGAAGCCTGGTGGTCTATTGGAGGTATGGATGAAAAATTTGTTCAGTGGGGCTATGAAGACTCGGCATTTGAAGTAGCACACAAAATCATCAAGGGTGTTAAATTAGTTAAGCATGACGGTAATATATACTCACTAAAACACCAAGAACAATTTCACGATAAGGGATACAGTGAAAATGAAGAAAAGAATCGCCAACTTTACATGAAATATTTATCAATAACAGACCAGCAAGTTATGTTATCTTTGGTAAAACAAACAAATATTGACGAGTAAAGGGGTTATACTTATAATATGAACTGTTCATTGTGTCAGGAACTTTTAGTTCCAATTGTTTACGGATTCCCAACTTACGAGCAGATAATGACTGCTAAGGAAGATAAGATTGTTTTAGGCGGATTGCCTAGACCTCTTGCTCCAACTCATTTTTGTATTCCTTGTCAGGAGGAGTATCGTCTGGATGGGGACACTCACACACCCAAGTTTTCTCATAATAACTAATAATCTTTTTACAATTCCAGTGATGCCCTGTCATACAGAAGCCACATTTACGCACGAACTAACTTTCTTTTAATTGGGTCAAACTTTAGTGGATGCTTTTTAGAAGCCTTACCATTCTGTCTGTTGCTGTTCCTTGCACCTTTTGCTTTAGCCATTATAGGTCCTCTCTAACCATCATCATGGCTGTCATCATTGCAGTAAATACTCCAGCAATGGTTTCGCTTATAGCGACAATAGTTCTATCATATCCTATTGCACTGAATAGAATAAGCAGGGGTATTTGGGAACTAAGCCATAGCATTCCCCATGTAATAATAAATGTCAATCTTTGTCTAGCCATTACCACCAACTCCATTCATTTTCTTCTCCATCTTCCAAATCTCTAAAAGTTTTAATAATCATTTGGGTCTTTCTAACATGGTATCCCATTTGGATAATGTCAAGACCAGTTACCTCTACCTCATCGCCATCGTCTAACTTAACCACATAGATGCGGTCAGGGTCAATTACAAAGCGTGTTTTATTTGGCATAATTTATTATACCACTAATCAGTCAATGTCCAGAACTTATTCATATCTGGTACATCTTTAGGATGAATAGCCTTGATACCAGCCTTTTCGTAAATGTTTCTGGCTCCTGTGTTATCGTCAATGGCAAGGGTAGCGTCACTAAGTTTTTCAGCACACTCAGCCTTCCATTTGTTAGTAAATTTATAGTTATATGGATTAAGAAGAAGACTGTTATACTTCAGTCCAGCATTCTTAAGAGCCTTTTCTGTTTCTACTCTCATGCTTCGGCTTCTTCCACTAATCACAACCACCTTGGTATTAAGTGAGTTAATATAATCAATGGTCTTTTGGATGGGGGTAGAACTCATGTGTTCTAATACGGTATCGTCAATATCTGTAATAATCATATATCCAGTATACCAGCAAAAGTTCGGTTTGTAAAGAGTAAAATTGGGCGGAAATATGAGGTCTTAACGCTTGACAAGCAAGCGATTATCCTGTACAATTGATGTATAAGGTCCATTAAACGATAGGAACGTATGCAAACCTTTTTACCATTTAAAGACTTCCATAAGTCTGCACAAGCCCTAGACAATAAGAGATTAAATAAACAAGTATTAGAGTCTTATCAGATTCTTAAGGTGTTGTCTAGTGATGACCCACATGCTGCTTGGCGTAATCATCCTGCTGTTAAGATGTGGCGTAACCACGAGGGACAACTATGGCTATATACTATGGCTATGGTTAAAGAAGCAGATAAGCGTGGCATTAAGACTGATAAGAACATGGAGAATCTTACTAATCTTAAGTCTGTTGCTGGGGATAACTGGGGGTATTCAATTCCTCGGTGGTATAAGAATCCCTTTGCTATGGATAGACTAACTACTAGCCACAAGGCTAACCTATATACTAAAGACCCTATCTATTACTTTGAGTTCTTTAGTTCGCTAGAAGATAGCAACCCTTGTTGCCCTGAGCGTAGAGAACCTTGTAAGTATTATTGGGTTGCACATGACCCACTATTTAAGGAGGACCATGAAGTTACCAAAGTTTTTCAGATGGCGAGTTAGACTAGTTCAGCAAGGATATGATAAAGGCTGGGAGCATGGCTATGAAGCAGGTATGGTTGAGCAGAAGAATCAGATTATAGACTTGCTGTCTAGTCATATTGAGAAGATTGACTGGCTACAGGAAACACCGATAGAAGTGAAAGATATTTTGCCTATCGTAAAGAACCACGAAGAAGATAAGGAGTTAGTGGGATGGGAAGACTAAAAGATATAGATGCAGAGATGCATGAGTTATCTGATTTTGAGAAAGGTATTCAATTTGAGAGAGAACGTATCCTCAATATTCTTTCTAACAAAGGTTTAGAGTTGGAGAAAGATGTCTCTTGGGATGATGAAGCATCACACATAAGATATGTATTTATGATAGATATCCTAGAACTTCTTAGGGGATACAGATGATTAAAATAGAAAACAATATGCTTGTCTTAGACAGTACCTTTACTAAGGAAGATGTTCAGGCTATAGATGAGTTTGTTAAGATTAATGTAGATAAAGAACGTCAAAGACTTGTAGCATTACTACATGACTATGGCACAATGAACTACATATCAGAGTCAACTTATCACGAACTTGTTGCTATCATAACAGAATCGGTTTACTAATGAACGATTCTTTAATAGTAACATTTGAAGTTGAACAGAGCAAGAGTGGCAACATCTTTGTGGGTGGCGGCTTTTCAATTACTGACCCTTTTGCTTCTATAAAAATTTCGGGGAATAAAGAAGAGCCTTCGTAATCCCTAGTATAAGATAAACCTAGTAGAAAGAATAACACATGAGCAGATATGTCCACACATTCAAATATAACAAACTAACACAAGGAACAAGAAAGCATAGCCCTATCAGAGTAAAGTTCTGGCTATGGGGTTTCGGATTTACCTATGAAACAAAGAAGTCTTTAGGTGGATTTGCTATCGCAGACAAACGAAATGTTCCTGATGTAAAATCAGATAGTTTCAAAAGAAAATATCCTAAAGCATAGTTTTACACAGGAAATACCCTGAAAAAATACGCATATCGTAATGTTATACACAGAGTTATACACACCCAAAACATAGTTATCCACAGGATTATACACATAGTTATCCACAGATAAATCTTACTGTATATTTTGTTTAGCATAGTGGAGCAAAGTGGAGATAAAAGATATGTGTAATGGAGCAAATGTATAATAGGCTTCGTAATCATTTATTCAAATACCCTAGCCTACAATACCATTTACACATCCTATACGCTACCAAATTCACATAGCATATTTTGCTCAATTTGTCAAGTATTTTAACGATATTGTTATAAAAATATATATAAAACAAAACAAATATATATAAAACATATATAAAATCAGGGGAAAAATATACACGTTCGTAATCCCTTATTGATGTATATACTACTAGGGAGAATAATGCTCTCTTCGTAATACCCTCCAAAAGTTCCAGGATTTTTTGGTCCCTTCGTAATGTCTATTTATTCTAATTTATATAATGTAACAGAAAAGTTACAAAATAAAATGTAACATAAAAGTTACAAACTTCTGGGGATTTTTTGGCCTCTTCGTAATATCGGTAAAACTGGGGGAAATTTTTGGGGGTTCGTAATACCGTTCCAGGCCAAACTATTTTGTTTGACATCTCACACATATACACACAAATAATATTGTCACACATATGTATAGATGTATAATAAGTTTGTTTCAGATATCCAGGGTATCCAGGCAAGAATGAATTATTACAAACAGATAACAGATGTATTATCCCTATTGACTATGGTAGTGCTATGCCCTATACTTGGTATACCGAGAGAAAAGGAAAAAACCTATGCATACAATGCAGTATCTAGCAACAGAACTAGAACTTGATTTAGATGAGCAACACACAGATGAAGAACTTGCTGAGATGGCAAGAGATGAAATAAGACAATGGCTGAACTTTGAATCAGATGGAAATGGTTTCATTGGTGGCTGGTCTGACTGGCATGAAGTTGGTGGCAGGTGGGAAGATGTTCCTGTCCTTATCTACAATGATGACAATGCCTGTTCATTCTTAGAAGCATTAGATATGATTGACCAAAAGCAGTTGGCTCAGTTCAACGAATATTTTGCTGAGTTTGATTTCCCTAGTATCAATACTGTTATGACTAAGTATTCTAATGGAGATACCCTCGAATTTGGTGAGATTTACGAAGCCAATGTATCTAGTTTGTCAAGTGCATTGAAGATTATGCGTGGCTACTGGAACTGGGATAGTGGTTTCTTTGACACTGATGACTGCACAGTAAAAACTTCCTACCTAAGAAAAAAACTGGGTATTGACAAAACAGCCTATCGTAGTGTATACTGTTTAGTGCCAGTAGATTTCCACTTCTAAGAGAAAGATAAACCCTATGGAAAAGATAACAGCAAGAGTTCGTTTCTGGTATTCTACCGAAATTGAAGTAGAAGTAGAAGACCTTGAAGATGACAATGACATCCACGACAAAGTAGCAGAACACGCTGACCAGTTCACAGTATGGAATGGCAACAAGTCTTACCGTGAAGAGTTTGATGACTACGAGATTGAGTTCTGATGATTGAGATGACTGAAAGCGAATGGTCTGCTAAGTATAGACCTATCAAAAACCATTTAGTTAAAGATGACACTACATCCTTTGAGACTTATGGTGAAGAACTAGACTTTGTATGTCAACAACCACACTCTACCGTATGGACTGAGTTAGATGGTGACGAAGGTGTTTATATTGTTCAAGGTTACCATCTGGCTAATCGTATTCAATACTACATCACTGAACTACCGTGGGATGACAGCGATGACATTGTTATTACCATCTGTAAGTATGTAGAGTGTTCATGTATGGACGATGAAGGTGAAGGTAACCCTGACTGCCCAGACTGTGGTGGCGATGGTATATATACTGATTGGTGGATGGAATAATGGAAGATAAAATTAATAAGTATAACAACAACCCTGACTACGATGCAGGGTACCAAGAAGGCTGGGAGAATGCCATCAACAACGTGCTTGACATCTCACAGCAGATGCGGTATAATGATAACCTTAGTTGGAATAATGAAACCCTAGAAGAACTGGAGCAACGAATAGTATGACAAAGTATTGGGATATAAATGTTTGGTTTGTAGATTTTGGACATGACGAGCATGGTATCAATCAGTGGGAAGATGTAATCACTCTTAATCCTGCTTTATATATATTAGATGGAGAAGCGGTTACGCATGTATACACAGGAATCCTGTATAAGTGTAACATCAATGAGACTGCAACGATTCGTGAGCATCGCAACGAGATGGAATACGGTACTGACTGGTGGGACTTTAGGGACGAACTTAGGGACCTAGATATTAGTCAGGGTATCAATGACTTCCTTGATGACCTACCTGACCCCTATAGCATAAACATCGAAGGTCAAGACTCTCTATATGAGATAGATAGTATAAGTAAACTTCACGACTTAGTGGGTTGAGAACACTCCCTACTAATGGTCAGAGCAGTTAGGGGTTTCTGTGTCTGACTACCTGGGGAGGCATGAGCGGCATATTGCTACTTGTGCTTCCCCAACATTTTTGGTATAATAGACTATTGGAGTATAAAATGAGAAAACAGCAATCAAAAGAAACTAAATTTGCTGAGATGATTACTAACTTTATAAATGATTTACGATTTGATTTAGAATTTGCTGGGCGGTATTTAGCAATGACATTATCAAATGTATCATACAGAAGATTACTAATTGTATTAGAAGCAATGAAACACGAAAGAGAAGAGAAGAGTAATGACTACAACTACGATAGAGAGTAAAGAAATAATCCTTGCTGAACTATGGATGACCTATAGAAACGATAGCAACTTTGAGGAATTCATTTCATATAATGACTTAGGTCTACCACTAGCCTATGCGTTATCTACTAGCGTTGTGAAACGCACAGAGATGTCTAATAAGTTTATTGAAGAAACATTTGCTTTATTGCTAGGTGCTTTAGAGATAGAAGACACTGGCTTTGATGTATTAGACGAACTGTTTATGGCATCCGATACATAAAACTGGGGAAAAATAAAACACTTCGTAATAGGTAAAAGATTCTTATTTACTTTACATAACATTATTATCTAGGGGATTTTTTATGGTCTTCGTAATAGAGAAAAAATGTTAGTTTAGTTTACATAAGATTTTTTGGCCAGAAAAAAAACCAGGGCAGTCAGATTACTCCAACCACCCTGGTCCCCTATTATCCCTATATGTCAGCCAAAACTTCTTTAGCATGTGTAACAAATTCATTGAACTCATCTTCACGCTTTAGTCTCATCTCTATTAGTTTCAATACTTCTAGAGTAGGCATTTGATTTATACCCTTGACTTTCTTGAAGCCATCAATCATAGACAGGACGATTTCTTTGTCAGTCATTTATTTCCACCACATCTATCATTTGATAAAGGTCATTATACTTTACGCTGTTGTATAGAATGTCCAGTAGTTCGTGATGAGCATAATGAACCATGTCTTCCATTGTTCGTGGTTCCAGAGTTTCGCCTTCATCAAGTTCACTTTCAAGATACTCTCGTTCATTCTCGGTGTATCCATCATCTTCAAACTCAAAGTCCATTGTGATTTGTGCTCTAAGTATTTTAGGCATACTTCTTCTCCTGCTTCTCCCAATACTCGTCCTGAGCAATCATACTATCCAAATCGCTAATGCGACCTTCAATACAAGCAATAGCAAATCTGCTCAATGCTTTTGTGTGTAGTTCGTGTTCTAGTATTGCTAGTTCTTCTCTGTGTTCTTCCAACATAGTTTTATCCGTTCTTTGTTCTTCTAAATAGTCTATTGCTCTTTGTGCTTCCCAAGTATCGTGAGTAGGACAGTATTCCTGATTACCTTCGCAAATACCGCAAAATGAGTGGCAGTCAAATCCCCCTTCGTGAATAGGGCATTCTGCTTTCTCGCATTCACAATCACTCATTATCTACTTCTTCTTCTTCGCATTCGCAATCTTCTTCTGGATTGTCGCATTCTTCGCAATGTGGCATTTCATCTACTCTAATGTCTTCAACGCTATCGTATTGTAGGGTAGCGTTATCGCCATAGTAGGAAGACCAAGCCAACTGCTCTGCTTCTGCTTCGCTATTTGCTTCAATCTCTCCACAGTAATTTACTTGGATTTCTACATAGTATTTTCTCATAGGGTTTTCTCTTTCTGTTAGGGTTCTATTATAGGGGATACCACTGACATCTAGGACATCATAGACGCTTTTTCAAGCATCTCGTCATAGAGTATCTTGTAGTTGTCATAGGATAGTTTGTCTTCCAGATTGCTCTTTATACTTCTAAGCATTCTTAGGTAGGATTGGAACTCAGGGCTACTGCTATCTTGCCAGCCACGCTCCGCACTATCCCATAGTTGTCTCTCTAATGCTTCTATACCCCAAGTGTAGAACTGCCTAAGTTGGTAAGTCTCTAGGTCATTTCCGTCAGGGTAGATGTAAGGAGCATTGTCTTCATCATAAACAGGGGTAAGGATAATAGTTTCGTTTTCATTCATACTACAATTATACAGATGACCACTGACAAATGCAATAGGCAAAGATGTATCTTTATCTAGTTGTTATAATCGGGTGGCCGCCAAAATTTTTTGTTCCCCCACTTGGACTCGAACCAAGGACTCGCAGATTAAAAGTCTGCTACTCTACCAACTGAGTTATAGGGGAATGTGAGCAGTTTTTAGACTTGCTCAGGTCTGCGAGATTATACGCTTGCGAGAACCAAGTTCATCAAGCGGTTTTTCTCAGCGTTGATTACAGGGTCAAAGCCAGAAGCAGAAGCGTAAATACTTTCGTTGTTTGAACCACGAGCATTACGATACCAATCTAGGCGTTCTGTTAGAGCATTCAAAGCACCCCAAGCAGTTCCCGAAATTGTGTTGTTGTAATCACCAACATAGATAGATTGGATAAGTTCAATCTTGTCGCTCCACTTTTTCATAGAACCCTTGCTGTCCTTAGTTGGCATTGGATACGCTTTTAGAACAATCTCATCAAACTTAGCCTGAGTGATTTCCTTAGCAATCATTTCCTTAGCAAGTAAATCAAACTCGTCTAGG
>Ga0114976_10000956_pt1 | contig 18076 bp, 28 predicted proteins | sample S_130805_EF_Meta_FD_87319 | JGI IMG/M metagenome (GOLD analysis project Ga0114976, IMG submission 87319) | Freshwater microbial communities from Lake Simoncouche, Canada to study carbon cycling - S_130805_EF_MetaG | ecosystem: Environmental > Aquatic > Freshwater > Lake | place: Lake...
AACAGGTTCTATGACGCACTCATAGAGGGCCGTATCAAAATCAGACCTAACGAAAACCTAGACAGGGCCGCCCAGGCGGTACGTAAAAAGCCCATAGGTTCTAGCTGGTTATGGGCAAGAAATGACCCAGCAGTAGATTTAACGCCATTATTAGCCGCAAGTGTGGCATATCATTGTGCTACAGATAAAAGAGCTCGGCCTATCGTTAGGAGTGTCATATTTTGATAGCCTCAGCATTACAGGTAATAGGGATTAGTATTACTCTCGTGGCGCTCACACTCATAAACCCCATACTCGGTTTATCTATTACAGGTCTGGCCGTGACAGGTTTCGGCATATTGTTAGAGGGTAAAGGTAAATAATGTTACGCCAACTATTTACCAGGGCTACCGTGCCGAGTGTCGCCAATATTAACGGCGGCACCGTAGACGCCTACGGCAGAGTCGGTCGTTTCGGAGAATACGTAGACGCTGGTACCTACGTAGACGAAAATACGACGCTCACCGTCTCGGCCGTATGGCGAGGTATCAACCTGATAGCCGATGCTATCGGCGGTCTACCTATTCATGCTTACGAAAATGGCGAGCGTATCGAGCCAACGCCTAGCATTTTATTACGACCTGCCTACCCTGAGACTGCCGTAGAAACTTACTCGGCAATGGTCGGTACCCTAATCCTGCACGGTAACTACGTTGCCGTACTAGGGCCCGCAAACAGGAACGGCTACCCCGAACTCATCTATCCGGTAGCGCCGACTCGTGTATCTGTCACTCGTGATAGCGGCCGCCTCGTCTACAAAATTGACGACATGGTTTTTAATGCTAGCGAGGTTATGCACATTAAAGCGCACAGCCGACCTGGCAGCGACTACGGACTAGGACTACTACAAACTCAGCGGCAGCTCATCGGCTCAGCTTTAGCAATTAACGAATACGCTGCTAAATATTTTGCTGGTGGCACAGCACCCACAGGCATTATTAAAAGTGCTAACCCAGACCTAACCCAGCAAGAGGCCGACCTGCTAAAAAGTATGTGGCTACAGCATTACGGCGGCCGTAACCGTGAACCCGCTGTACTCAACAGTACAACCGATTTTACGCCCATTACAGATAATGCTCAGCAGGCCCAGCTCATAGAGTCTCGTACGTTTAGCTTGACCGAGGTAGCAAACGCTTTAGGTATACCTGCCTACTATTTGGGCGCACCAAATACGAGCCGCACGTATAGCAATGTTGAGAGCGAAAACATGCAGCTAATCCGCTGGTCTCTCACACCCTGGCTAACTCGTGTCGAGCAGGCCATGAGCGACCTACTACCAGAGGGACAGTACGCCAAATTTAATTTAGACAGCCTGCTACGTGGGGATACTCTCAGCCGATATCAGGCGCACCAAATAGGCATAGACGCAGGATTTTTAACCGTAGATGAGGTACGCCAAATAGAGGATAAACCTATAGATATGGCCGAAAGCGCCGATACCGAAATGATAGACGCACCAGCAACAGCAGATACAGCAGAATTACCGAACATGGCAGGAGATACCGCCAATGATTGAACATAGAAACTATGAGCTAGACCTAGAGGTACGAGCAGGCGAGGACGGCCGTACCGTGTGCGGTATCGTCGTGCCATACAATTTTGAGCAGCGCATTAACAGCCAACTCACCGCGGTAGTCAGGCCTGGCGCATTTGCCGCCGTGACACGTGCAGCTCACCGAGTCAAGCTGCTAGTAAGCCACGACAGCAACGCTCTACCTATCGGCCGTGCCACCAAATTAGAGGAAACGCCAACAGGTCTATACGGAGAATTTAAAGTAAGCAAAACCGACAGAGGCGACCAAATTCTAGAGCTGGTACGTGACCAGGCGCTCACCGAATTTTCTATAGGTTTTGCACCATTAAAAGACCGCAAAACGACTACAGGCGTAGTCGAGCGTATTAAAGCCCATTTAGCCGAGGTGTCGCTGGTTACATTTGGTGCCTACGGTGAAAATGCTGTAGTGAGCGCCGTACGTGAACTAGAGCAGTGTCGCCCAAATTTAGACGCTGCACGAGCTCTATTAGACAGCCTTAAAAAGTGAAAAGCGTCGTTAAAACAGTTACTACTACACCCTCAATAGTGGTAGCCGCCGACGATAAGAACCGAGAAGTACTGCTACATGTCATCGGTACCGGCACCGTATACCTGGGCGGCTCAGACGTCACTACTACTACAGGATTTTTAACCGAAAAAAACGGTGTACCATTATCTTTAACCGTTCCATTTAATGAGACTGTATGGGCGGTAGTGGGAACAGGCACCGAAAATGTGCGAATACTCACCCCAGACGTAGATTAAAACTATGCCCTGGCATATCGAAACAAACTACGCAGGCTGCACCGGCTACGCCGTTGTCAAAGACGACACAGGCGATATAGAGGCCTGCCACCCCACCAGAACCGACGCTAAAAAACATTTAGCAGCCTTATATATTGCCGAGCCGACGGCAAGAGCTTTAGACCGTGCCGGCGTCATTGTGGACATAGACGGCACTCTAGTAACAAATAATGGTACGCCGAGGCCTGCCGTTATTGAATACGTGAAACAGTTAGACCGCCCTATTTTTATCGTTTCGGGCCGTGACATTTCTACCCGTGTGGTCACTAAAGAGCTTATAGATAGTCTCGGTATTGACTATCAGCAAATTTATTTAAACGATAGAGGTAGCACGCTGGCCCATAAAAAAGCTACAGCGAGCCGCCTTATCGGAATGTACGGTATTAACGTGGCGGTAGAAAATGACGCTGCCACAAGAGCTATTTACTCTGAGCTCGGTATAGGTGACGTAGTAAACCCTAACGATATTGGTCGTCGTATTCGTCTTGAATATGCGCTAAATATTATGCGCCGTCTGCTACCGTGAAATATAGAACATAGAGCACCCCACAAATAGTGGCACCCTCAGCATTAAAAACCATATACCCCCACGTTTTTACTACAAAAGGAAACCCCCACTATGAGTAATCCATTTCTTAATGGTCTGACCGAAAAGCGCCAGGCTAAAACCGCCCTTATCGAGGCAACGCTTAACGCTGCTGCCGACTCTGACCGTGACCTCACCGAGGCCGAGCTGGCCAACGTTGAGGCATTGAGCACCGAGGCCCGCAAGCTTGACGAGCGCATTACCGTTATCGCCGAAATCGAGACACGTAACGCTAAGGCCGCCGAGTTGGCCGCCAAAATTGACGGCGCTACCGAAACACGAGCCACAGGTGGCGCACGTATCACCAGCGAGGAACCGACCTACTCGGTACGTTCAGAGCACAATTTTTTAACCGACGCACTTAACGCCTCTTTTGGTTGGGATAGTGACGCTCAACAGCGTATGAGCCGCTATAACCGTGAGGTAGCTATCGAGCGTCGTGACGTTGATACGTCTAACTTCGCTGGTCTCGTCGTGCCGCAGTACCTCGTGGACATGTACGCACCGTTGGCACGTGCCGGCCGTCCGACCGCCGATATCGCACGTAAGCACGCACTCCCAGCGCAAGGTATGAGCGTGAACATTTCACGAGTCACTACCGGCGTAGGCGTCGAATATCAGGCCGCCGAAAATGACACCGCTACCGAAACCAACATGGACGACACGCTTTTAACTGTGAACGTGAACACCATCGCAGGTATGCAAGACGTCTCAAAGCAAGCCATTTTACGTGGCGCTAACATTGAGGACGTCGTGCTGGCCGACCTCGTACGGGCATACCATACGAAACTTGACTACGGCATTTTGAACGGCACCGGCTCAAGCGGCACCCCCACAGGTCTAACGACCCTCAGCGGTACCGTGAGCGTCACCTACACCGACGCCTCGCCAACCGTTGCCGAGTTGTACCCCAAATTGTTAGACGGTATCCAACAAATCCAGAGCAACGTTTTTCAGGGCCCTAGCCATATCATTATGCACCCTCGCCGCCTCGGCTGGTTGCTGGCAGCTACGGACACCACAGGCCGCCCGCTGGTAGTACCTAACGCTAATGGCCCGATGAACGCTGCCGGCACCTACTCAGGTCTCGGCTACGGACAGTCTGGCCAATACTCCATTGTTGGCCTGCCGATTATCACCGACGCAAACGTAGCGACAAACCTCGGCGCAGGTACCAACCAGGACGAAATCTATATCGTCGCCGCCGACGAGCTGCATTTGTGGGAGGCACCAGGCCAGCCCACCTATGTACGTTTTGAACAGCCAGATGGCAAGGTAGCGGTACGTATCGTCATGTTCGGTTTCTCAGCGTTCACCGCTGGACGTTATCCAAAAGCCACCGCTAAAATTGGTGGTACAGGACTCGTTACCCCGACATTCTGACCCACACGGCCAGAGTAGCTGCTGGCGTACTTGTAACACGCCAGCAGCTAACCCCCACCTAGAAAGCAGCCGCCATGAGTTTAGAAAAGCAAATAGCCGCAGCTGTCGCCGCAAAAATTCCACCGGCAACTATCGCTAAAATGTTTGGTCTCGCTGAGGTTGCTATTAAAGCTGCACCAGCTATCACCGAAATTGCAGACGAGGTAGCGGCCGTCGTGAAACCAGCACGGCGCAAAATCATTAAAGGTAAGTAATGGCGATTACCAACGGCTACGCCACGCTGGCCGAGGCTAAAGCATATTTAAGTATCGCCGACAGTATCGACGACACAATGCTAGAGGCTATGGTCATGTCAGCGAGCCGAGCCATAGATAATATTGCTGGCCGCCGTTTCTATCTAGACGCCTCAGCGAGTGCACGCCAATACCGTAGCAATAACCCATACATACTCACGGTAGACGATTTCGGTAGCACGACAGGCCTAGCCCTAGCTTTAGACACAGGCGGCGACGGCACCTATGAGACCACGCTCACCTATAACACCGATTACATTGTCGAGCCGTTTAACGCTGTAGCAATGGGAAAACCCTACACACAGGTAACACTCGTGAGCGGCCAGCTACTACCGTACCTGCTACCTAACTACAGGCCGTCCGTGCAGCTCACCGCTAAATGGGGATACCCCAGCGTGCCCTATGACATTAGCCAGGCGTGCCTCATTCTGACCGCCGACATGTATAAACGTAAAGACTCGGTAGGTGGAAACCTCGGTATCTCAGAGCTGGGCGCTATTCGTATGAGCCCGCTCGGCCGTGATATCGCAGCTATGACCAGAGCATATCGCCGTGAGGTCATTGCATGAGCATGACTCCTAGCAGCGTACGAGACGGCCTCAAAACAGCCTTAGCGACTATCACAGGTTTACGTACCTATGACATTATCCCCGACGGTATCGCACCACCAGCCGCCGTAGTCGGTCTGCTGAGTCTTGATTTTGATATGAGTATGCGCCGCTATCTAGATCACGGCGATATTGAGGTAATGGTTATCGTCGGCCGTATGAGCGAGCGAGCTGCACAAGACAAACTAGACGCCTATCTAGCCGGCAGCGGTAGTGGTTCCATTAAGGCCGCTATCGAGGCAGACACCACGTTAGGTGGCAGCGTGCAGACATGCCGAGTATTAAGCGCCTCACCTACTACTATTACTGTGAGTGGTGCAGATATGTTGTGCTACAGATATCAGATAGAGGTCATCGGATAATGGCAAAATACTTAGTACTCAGCGACAATTTTCGTGAGCCGCAAGGCTCAACAGTAAGCGACGACCAGCTAGAGGGCCTTAACATTGAGGCGCTTATTTTGGGCGGACATCTTAAAGCAGAACCCAGCAAAACCAAAACAGACAAGGAATAACAAAATGGCCGTAGAAATTCTCAAGAGCTGCTCAGTCACTATTAACGCTGTCGATTTATCGAGCCTTGTGGAGAGTGTGCAAATTACGCACGCTGCCGAAAAAGTTGAGATTACGTCGATGGGTATGACGTCCCGACGGTACGTCACAGGTCTCGCAGCAGACGCCATGAGCATTAACTTTTATGTCGATTTTGCGGCGAGTAAAACAGAGGCAACTATGTACCCGTTAGTAGGCACTACTACTACGGTCGTCGTTAAACCGACCTCGGCCGCTACCAGCGCCACCAACCCTACCTATACGTATTCAAATGCTTTCGTGGAAGCTCACACGCCGCTAGGTACCGGCAAGGTAGGCGAGGTGCCAATGACTCAGATTACGCTCTCTGGTGGCGACATCGTTAAAACCATTGTCTAACCATTAAACATAATTAAACATAATTAAAGGGGATACGCAGCATGGTAGGTAATGAGCTAGAGGTAGTAACGGTTGATGGGCCCGTGCATAGGGTACCTATCACAATTTCGGTTATGTGCGCCTGGGAAGATCAGCACCCTAATTTATTATGGACAGATTGGGCCACAAAACCGACGTTTAAGCCGTTGGCATTTATGGGCTGGGCAGCGTGCCGTAATTACGGTATCGTCGTTAAGCCTTTTAATGAATGGTTGCCAACTATTCAGGCGGTAAACATTATGGGAAAAGAGCAGACGGCCCAGCCTGGCACCACAAACTCGTAGCACAGGTAGCAATACTCACAGGCATAGCACCTAATGAACTGCTCGCTACGCCTATGCTCATATTTGAGGAAATGGTTAACCTACTCGAACAGAGAGCACAGCATGGCCGTACAGCAAACGACAGTAACGATAGATGGGCTTAACCAGCTACGCCGTGCATTTAAAACCTTGAGCGAGAACGCTACACAAGATTTTAAAGCTGCCGGTTACGCCTCAGCTACCATCGTTGCCGACGAGGCTAAAAGTATCGTACCCGTCGTTTCAGGTCGGCTACGTAACTCTATCCGTGCCGCCATGATTGAGTCAGGCGGCAAGGTACGGGCAGGTATCAAAAGCGTACCGTATGCGGGCCCTATTCATTTCGGCTGGGGACGCCGAAATATTACGCCTCAGCCATTTCTTTATCAGGCCATAGACCGACGACACGGCGAGGTACTCGATACATACCTGGCGCATTTAGAACGCATTACAAACGGCTTTTGCGTACCGTCTGGCGGTACAGCACCAGCAGCCAGACGGGCAGCCGCTAAAACAGGTACCCGTAAGACTCAAGCCGATTGGGATAAGATAATTGAGGCAGGAATGAGTAAAGCATATGGCAAGTAAAACAGCTGCAATATCTGTAAACGTCATTGCAGACGCCGCCAAATTTAAAGCAGGTTTAAAACAGGCCGAGCAGGCCGCCGGCTCATTTGATAACCAAATGAAAAACCTCGCTAAAAATGTTGCTCTAGCTGTAGGCACGGCCGCCATTATTCGTTTCGGTAAAGAGTCCGTAAATGCTGCTATGAGCGACGCCGCCGCCCAGGTAGAATTACAACGCCAACTAAAAGCCTCAACTAACGCCAGCGCCGCACAAATCGCCCAGGCTGAGCAATTCATTAAAACTACCCAGAACGCCACCGGCGTACTAGACGACCAACTACGCCCAGCATTTAGCACCCTTACACGATTTACGAAAGACCAGACTAAGAGTCAAGAGCTGCTAAACATTGCGCTCGACGTCTCAACCGCTACAGGTAAACCATTAGAGGCCGTGAGCCTGGCGCTCGGTAAAGCATATGGTGGCAGCACCGTAGCTTTATCACGCCTCGGCATACAAACAAAAGACGCCGCCGGCAAGGCTTTAGCATTTGACGAAATACAGCAACAGCTTATAGCTACTTTTGGTGGCGCTACACAAGAGGCAGCACAGACGACCGCCGGCAAAATGAAAATAGCCCAGGCCTCATTTGCAGATATGCAAGAGGAAATAGGCACAGCCCTCATACCGGCATTAACGGCCATGATGGACGTACTACAGCCCATTATCGACTCTTTCAATAACCTCAGCCCAGCTCAACAGCAGGTAATCGTAGGCGCTGTGACTATGGCCGTTGTAATGAAAGCAGGCTCAACAGCATTACAAGGCCTCGGCGTAGCAGCTGGTACAGCCTCTATAGCTATGGCCCCAATACTTGCAGCATTTCTAGCTATTCAAGCGTTCTCAGCTCTTGACGCAAATAAAGATAAATTTAAGTCTGAGACAATGCAAAAGTACCTAGCCTCAATAGTCGGCGTAACAAAATTAGAGGACAAACGTTTAGCCAGTGGTTTCAATATGGCCGTTATGGATTTATACACGGCTAAAGCAAACGGCAACCTAGCCGACTCGGTAAACGAAACCGAGTATGCATTTAGAGACCTGGCAAAAGCTAGCCCTATAGCTGCCCAGAGATTATTGGAACAGGCTAACCAGGGCTGGGCCACCGGCTCAACTCACGAGCGCCTCAAATATATTTTAGATGAGGTAGTCAAATCGCAGGCTGAGGTAGCAATTAGAACAGGTGAAAATACCGACCTAATGAATGAGGCCGCCGCAGCTGTACAAGGCTACTCGGCCCAATGGTCTAACCTCAAAAGTGAGCTCTCAGACCAGGTTATGTGGGACGACCTAGACACCTCACTAGACGACCTAAAAACAAAAGCAGCCGAGGCATTTGGTGGTAGCGAACAGAGCGTAAAAGATTTTAATAAACAGCTTGAGAGCAGCTGGGAACAAATCGACAAAGTAATGCAAACCCTAGACCTACCCCCAGAGGTACAAACTAAGGTCTCTATCTTATTTGACCAGGGCAAATTTGACCAAATGTGGGCACTACTAAACGCTCTCGATACAGCAGGGGTAGCACGCCGAAACGCTGCACTCGGCGCAGGTTTCGGCGTCGGTTTCTTCCCAGGTATGAGCGCCGGCGGTACGGTCGTCGGCAGCGGTCTCTCGTGGGTAGGAGAAAACGGGCCAGAACTTTTGAATTTACCGCAAGGTGCCACCGTTACGCCTATGGCAGCTACCGGCACAGGCGGTAACACTATAAATATTACGGTGACATCCGCCGACCCTCAGGCCGTTATCAACGCTATACGAGATTTCGAACGTCGAAACGGTAGAGGCTGGCGTAAGTAATGGCCACGTTACCCACAGTTAAAACAGAGATAAGTTTTGTATCAGCCTGGGACGCCACGAGCCCGACCTGGGTAGACGTCTCAACCTATGTACGGGCCATAGATATTAACCGAGGCCGAGCCGAGGATTTAAACCCGTTCGATAACGGTACGGCACGAGTCGAGCTCAATAACAGAGACGGACGTTTTAACCCGTCTAACACGGCCAGCCCTTATTATCCGAACGTTAAACCTCGTAAACAGATACGAATTACCGCCACGTATACGACACCTACACGTATCAACCTATGCCCTAATCCATCGTTCGAGAATAATACAACGAGTTGGAATACAGGCGGCGGCACCTGCACCCTTACTAGGACAGCGGGCACTATTTCTGGCGGTAACGGTTTATGGTCAATGGTGGCTACGTCTCTTACGGCAGGCGTATATAACGCTTCGGTGAGCGGTCTCACGTCTAGTATCCCGATTACGCCTGGTGCTGCCTACACCGTGTCAGCGCAAGTACTCAGAACATCTGGCAGTCGTAACTACCGTTTTACAATAAATTGGTATACCGCCGCCTCAGTTTTTATATCTGCTAATCTCGGCGTCGGTGTCCCTTGCGCTACCAGCACCCGTATTTCTCTCACAGGTACCGCACCAGCGACGGCCTCATTTTTTATAGTTCTGATTGGCACAGGTGGCACAGGTAGCATAGGTGACGCTCACCAAATAGATAACGTGCTATTTGAACAGAGCTCTACAGTCGGTACCTATTTTGATGGTGACACCTCAGGATTAACCACATGGAATAGCACGGTAGGTAACTCAGCCTCAACAGAGCAAACGACCACCTGGCCGCTATTTAGAGGCTACGTACAGACCTGGCCGCAAGAGTACCCGCAATTTGGTTTAGACGCCACCAGCACTATTACAGCTGTAGACGGCCTGGCCGTTTTAGGCGGTATGAAAACGCCTATAGATGAAATGGCCGCCAGAATATCAGCAGGGCAACTACCAGCCCTATACGCACGCTGGAAACTCGGCGACACCGACACGACCTACCCTAGATATATTGACAGCAGCGGTAACGGTCGAGACCTACCCGCTGTTATGAGCCAATTCACAGGCCCACCAATGGCCAAATATTTAGACGACGCCAGCTCAGCATTTGCATACGGTAACGGCTCACTCGGTTATGCTACCGAGGATTTTACTAACAGCTATACGGTCTCTATGTGGGTACAGACTACTCAGACGCCAGCCGCCCTAAACCCAGCGATTTTATTTCAGGCAGGCCGGCTAGGTCTCAATAACGTACAGGTGAGCATTAACAGCAGCGGCAACGTCTACGCCACCGGCTACGACTACAGCCCAGGTTTTACCCCATACTCAGAGTCAAGCGTCAGGGTAAACGACGGACAGCCTCACCACATTTGTATAACGTCTGGCGGTTTTAGTAACAAAATTTACGTAGATGGTGTAGACCGTACGGTATCTAACGTGACCCTCGGATTTACCAGCCAACTATTTGGCACCTGGTCACTAGCCCTATCTTTAGACAATATGACAGCGAACCAATACTACGGCTATATACAAGACGTTTGCGTATGGGCTAGTTCACTCACAGCTACTCAGGTCGGCTACGTCTACGGTATTGGTACAGGTCTTTCGTCTGGTGAGACGACATCGGCACGAGCTACCAGACTCATAAACGCTATATGGCCTACCGCCTCAACCTCATTTGCTACAGGTTCCGGCTATTGCTCAACGTCAGAATATAACGATAACGCTCTTAACGCTTTACAGAAATTAGCCGACACCGAAAATGGTCTATTTTTTGTAGACAGGTCAGGTACTCTAACATTTCGTAATCGCTACTATTGGCAGCAGGTCACAGAGGGAATGACCAGCCAGGCGACATTTGGCGACGATATCGGTATCGACTACGAGACATTCGGATACAAATACGACGCCGACCAAATGGCTAACACGTTCATTATCAATTCTGGTATAGGTGTCCCCCAGACGGCCTATGACGCCGGCACAGTATCCACGTACGGCCCTAGAGCTATAACGATAGACACGTTACTCTCAACGGTAGACGCTCTCTCAATGGCACAAGGTTTAGCAGCCCAATACTCAGACCCCGTACTACGCTCGGAACCATTCCAGGTAAACCTACTCAGCGACATAACCGCTAATCGTGTACTTAACTTAGAGCTCGGCTACAAATTCACGACCCGCCGCAATGCGTTAGGTGTCTCAGGTGCAATAATCCAAAACTTATCTCTGGACAGCGTGCAGCATATGATACGGCCTGGCACATGGCTAGTAACTATGGACGGCTCGCCACGACAACAGTACGCCTGGTTTACACTTGATAGCAGTCTTTTAGACGGCACCGATGAGATAGGCTACTAATTATGGCTGCACCTACAAACTTGCCGGCGTCATTTACAGCCGCCACAGCTTTACCTGCCTCGTCGCTAAATAACCTACGTGGCGCTTTTCGTATCTTGCAGGTGGTTATGGGAACGACGACGACCGTTACCAGCAACTCGACGACCACCTACGCAGATACAACTCTTACGGCCTCTATTACCCCTCAGAGCTCATCTAGCAAGGTTTTAGTATTGGTTCATCACCCGTCTGTCAATAAATCAGGTGACGTAAACTCTGGCGTACTTTTACGGCTGGTACGTGGCTCTACCACTATCTCTACATTTGGCGCAGGCCTCGGCTACACCGGCACGACGACCACAGTAACTAGCGGTACCTCGCTGGCATATTTGGATACCCCAGCGGTAGCGTCAGCGACAACGTATAAAACACAATTCGCTAACAACGTCGCCGCCGCAGCTGCACAAGTACAGACCAGCTCATCTATGAGCACTATCATTTTGTTAGAGGTTTCAGCATGACCACAGACTCACCTACCGACCGTATTTGCACCTGGCTAATCGAGCAGGGCTATACGTCAGGCTGGGTAGTCACCGGCACAGAGATAACCCTATGGCTCAATTCTGAGCCCCAACCCGAAATACCAGCAGAGCTGCTACAGCCAACCTGACCCCATTGACCGGCTAATAGTCGGTAAACTCGTAACACGGGCCTAACTAGACAGAGGTAAAACCTTATGCGTAGAGCCATCCCATTTATTAGCGTGCTTTTTCTTTTAGCATGTACTCAACCTGAGGCGCAACAGACGACACTACCGCCGCTGCTGGTAGCGCCCGTTGTCACTATCCCCCTGACAGTTGCGCCTCAGGCCACCACCACCAGCACCACGACGACAGAGGCACCGCTGGCATTTGATATAAACGACTACATAGATGAGTCGAGAGCACAGCACGGTAACTGTGGAGAATGGTACGAAACAGCTGTAGCGGCAGGTTGGGAACTCCCGACCTATTGGGCCGACCTAAGCCGCATTATGTACCGTGAGAGCCGCTGCACCCCTACAGCATTTAACGGACACGACGCAGGCCTCACACAAATAAACAGAGTGCACTCTCAAGGAATGGCCACCCTCGGCTATACGTGGCCTACCGACGCATTTAACCCAGAGATAAACCTACGGTACGCCTGGATTTTGTACCGTGACGCCTGCATAAATCACGACGGCCACCGCCCCTGGTCATACCTAAAATGTTAAATACGATACTCTTGTATCACTATGACGCAACCGAAACCACGCCGAGCAATACGAAAACTAGGTGGCCTCATGCTGCTACTGCTCGTGTTCTCGGCAGGTTTCTTATGTGGCTGCACCGACCGCTACCGAAACCCAGCCGATGACCCAGCCAATACGACACCGACCACCCTCACGCCGTAAACGCCGCTATACCCCTGAGGAATTAGAGGCACGAGTACGAGCCGTAGTCATCATCACTATCGCCGGCGTCGTATCTGTCAGCGTGATAGCAATTATCTATAGTCTAATTTTCGTATATCAGCCTGAGAATTTGTCGCCGGTAGACGACCAATTTTTTCAGATACTCAGCCCGCTAACTCTCAGCCTCGGCGGTACTCTCGCCGGCCTAGCAGCTGGTGGCGCTATCCGTAAGCGTGACAATGAGCGAGGAGACCCAGAGAATGACTAGCCGACTATATACAGGGAACAGCGACGCCGTGCACTCGGCTAAGCGTGAGGGTACCAAAACGTTTGTCGATTACTGCTGCTACCTATTCGGTGTCAAGAGCCTCGGCATTTTCGTTAATAGAGACATGGTTGGCGCTCAACCGCCTCGTAAGAGTGTGCACGCCACCTGGCGAGCTGTAGACCTCGGCGGCAACCCAGCACAATTAAAAGCCCTCATAGCGTTCCTATACGACCATCGAGACATTTTGCAGGTAGAGGAAATCCACGACTACAGCAGCGCCTACATGCCTAACCCCAATGGCTACGGTGCAGGGTATCGGTGTGACCGTGACGCATTTAAACTGTGGGACGCTAAAAACAACGGCGGTAGTAAAGGCGGCAAATGGGCGCACGTCGAAATAGCGCCACTGATGGCCGACCACCCAGACCTAGTACACGCAGCGTTTAAAAAAATCTTTAGCTAATGCCATACGACGACGACCCACAGCGGCAGGCCTACGAAAACGCTATGGCGCACGCCTGGCAGGAAACACTCACCGCCATTACCGAGCTTTTAACAATGCCCACAAACAACGCCGGCGGACACACGCCAGACGACGACGCCTACTACTATTGCCCTCGGCCTGAGTGCCCCTGCCATGAGAAATAGTGAGGCATACAAATGTTTAGAACAGCAGCCAAAACTCTTTTACTCGCTGTAGGCCTGACGCTAATTACGTTGGTATTATCTGGCGACGCTCAACGTACCGCCATTTATTTATCTGTGGCGTCGGTCGTGCTCTATCTCTCTACCGAGTTGCTGAGAGACGACGAATAAAAACGGCTCATAGTTGGTAATGCTTGACAGGTTTACCGCATATCTGTAAAGTGTCTCACAGCCACCCATTAGGGATATGGGCAACAGAAAAGAGCAGCAGACATGGCATTTAACAATGACGATTACGCCTCAGTAGCTGAGCGAGTAACTCTGTTTTGGGAGTCGTGCCCAGACGGCCGCATTATGACCGAGTGCACAGCCGACGACGGTAAGCGAGTCGTATTCAAGGCGCTCGTATATCGACACCGAGACGACACCGAGGCGACAGCGACAGGATACGCAGAGGAATTACGAGCAGACCGAGGCATTAACGCCACCAGCTGCTATGAGGTAACAGAGACCTCGGCCGTAGGTAGGGCACTTTCTAACTATAAATTTACGGCCTCTAAAAAGAATTTACGGCCATCTCGTGAGGAAATGCAGGCCGCCCAGGCGGCCGCTAACCGTATTGCATTAGATGAGGAACACCGCCGAACGATCAAAATTCAAATAGAAAAACTCAACTACACGACCGACGAGGCCAGGGTACTTATTGAGTCTGTCGCCGGCAATGGTGCCAAACTAGCCAAACTTAAAACAGCCGACCTCGTGAACGTCATCGCAGAACTACGCAAAATGGCAGACCTCAAATGACCGTCTCGCTAGTCATCTGTGCAATGGCCGCCTATCTCCTATTCCACACACAAGATATATAACGTGGACGACCACACACAAAACGTATTAGACCGCCTCAGAGTAAACGCCAGCTATTACGAGCGCAGACATAAAGCTCTCGGCCTATCAGACTTACTCAGAGACGCCGCCGACCTGATAGACGCCTGGTGTGACCGAGCCGAGCAGGCCATAACTCAAGCGTCAGACGCCGCACAAAACAAAACGACACCCACTCACAAAATGCGTGAGATACGTAAACAGCGTAAACCACGCTTGCCAGACGTGGCGATAGCAGAACGCCGACCAGCGCCGGCGTGTGAACAGTACGAAACAGACCTAAACCAACTACTCAACCTCATAAAGGATTTGCACAAATGACACCAGGGGACATACCAGCCAAATATCAGGGCATTATCGACCATAGCGATTACCTGACTACAAAAGTACGCCGGCTAGAGGCCGAGATAATTCAATTACGCCGCCGGCTCAATGAGGCGTATGACATGGTGCACAGGGCCCGTGACACAGCAGCATTATTAGAGGCGCTACCACACGTAAACGAGGGTAACGATGAGCGACCAGCTTGACCTATTCGGCGCTCACGCACGCACCACAGACCCTCAGACGAGCCACCAGGCCGCCCGTAGTGTGAACGTGACACGAGGGCAGCAGATAGTTTTAAACGAGTTTCTCATGTATCACCACATGACAGACGAGCAGCTTATAGAGGTGCTTAAAATACGCCAGGGCTCATGCCCTGACGCCCGACTCTCCGATAGTGGCGCTCGGTCTCGACGTGCCGAGCTGGTTGCTATCGGGATACTAAAAGACACAGGCCGCCGTACAACTACAGCGGCTAACCGTAAAACCACGATATGGGGACTTTTGTGAAATTTGGCAGCATGTTTAGCGGCGTAGGTGGTTTTGATTTAGGCTTAGAGGCGTCTGGAATGTCATGCAGTTTTCAGATTGAATTAGATAAGGCGTGCCAAAATGTTTTGAAATATCATTGGCCAAACGTTCCGAAATGGCACGATATAAGTAACGTAAATGGTGCCGATTTGCCAGCATGCGATTTAGTGGCTTTTGGTTCACCGTGCCAGGATTTATCGGTAGCAGGCGGTCGTAAAGGTTTAGAGGGCAAACGGTCAGGTCTTTTTTATGAGGGCCTCAGAGTCATAGGGGAATTACATGCAGTTAAACCTATTCGATACGTCGTCTGGGAAAACGTACCAGGTGCCCTCAGTTCAAATAAAGGCGACGATTTCGGGGCCGTCATTGACGGCCTGGCAGAATTGGGGGCGCTGGCAATTGAATGGGCCGTGCTTGACGCTCAGTATTTCGGAATTGCCCAAAGACGCCGCCGAGTTTTCATCGTCGCTGAGCTTGCACCTAGAACCACCGAACAAGGTACCGAACAAATATTTTCTGTCAAGCAAGGCAGCCGCAGGCATAATAAGGCGAGCGACAAAACACGGCAAAACAATGCCGCCCGAGCTGATGAGGGCGCTAAGGGAAATAGCCAGCGACCCTACGTAAAAAGCCGTCGAGCAAGTTCTGTAGACGACTACGAAACATGGATAGAGTCTGAGATTAGACCTACCTTAAATACTTTTGACAATGCCGGCGAGTCAAGGGCTACCGTATTGTTGCCGTTGCCAATTCAGGGCACAATTATTAACCGCTCAGATACTGCAGGGCCTCAGGGTAAAGGTATTGGCAAGTCTGACGGCCCTATGTATACGCTTGATACAGTCAGCCAGCACCACGTAGCCCAGCCGATAATTTTTGAGAATAGTTACCGTGACGGTATTCGATTAAATAATGCGGTCGTACCTACATTACAGGCCGACCACCACGACGCCCAATATTTGGCGGTATCGCCTACGTTAAGTGCAAAAATGGGTACAGGTGGACTCAACGTGCCAATGTTATCTATAGGCGACGAGCAAAAAATGATAGTACGCCGGCTAATGCCTATTGAGTGCGAGAGGTTAATGGGCTGGCCAGACGACCACACAAGATTTAAAGCGCCAGGCATAGAACAGCCAGATACTACGAGATATAAGCAAATAGGTAACGGCGTAGCCTCGCCTGTTGCTCAATGGTTGGGCGAGCAAATTATGAAACTAGAAAGGTTTAAAAATGCCTAAGGGAACGACAGCAGACCAATTAAACGACCTACAGCAGAAATATAGTAAACAGATACAAAAGTACGAGACGCTTTGCGCCAAATATTGTTTACTGCTTGACGAGGTACACCGCCTCAACACGGTCATATCTGAGCGTTATGCCGACGCCTTACGAGAGGCCACAGAAACATTACGTAATTCGTTAGAGGCCTTGCCAAATGATAATTAGAGCGCCCAGACCTACCGAAAGCTTTACAGTAATTCGTAATGCCATTATTAGAGACAGCCGCCTCTCATATCGTGCTCGTGGCATATTGGTATCTATCCTGAGCCGCCCTGATAATTGGCGCTGTAGTAGCACTCAGCTCGCCCGTGAGGGCCTAGAGGGACGAGACGCCATACGGACAGCCCTAGAGGAATTAGAGGCCCAGGGCTACCTCATCAGGTACACGTATCGAAACACACGAGGGCAAATGGTCACAGACCTACACGTAAGAGACGTACCTGACAGTATCCAGCCGACGCCTGGAAAACCGACGCCTGGAAAACCGACGTCGGAAAACCAGGCGTCCTAATAAGAACTATCACTAACAACATTTAAGAAACCGAAATGTCTATAAAACTTAAGTAATAGGGAGATAACCAAAATGGAAATAGCAGCAGCCAAAACACAATTAGAGGTATGGGCAGATTGGTACCAACCTAAGCACGTACCCTGGAGACGCTGGCGCAACGGCCCAACCGAGCCCGCCACCATCGAGCAAGAATGGATAGCCCTACTCAGCCTGCACCCAGCCGGCGTACTCAAAATAATCAGCCGAAAACTAGAGGACTACAAAACCCCGCCCAGCCTGCTTGACATGCGCCGTATGCTCAGAGACATAGCAGCCCGACTCATACCAGACGACGCCGGCATAAATCATGGCACCGTCATATGCCCGAGCTGTAACGGTACAGGCTGGCTCGTACGCTGGGTAGAGACAGGTATCTACCCTCACGATGAGGCCTACCCCTGCCAACCTTGCGGCAAGAGCGGCATAGTCCTAGCTCATCGAGCCCGTACGTCTGACGTATTCTAAGCTCATGGCTAAACCATACAAACAAAAGAAACAAGTATACGGCGGCCCCTGGAGACGCATACGCCAACAGGTGCTAGACAGAGACCAGCACCAATGCCAAATACGCCAGCCAGGCTGCACACGCATAGCCACGACCGTAGACCATATACAGCCCTTAGCGTTAGGTGGAGAATGGTACGAACCGATGAACCTACGAGCAGCCTGCTCATACTGCAATATTAAACTAGGGCACAAAACTAGAGCCCTACTCGCCGGCAGACGCTCAACGGTACCCCTACCTATTGAGAGCGCCCCAGCGTCGAGGCAATGGTGAGACTCATATCAAAATTTAAGGCTCATTTTTTCCCAGGCAAAATCTCTGGGTAC
>Ga0114976_10000957_pt1 | contig 18070 bp, 18 predicted proteins | sample S_130805_EF_Meta_FD_87319 | JGI IMG/M metagenome (GOLD analysis project Ga0114976, IMG submission 87319) | Freshwater microbial communities from Lake Simoncouche, Canada to study carbon cycling - S_130805_EF_MetaG | ecosystem: Environmental > Aquatic > Freshwater > Lake | place: Lake...
CAGGTAAATTAAAATTAATTTTATGTGGATTCCACGAAGCTACATTGATGGTTCAAAGTGCTTTCAAACGGATTTACCCTAACAAAAACTTGGTATTAAAGTATACTACAGTGAACGGAGTTCAAGGGTTTTAATTTAGATTTCCTTATTATTGCCCATGTTTACAATGATTTTCTTCCGTAAGTTTTTTAAATACTGTTTAATTATTTGGGGAATTTCACTCATTCCCGTAATCATTTACAAATGGGTAAATCCACCATTTACCATGATCCAAAATTCACAAAGTGATATTCGTGGAGAAGAAGGAAGATGGATAGACATAGAAGAAATTCCTAAACATTTTAAATTGGCGGCAATGGCCGGAGAAGATCAAGTATTTTTTGATCATTGGGGATTTGATTTCAGGGCCATTGAAAAAGCCATTGAACACAATGCCACGAGTAACAAAACCCGCGGAGCAAGCACCATTTCTCAGCAAACTGCAAAAAATGTATTTTGTTGGGAGGGACGCAGTTGGTTGAGAAAAGGAGTTGAAACCTATTACACTTGCATGATAGAACTTTTTTGGAGTAAAAAAAGAATTCTAGAAGTATACTTAAATGTAATTGAAATGGGAAGAGGAGCCTTCGGAGTTGATGAAGCTGCGCAATACTATTTCCACATTCCTGCTGAAAAACTCTCTCGTCAACAGAGTATTTTGATTATTTCTACCTTGCCCTGCCCAAGAACTTGCGGATTCAATAGTGCCCTTGCCAGAAATCGGCAATATTTAATCAATTACGCAATGAGGCGTTATGGATTGAAATTAAAGTATTAAGGCCAAGCAATTTGATATAAAATCTATGTTTGAATTTCGTTGAAATTCTAACATTAAAAAAATTATCCTACCTTTGCAATTGTATGGCTACAACTCAAGACGTTTCAAACGGTAATTTTATTCGCTTCAATGGCGAATTATGCCAAATTATTGAATGGCAACACAGAACTCCAGGAAATTTACGTGCATTTTATCAAGCAAAAATGCGCAGAGTGAAAGACGGAAAATCGGCTGAAAATCGTTTCCGCAGTGGTGAAACTGTTGAAATTGTTCGTGTTGAAACCAGAGAACTCCAATACCTATATGAAGAAGGCGATGCATACATTTGTATGGATAACGATACCTACGACCAAATTCCAGTGCAGAAACACTTATTTGGAGAAGGTGCAAAATTCATGAAAGAAGGCGATACTGTAATCATTGCTTTTGAAGGAAATGACACCCCTATTTCTGCTGAACCTCCTCATACAGCAATCGTAGAAATTACTTACACCGAACCTGGCGTTAAAGGCGACACCGCAACAAATACATTGAAACCTGCAACCGTTGAAACAGGTGCAACAGTATTTATTCCTTTGTTTATTGATATCGGAACCAAAATCAAAGTGGATACCCGTACTGGTGAATACATGGAGCGTGTTAAGTAATTGTCATTGCCAAAAATGAAAATACTTAATGCCGAAGATGGCTTTTTAGCCCTCCCAAATAATGATTTAACCACACTTGAGGATGCCAAAGTTGTCATTCAACAAGTTCCCTACGAATTTACAAGTAGTTATATTGCCGGATCCGACAAAGGTCCACAAGCAATGATTGATGCGAGTCACTTTGTTGAATTTTACGACGAAGAACTCGATCAAGAAACATATAAAAATATTGGCATTGCCACCCTTGAAGCCATTAATTTTGAGGGACTTGTAGACGAAAATGCAATGGTAGCAATTGCAAACCAGACACGTGAACTTTTACAAAAAGACAAATTTGTAGTTTCATTGGGTGCTGAACATACCGTTACCAATGGCTTTATTCGTGCTTACAAAGAAAAATACCCGAGCATTTCAGTTTTACAAATTGATGCCCATTCAGACTTGCGTCAAGAATATAACGGCAACCCGTATTCTCATGCAAGTGTGATGGCAAGAATCAACGACATGGGAGTGAATTTGGTTCAAGTTGGAATTAGAGCCCAATGCATTGAAGAATCTCAATTAATCAAATCTTCACCAATTATCAATACTTGGTATGCCCATATGCTCGATAAAGACGACAAATGGATAGACGATTGCATTGACAAACTTGGAGATATTGTATATGTTTCTATTGATGCCGATGGTTTTGACCCATCTATTGTTCCTGCTGTGGGTACCGCCGAACCTGGTGGTTTATCTTGGCAACAAGGAACCAAACTTTTGAAAAGACTTTGTGAACGCAAAAAAGTAGTAGGATTTGATATTGTTGAAATTGCACCGCGCGAAGTAGATATCATTTCCGAATTTGCAATGGCAAAACTCTGCTATAAATTTTTAGGATATTTGAACACCAATAACCACATTTAATGACAACCACTGCCCAAAGAATTTATTTAGATAACGCAGCTACCACCCCAATGGACCCTGAAGTAGTTGATGTAATGATTCCAATGATGCGTGAGCACTTTGGAAATCCAAGCTCTACACACGCCAATGGTAGGAAAGTGAAAAATGTTATTGAGGAATCTCGTGGTAAAATTGCTTCTTTATTGAAATGCGCTCCAGGTGAAATATTTTTTACTTCAGGCGGCACAGAGGCCGACAACTTGGCTTTGCGTGGTTCTGTAGCAAATTTGGGTGTTAAAACTTTAATTACATCTCCTATTGAGCACCATGCTGTATTGCACACTGCTGAGGATTTGCATAAAGTTGCTGGTGTTAATCTTGAATTGGTTAATATTTTACCAAATGGACATGTTGACACTAACCATTTATATGAATTGCTTGCAAAAAATCCTAATTCATTGGTAAGCCTTATGCATGCCAACAATGAAATTGGCAATATGATTCAAATTGAAGAAATTGGCAAAAACATCCATGACGCAGGTGCCCTATTTCATTGCGATACTGTGCAAACAATGGGGCACTATAACTTTGATTTAAGTCAAGGCTATGTAGACTTTCTTTGCGGTGCTGGTCATAAGTTTAATGGTCCGAAAGGAATTGGTTTCCTTTACATGAATAAGAAAAATCGTGTTACTCCTGAAATCACGGGTGGAGCACAAGAAAGAGAAGTGCGTGGTGGAACAGAAAATGTATACGGAATTGTAGGCTTAACAAAAGCTTTAGAAATTAGTTACAGGGATCTAGAAAAGAAAAAATCACACATTTCTATGCTCAAAACTGAAATGATAAAAGCATTGCGCGATAACATTGCCGACATTCAATTCAATGGTGATCCAGAAGGAAATAGTTTATATACGGTATTGAGTGTTTCTTTCCCAAAATCAGATGCTGGAAACATGTTATTGTTTAACCTCGATATAAATGGAATTTCTGCAAGTGGTGGAAGTGCTTGTTCAAGTGGAGCAACTGCAGGAAGTCACGTTTTAAATTGTATTTGCCCAGGAACTGAGCGCACAACCGTTCGTTTTAGCTTTGGAAAATACAATACCCTTGAAGATATTCAAACTACCATAGAAAAATTAAAAACTTGGTATTAAGCCGAATTTTTTAATTTATTTTTGCACCCGCAATGCCGCTACTTTACATCACACGAAAAGAACATTTCAACGCAGCCCATCAGCTTTGGAACAGCAATTGGACTGAGGAACAAAATTTAGCCATATTTGGAAAATGTGCCAATCCGCATTTTCATGGCCACAACTTTGATTTGTACGTTTGTGTGAAAGGCCAACCAAACCCAGATACCGGTTGTGTAATGGATTTAAAAAAGCTAAAAGTGATTATAAGAGAAGAAGTTATTGACCATTTAGACCATCAAAACCTAAATTTAGATGTTCCATGGTTAGCTGGTCAAATGCCTTCTATTGAAAATATTTCTGTTGCTGTGTGGCATCGTATCGCAGCGAAACTCCCTGTTGGCGTTCAATTGCATAAAATTACCCTTTGGGAAACCCAAAATAACTTCGTAGAATACTTCGGAGAATAATTCTTAACGCATTATCCTGTAAACAGGATATCTTCGGTGAGAAGGCTCATAATACTCTGAATTTTTGTATACAAAATCCAACTGAGCACCTCCATCTTTGGCAAATGCTGAATCTGATTTTCTTTTTGCCTCCAACTTTTCTTTTAGTTTAGGATTTGCCTTCAAAATTTCAGCAGCCCTATCTTCAAATATATAAGCACTATATCCTTCTTTTTGCTGCAATATGCCATCAAAAAAGTTCCAACAGAAATAACTATCCGGCGATTTTGGCTCTAAGGTTGCCGATAAGTAAGCACTGTTCCTATCATTCACAAAGATTAACTTATCTCCGGCTCTCAACGTTACCTTCATCAACGTGTCTTTGGTTTTCACTTGTGAATGCAAATAATGTCCCTCATAAGGCTCTTTTACCGTATTGTAATCAAGTATATAACTTACTTTGCAAAGTACAACAGTATCCTTTATGATTGTTTTATATTTGATATCATTAAGTTCTAACCTTTCCAAGACTTCCTTGTAGGCATATGGTAGCACATAAGCTTCTGGCAATTCAACTGAATCAGTCGGAATATAATGATTGTAATATTTTAAAGAAATGGTTTTGGGCTTGGATCTGTCGTAATACAACCTTGGAAAACCAGAAACGGCACTGGGTTTGTATCCGAATTCATATCCCAAAAAATCAATCATTTCAAACTTCGTTTGATCGAGTTTGAAATGGGTATATTGAAAATTGTTGGGCAAGCTATATAATCGTAAGTCATCTTTTGTTTTCGATAAATCATGAATTACCTTTTCTTTACTCACACAACCAACAAATGCGTCTAAAAATGCCTTGGTTGCATCTACCCTTTTATTAAATGGTTTAAGCATATGCGTTTCAACCGTAAATCCTATGGTATGGTTCAAAGCAGCCCAACCAGTTGCAAAACGAGGAGATTCATAAAAACCCACCAAACCGCTATCGGGAACTTCCTGCATTGTATTTACATATGGAGAAGTTGGGTAACCCATGTTTTTGAGGGACAATTTCAACATCGAATCTACCATCAATGTATTACTCACCAAATATTTTGGCAATTTCTCAACCCGAGTATGAAAATAAGTTAATGTATATTGGTAATCAGCTCCATTCGAAGTGTGGTTATCAATGAAATAATCGAATTTTTGTTTTGCCATAAATCCCACTAATGTTTTGGCATTGCGGCTATCCATTTTGATAAAATCACGGTTCAAATCTAAGTTTTTGGCATTCCCTCTAAATCCATATTCAACAGGTCCATCTTGATTGGCTCTTGAAGTTCCATTTCTGTTGATTGTTCCATCAACGTTGTATTGAACAATGATATAAATATCGGCATTTCGATAAACTTCTTTTCCAAGTCTTAACTGCTTTGTTAAAAAATCTCGCGCAAACAGCATACTTGCGTCAGTTCCTTCTGGTTCACCTGGATGAATATTGTTATTAATTAATAATTTGATTGGATTTTCCTGTTGTCGGTTTTTGTATTTTTCATAATCAATTGAACCATCAGGAAATCCTTCTGGGGCATTCATTACAAGACTCTCAGGCAAAATATGAAAACAATAAATTGGCAAACCGGCATCACTGTTTCCAATATTCAGAAATTCGGTATTGGGAAATGAACGATGTAATTTCTTATACCAATTTACAGCTTCATCATAAGTAGCAGTTTTGGTGAAATTACTTAATTCATAGGGAGTTTTATGAAACTCTGGAGATTGATCATCAATTTCACCGGGGTCAACAGCAGGAACAACAAAAACAGGTGCAATTGTTGTTTTCTTGGAATTATTTTTATTTTTCTTAGGTTGACCTATAGCAAAAGCAAATTGCAAAAAGGCAATTGCAAAAAATACCCAGTTTTTCATCGAATTCTGTCCATACTTTGAACCAAACGCTCGTCGTGTCTAATTCCAAAATAGGCCAAAATTGAAAAAACGAACATGAGTAATGGCCACACAATTTGATATCCCAAAGTGGTTGAAACGGAATTGTTTTCAAATTGGTTTTTGGTCATAAAATAATCAACCAATAATATTGCAAAAAACACAAATGCACACAAAACCAAAATCCCAACAAATTTCAACTGAAGCTTTCTGTTTCCATATAAAAACACATTCACCAGCGAACCCAATCCTACCAAAACCAGCAAAATCATATTCAACAGTTTGTAACTATACACAGGAATTCGGCTTTCTGTTGAAATTGAAAATTGACTCCAATATTGCATTAAAACAGATTCAGGATTAAAACCATGTTTCATTCTAAATTCTGCATAAATTGGATTTGAAAACATCAACAACAATGCAATTGCAAAAATTAAAAATAAATAAAGTGATTGGATGCGCTGTATCATAATTCAAAGATAAATTTTGTTTAAGTATTTCCTTCTAAAATTATTCTAAAAGTTGTTTTTACAAATGGATTACTATCCTTTACAAAGATTTGACCTTTGTGATAATCTTCAATAATTCTCTTTGCCAAAGACAATCCCAATCCCCAACCGCGTTTCTTGGTTGTAAATCCAGGTTTAAAAATATCTGTCATTTGGTTTCGCTGGATTCCCTTTCCATTATCAATAAAATCAATAATTACCTTTTGATTTCGGACATAAACTTTAAACAATAATTCACCCCTTCCCTCCATGGCGTCTATGCTATTTTTAATCAAATTCTCAACCACCCAATTAAACAAATTGACATTGATCTTGGAATACACATTGTGATTCGAAAGTTGAATATCAAAATGCACATTTGCACCCGATCTAGTTCGCATATAAGCAATTGAATCATGAAGAACTTGATTTAATTCAACTTCCTCAAGAATAGGTTCAGAACCAATTTTAGAAAACCGTTCAGTAATTATTTTCAACCGGTCAATATCCTTCCTCATTTCAACGGGTGCATTCTCCGGAATTACATCCATTTCTAAACACTCAACCCAACCCATTAAACTCGAAATTGGTGTTCCCAATTGATGTGCTGTTTCCTTTGCCAATCCAACCCAAACCTGATTTTGCTCACTTCTGGTAGAATATGAAAATGCAAAATAACTCACCAACATAAACAAAGCTACAATTCCCAATACCACATAAGGATAATAAGCTAGCTGCTTCAAAACGGTACTCTTACCATAATAAACTTTAAACACGGTTCTTTTATCAATTGGAATATCAATTGGCTCATTTTCCAATTTAAATTCTTCAATCTTGGATTTTAATTTGGCATCTGAAATTTTGTCTTTCGGCTTTTCCGATTTTTCAAGATTAATGTGTTGAATCACCCTTCCAGTTTCACTCACTAAAATAGCCGGGATAGTAGTATTCGATTGAATAATGGTCAAATGAAAACCGAGATCACCTTCACTATTGGGATCAGACAAAATATGCTCGGCATCTGCCCAAATTTGCATTTTTTTCGTTTCTTCAGCCGCAATTTTATTCACAAGTCTCTGAGATAAAAACAACGTAAAAATGCTTATTAATAAAGCCAACAGCAATAAAATAATTTTTACAATTCGTTTTAATTCAAACGCGTTTATTTTCTGAAACCCAAACTTCATATAGGTTTATTAAAAATTGAATTCACCAACCTATTTAAATCCTTTGAAACATGATATTCTTTCGCATACAAAAGATTTACATCTCCCTCATAGATTGTATTTTTCCAATTTCCACTAATTGAAAAAACACCCGTTTTTAATTTTGGTAAAAATTCTGAAGTTTTTGAATCAGAATAACTTACCCAAGTTTTAAATCCAAACAAAACACTAAAAATGTTTTTGATTATCAATTGGATGGACTTATTAAATAATGCAAAAATTAAAAAGAATGGCAACGTTGCCAAAACCAAGATAGAAAATAAAACATCAAATATTCTCTTTCTTCTTTGTTGATGCAGTTCAGCAAGTTCATATTTTACTTCAATGGTAAATAATTCACCCGGGTCGTTTTTCGAACTTGAACCAATTATTGATTCTCCCTTATCTGGTGCAATTTTTAATTGAATTCCAGACTTTGCAAAAAGCGACATGGTTTTCATGATCTCTGAAGCTGCGACATCTTTACCACTAAAAATAACCAAGTTCGATTTATAAATTTCAATAATTTCAGAAAGTTGATGAATACCACCTAAAAAACCTTCAGCCCTGTCGGTAGTTGGCAATACCCAACCCAACATTTGATGATTCACGTGACTTCTATTTAAAAGTTCTTGAATACGTGTTGCTTCTTTTTTGCTTCCTACAATAATGATACGCTTTTCTGAGTTTGCAGTTAGGTTGATTTCGCCAAGTTTGAAAAATTGAGCGAGCAATCGAATAAAAAACAATATACCCAAGGCCCAGGCCGACCCAAGTGCTAAAATAGCCCTTGAAAACTGTAGATTTTTAGGCATAAAACCGTAAACCACAAACAAAGCAATGGCTCCAATAACTGCGCCTCTGAGCAATCTTTTACCTTGAAATGGCTTATCATATCCCCCCGAAATAAAAACAGCAAATAAAACAGCAATTGCATAAATTGGAATATGCACTGCATAATAAATATCGGGATAAAATCCCCGAACGAATTTGTGGTATAATTCCCAATACTTGGCAATACCCAAATATCCCAAATAAATCCCAATAAAATCTAATGCCGGTAAGAAAATCGATTGAATTCCTCTAAACAAAACCGCCAAGCTTGCCCTTAAATAAATGGCAATTTTTATCCAAAATGCAAACCGACCAGCCATGCGCTGTGAATAATGTTTCTTTGCAAAAAGTACCATGGCGTTATAAAAAACTTTTACATAATTCGCCGATTTCTTTTTGGTTGATTCACCTTTGTAATGAATAATGGTAGTATCTGCAAAGTAAACATTTTTAAATCCACCCAATGTAATGCGATAACTCAAATCAATGTCTTCTCCATACATGAAAAAATCTTCATCTAACAACCCAACCTTTTCAAGCACACTGCAACGCATCATCATGAAAGCTCCCGACAAAACATCCACTTCATGAGTTTCGTCTTCAGGCAAATATTTCATGTGATACTTTCCAAAATAACGTGATTTAGGAAACAAATTAGCCAAACCCGTCATTTTAAAAAATGCAACTTTGGGAGTAGGCAATCCTCTTTTACTTTCTGGCAAAAAAATTCCTTTTCCATCAATCATTCTCACACCCAATCCACCAACATCTTTATGATTATCTAAATAATTCAAACATTTAACCAGTGAATCATCCTGCAAAACAGTATCAGGATTTAACAATAAAACAAACTCACTGTTGCTTTCTCTGATAGCCTGATTATTGGCTTTTGAAAAGCCAACGTTTACTTTATTACAAATTGTTTTTACCCAAGAAAATTTATCAGCAACCATTTCCATGCTGCCATCAACACTGTTATTATCAACCACCCAAACTTCCGTATCTATATTGCCAATAGCCGTTTCAACAGATATTAGTACTTGTTCTAGAAAGTGCTTTACATTGTAATTTACAATAACAATTGAGAGTTTATGCATGAAGTTAAATTGAGTAATGGGTTCGTTGAATTAAACTTCTACCCAAGGTAATTTCATCAGCGTATTCAATTTCACCACCAACGGCAATACCTCGAGCTATACATGTAATTTTCACGGGAAGATGTTGTAATTTTTTCGCAATATAATACATAGTTGTATCTCCTTCAACCGTTGCACTCAAAGCAAGTATAATTTCGGCAATGTGATTCTGTGAAACCCGGTCTACCAACTTTGAAATACTCAAATCATCAGGACCTATTCCATCCATTGGGGAAATCAATCCCCCCAAAATATGATATTGACCTAAAAACTGAGAGGTAGATTCAATTGCCATTTGGTCAGAAAAATCTTCAACCACACAAATCATCTCTGATTGTCGCATTGGATTTGAACAAATTGCACAAATTGGTGTATCGCTTACATTGCAACAATTTTCACACAAATGCAACTCTGTTTTTAACTTCATTAATGATTGGGCCAATACCGAAACCTCAGCCTCTGGGCGCTTTAGCAAGTACATAACCAAACGCAATGCGGTACGTTTTCCAATACCTGGAAAACCCGACAATGACTCTACTGCTTTTTCAACAATTGACGATGTAAATTGCACAACTGCGAAAATACATCAAACATTATATGTATTTGATTGTGATTACATTTTTTAAAATTAACTTTGCACCAACATGTACATCGAAGTACTTCAAGCCAAAATTCATAACGTCCGTTTAACTCAAACAGAATTAAACTATACGGGCAGTATTACCATTGACATGGATCTTGTTGATGCAGCTGGAATGATTCCTAACCAAAAAGTGCTCATTGTAAACAACAACAATGGTGAACGATTTGAAACATACATTATTGCAGGTGAACGTGGTTCTGGAATTATTGGCTTAAATGGCGCTGCTGCCAGAAAAGGCCAAAAAGGTGATGAACTCATTATCATGACCTTTATTTCTATGGAGTTAGAAAAAGCCAAACAACATCAACCAAACAACATTTTTCCAGACCAATACAACAAACTAACATAACCAATTTTGAAAAAGCATATCTCCACCATTATCATGATTGCTTTGGCAATTGCGGTATTCGCTTTTATTGGATATTCTATGGACCTAAAATCCACTTGGCAATCTATTAAAAAAGCCGATTTCTATATGATTGCTTTGGGAAGCGTTACAATGCTTGTTGCTCATTTTCTCCGCAGTTACCGTTGGAATATGCTTACAGAAACAGCCAACATCAAACTTAATTACAGAAGATCGTTTTACTCAGTAATGACAGGTTATTTGGTTAATACCGCTACATCAAGAGGCGGTGAGGTAGTTCGATGTGCCTTAACTGCCAAGAGTGAAAAAGCTCCTGTTGAAACTTTAATTGGAACCGTTATTACTGAAAGAATTGCCGATTTGGTTTTTATGCTCGTTTTGGGAATTCTTTGCGTTTGTATCCAATTTGATCAATTTTACGGGTTTATTAATCAGAATATTTTGCTGCCATTGGCACAACATCCGATGATTATAGTTTTAATTATTATTGCAATAATTGGGATATGGTTTGGTGTAAAAAGACTAACCAAAAACAAAAAAGACAACAAAGATTCTCTTATCGGCCGCTTGCTACTTGGAATGAAAAGCATTCTCAAATTAAAAAACCCACTCCTATTTGCAATATTGTCCTTGGCTATTTGGATGGGTTATTGGGTTGGCATGTATTTTCAATTACAGGCACTTGATATTACCGTACATTTTAACCTTGCAAACGCTTTGGGTATTTTAATGTTTTCTGCAATGGGAATTATTATACCAATTCCAGGTGGTGCAGGTGTTTATGGAACAATTGCACTTGGCCTTACTTTGATGTATGGTTTACCTACCAAAGAGGCGCAAACATTCTCGATATTCAATATCGCATTTTCCAATATTTTCCATATTACCATGGGTGCTATTTGCTATGGTTTGTTGTTTTTTGAAATTCGTAAAATGGAATCCCAAAATGAAAACAGCCAATAAAATTTGGACGCCCAATCAGATTGAAAGTGAAATTTCTAAATTGAAATCTAACGGTCAAAAAATTGTTTTTACGAATGGATGCTTTGATATTTTACACGCCGGTCATGTAAAGTATTTAGAAGAAGCATCAGAACTTGGCGATTTCCTTATTGTTGCCTTAAATACAGATGAGTCAGTACAACGCTTAGACAAATCACCTGCCCGTCCATTACAAAACGAGTATTCTAGAAGTCATGTTATGGCCACTCTTGGGTTTGTTGGCGCTGTAGTACTTTTTAATGAAGACACACCAAAGAATATTATTGAATTTATTACCCCTGATATACTCGTAAAAGGTGCAGACTATCAAATTTCAAACATTGTAGGTGCCGATTGGGTTATAAAACATGGTGGACAAGTAAAAACCATAGAGTTTTTATCTGGATATTCCACAACAGCCATTGAAAAAAAGATCATTGCAGCGAATAAATTGTGATCTGTTTTTTGCAAATATTACAAGCAATACTAAATTCTTATCTTTTATTTTTATGGCTAATTTCATTACTATTAATTGGAAATTACTTTTTTGCTTGGTTTAAAATTGCAAAATTTAATTCGAAAAATTTCAAATCCCATAAAACTCATTCGTTCAATGAGAAAATGCCAAATATTTCGGTACTTATTCCATTTAGAAATGAATCACATAGAATTATTCCGCTGTTAAATTCAATTCGAAAAATTGATTTTGAAGGACAGATTGAGTTTCTATTTATTGATGACCATAGTTCCGATAACTCAATCGATTTAATCAAACAGCACGCTACTTATCAATCAAATAATATTAAAGTAATCAATCTAAAAGAGGGATATAAAGGCAAAAAAGATGCATTAAAAATTGGAATTTCGGAAGCATTAAATGAAATTATTGTTACAACAGATGCCGACTGCGAGTTAATGTCATCAACATTGAAAACCCTCACTTTTGCATTTGTAAAATCCAATGCAAATTTGGGAATTGGCCCTGTTGTTTTTAATACAACGCAATTTTCCATTCATCAATTTTATCAAAAATGTGAAAATACCGCATTAATTGCATTGGGATTTTATCAATTTTCAATTAACAAACCAACTATGGCAAATGGTGCTAATTTGATTTTCAAAAAATCTATTTTCCTTGAATTAAACCCATTCGAAGACAATAAAAAAATTGCGGGCGGTGATGACATATTTACCCTCGAAGCATTTTATAAGTTTAATCCCAATAGGGTAATATCAATAAAAGACCCAAATGCAGCTGTTTCTACAAATGTGCTCACCAACTTAAATGAATTTTGGAATCAACGGATTAGATGGGTTAAAAAAACCGCGTTTCAATCATCCTCAAATACTGAAAAATCGCAAAAAAATCTGGCTTTGTTTTTTATCCTTTTTTGGGTATTAACATCCCTAACATGGTACTATTCGTGCTATGAAATACTGCTTTTGCTATGGTTCGGAAAAATTGTTGCAGATACAATTATCCTTAAAAAAATATTCCACTGTTTCAAACAACCGATTTCTATTTTCGAAATTATTTTGTCATCCATTTTTCAAAATTTCTTTATTCCAATTTTGGGTTTGGCCCATCCGCTTAGCAAAACAAATTGGAAGCAAAGAATTTATTCTTAATGCCTTTATTGCCCTTTTTACATTTACATCGGCATACAGCCAAATAAACTTCACCGACAGTGCCAATTCAACAAAATGGCCAATTGGAATAACAGGAGATACTGCAAAATTCAAAAGATCTAAGTCAGCAGTTTTTACAAATTCTTTAAATTCTCTAAAGCATCAATTTCAACTTAACTTCTACAATTCACAAGTTAAATCAGCTCAATTCCACATAGAAATCTCTTCGGAAATTAATTTATCTAGTTCAAATTTTTTGGAATTCGGTTTTACCGATTCAACAAATCAAAAAATCCAATTTCGCATAGGAAATACGTTAGATCAATTGCAAGTATTCAAAAACGATACAATTGTATTTCGGGGACAAGAAAACGAATTCAACGTTCCACAATTTCATTATTCATTTGACATTAAAATAAAATACGACACTGTGTTTTTACAAAAAATCAATATCATAAATTCGGCAGCTACATTTGATACTTTATTGCTAAATAATCAATTTAGAAAAACAAATGCATACTTGAAAATTCAGCAATATGGAACAACTGCAATTGGTAAAATCAATTACAATTTCATTTATTTCGGTAAAATTAAAATGGAACAATCATTTCCGGAAATTGATCATTTCAAACAGATTAACAATCATAAAATATCTATTGATTTCAAAGAACCTATTCAACCCTTTCAAAAATCGCAGTGTCAAATAAATAACCTAACAATTGATTCCATTTCCTTTATTTCCAATAACCAAGTTTTGATTCATATTTCAAATTTTAAAAAAATCAAACGCGATTCGGTAATGATTAAAATCACCAACATAAAAGATCTATTTACAAACAATAAAAGATCGTTTGATATAAAATTGGAATACACCTATCTCGACACCCCGAGTTTTGGAGATATAATACTCACTGAGATTATGTCTAAGCCAAGTCCTTCATTGGGTCTTCTTCCCGAAAAAAAATACATAGAAATATATAACAGAAGTTCCAAGTTTCTTGACGCAAACACGCTGTATATTTCAGATTCTAAAGGCTCCGCTAAGCTGCCCACTTTTGTCATTGAGCCATTCAAATTTTATTTGTGTGTAAATGAAACAGATTCAAATTTTTTTCAACAAAATCCGATAATTAAAGTTAAAAGTTTGCCAAGCTTCAATATTGAATCAGATTTCATTTCCCTAAAAACAACAAAAAACGAATTTCTCTTTCAATTCGAATATTTCCAAAACATGCATCAGCCCGACAAAAGTGATGGCGGTTATTCCCTCGAAAAAACAAATATAAATATGGGTACATTAGAAACTGACAATTGGCAAAGCAATTCAACTCAAGGAGGAACACCGGGAATTAAAAACAGTAACGATACCTCACTTAAAATCAATACATTTAAAATAATTGAATCTTTTTACAAAAACGATACATTAACCATCAAATTCAATCACAATACAAACCCAAATAACTTAGGAAAAGCAAAATTTTTGTCGCTATCAGACACAATTACTCTAAATTACTTTCAAAATACAGCCAAAGGTTTTTGTAAGTGCCCAAAGCAAAACGCTGAGTTAATTATTCCCATTCAACTAGAAAATACACTAGGAAATAAAATCCAAAATCCTTTTTTAGCTTACAATGCAATTGCCTCAAACTCAAATATCAAATTCAATGAAATTCTATTTCACAATTTTCCATCTAAACCCGATTTTATTGAAATTATCAATACCGATACAACTGCGGTTTTTTTAGAAAATATTAACTTGAAAATTTTTGATGAAAATTTTCAAAATTTCAAATCCAATTTGGCGCTGAAAAATAAATTACGTGAACTTATCATTCCAAACGAAATTTTGGCATTTACAAGTAGTTCAAATGTTCTTAGAAATCAATTTCCTTCTTCAACAAAAGAAAACACCTTTGAAATCAATAATTTCCCAAATTTCTCATCAGAGGGAGGCTCACTTCTATTAACGAATATTAAAAATGGAATTACAGCAGACAAACTTACATTTAACGATAAGTACCATAGTCCCAACATCGCAAACCCAATTGGCATTTCATTAGAAAAAAATTCGCCCAATGCAGAAAGTAGCGATTATAAAAATTGGCAAAGTGCTATTGAATCGTCTTATGGAGCAACACCAGGTCTTTCAAATTCTGTTTATACAAATCAAATGACAAAGATGAATGCAAAACACTTCAATATCCCTCAAAAAAGAATTATCAATCAATCATTATCAATTGCACCCTTACATATAGATTTTCAATTCCCTCAGTCAGGTTATATTTGCAACGCAATTATTTTCAACAAATTTGGACAACTTATCTGCGAAAGCATCAAAAATCAACGACTTACACAAGAAGGCACACTCACAATTTGGCCAAGTAATTATGATCAAATTCTACCCAATGAAAATTATATAATAAAACTTGAAGCTTTCTATCCAAATGGTGACCTTTGTAGAGAAATTCATAGATTTACAGTATTAAACCAATAATATTTTGACCATTCAAGAATTCAAAACAGACTTTCAAGAAAAATGCAGTCCTCATTTTTCTAATGATGAAATTCAAAGTTTTTGGCAATGGTTTAAAGAAAACTTAGAAAATCTTTTCCATTCAATTGAAATTGAAACCGAATATAAAAAATGGTTAACCGAGTTAATCAGTGGCAAACCCATTCAATATATTTTTGGATATTCGTTTTTCCATAAATACTGCTTTCATGTTTCTTCAGATACGTTAATTCCAAGACCAGAAACGGAAGAACTTTGCGAGTTAATTTTATCGGAAAATATTAATGTCCCGCTAAATGGAATTGACATTGGAACAGGAACTGGCTGTATACCAATCACTTTATTGATTGAACGTTCTAATTGGAAATTTAGTGCCGTTGATATTTCAGAAGGGGCTTTGGAAATTGCCAATTTCAATTCAAAAAAATATAATCTTTCAAATAGATTGTTTTTGATTCATCAAAACTTTCTAGAAAGTGATAAGGTAGTAAATAATTACGACATTATTGTTTCGAACCCTCCTTATATACATCCAATAGAAAGAGATAATTTGGAATCAAGAGTTACCCAATTCGAGCCACATATTGCCTTATTTGTGAATCAGGATATTTTAGAATTCTACACAGCGCTTTTTCATTTTTTCGAAAACAATACTAACCCAAATGCCCAACTTTGGATGGAAACACACCAAGATTATTGCAATGATGTAATGGAATTATTTAATACAAAATTTAGGACAAAAAAAATCGAGGATCTTTCAAAAAACCCTCGATTTGTATATGTATTGAAGTAAAATTACTTTTTAGATAGCGTAATTACCCCGCCATTATTCATCAGCTCACCAGTTTTATAAATTTGAGTTAATGTTGTATAAATACCTTGAGAATATCTTTTGGCATCACTTTCTCCACTTAATAAAAATAACTGTTTAATTAATTCTTTTGATGAAATTTCATTGTTAAAATTACGCATGTAATTTAAAATAATATCTTTTTTAGTGAGTTCACCCGCTTTTTTACGACCGCCACCTTTTCTAGGCTCTCCTTTAGCCGGGCGACCGCGCTTAACCGCAGGTTTGGCAATCAAGGAAGCTGGCCTACCCACTGATCTCTTTTTAGTTGAGCCAGCTGTAATCATTTTCTGTCGGTAGTCTTTCGCGCGTTCTTTCCAAAGTTTAATTGATAAATCAGATTTATCTTTTACTTTGGAAATATCTTTTTTATGTTAGGCTTCTAATTTTTCAATTTGTTTGGCAGCCAATTCCTGCGCCTTTTGAATTGCTCCCATTACTGCAGCCATTTCACTTTCTAAAGTTTTAAATATTACATTGTAACCATTGTTACTTGCAGTTCTTTTTGACTTTGATTTGTTTTTTGAACCTTTTTTTCTACCACGTTTTTTAGGTTCAACAATTTCATTTTTTGGATTCATGTTAATTAGAGATTAAAAGAGATTATAGAATTACAAAAATGAACAATTTATTTGAATAAATTGTTTTAATTATCGAATAATGCCATACGTTAAACGATATCGATAATGAAAATTAATTTTGAAATTAAATCACTAATTTATGAAATGTATAAAATTTATATTACTATTTTACAATTACTTAAATTAATACTAAAGCCATATACTCATAACCCAATATTAATATTTAATACCACTTAAAATTAACAAATATATTTCAAATATGACCAAAACCTTACACAAAACACAAATCAAATGAAACTAGTTAAATTTTATTGTTTTTTTTGAATTCCCAAATTTTAATTACAATGCGTATCCTATTCAACATTCGAACGTATTTTTGCAACCATGTTTCTTAAAAATATTCATCACCCCTCCGAAATACAATCTCTCAGTGCCGACGAGTTGATTGAATTATCTTCAGAACTACGCGAATATATCATTGAAACAATTTTGCATAATGGCGGACATTTTGCGGCTAACCTTGGTGTAATAGAACTTACTACAGTTTTGCTAAAGAACTTTGATTTAAATTCAGACAGGATAGTATGGGATGTAGGACATCAATCATACCCATACAAGGTTCTCACACAACGTAAAGAAGAACTTAAATTAATCAGAAACACGAATGGAATTGCAGGTTTCCCCAAAATAGAAGAAAGCAATTTTGACCATTTTGGAACTGGCCATTCAAGTACGGCTATCTCTGCAGCAATGGGTATGGCCCAAGCTGCAAAAATAAACAACGAACCCAATCGTAATTTTATTGCCGTTGTTGGTGATGGTGCCCTCACAGGAGGCATGAGTTATGAAGCGCTCAATAACATTGTAAATAGCAATTTAAATATTACAATTGTATTAAACGACAACCAAATTGGTATTGACCCAAACACCGGGGCTTTAAATCATCATTTAACCAACGAAGATTACCCTCAAATA
>Ga0114976_10000963_pt1 | contig 17939 bp, 19 predicted proteins | sample S_130805_EF_Meta_FD_87319 | JGI IMG/M metagenome (GOLD analysis project Ga0114976, IMG submission 87319) | Freshwater microbial communities from Lake Simoncouche, Canada to study carbon cycling - S_130805_EF_MetaG | ecosystem: Environmental > Aquatic > Freshwater > Lake | place: Lake...
CGGCTTGCCCCAGTAGCCCCCCATCACCTGGGGGCCCCGGGCCAGCACCAACCCCCGCTCCCCGATCGCCAGCGGCTGGCCCCGCTCCGGATCCACCACCCGCAGCGCCGTGCCCGGCAAGGGCTGGCCAGCGCCCCGCCGCCGCTGATCGCCGTCCGCAGCGCCCCCCCCACCAGCTGCTGACGCACCTTGGGCCAGAGCAGGGCCGCCGCCAGGGCCTGCAGCGGCCAGCGCAGGGCCAGCTCCAGGGCCGCCGCCAGCCGCCGCCAGGGCGGCACCGGCTCCAGGGTTTGACCGGCGGCGCGGCGACGCGCTTCGTGATACCCCCGGCTCAGGCCCAGGGCCGCCTTCAGCAGCCGCTGGCGGCGGGCCGGCTGCTTGGCCAGCGCATCGTCGAAGCCCCCCTGCAGCGCCTCCCACAGCCGCGGCACACTGATCAGGTACTGGGGCCGCACCGCCTGCAGATCGGCGCGCAGGTGCTTCAGCGTGGTGTAGGTCTGCGTGCAGCCGCAGGCCAGCAGAAAGTATTCGCAGCTCCGCTCATAGGAGTGCCAGATCGGCAGCACGCTCAGCACCCGATCGCCGGGGCTGGGGGCCACCGCCACCCCCAGCTGCCCCACCTGATGCAACAGGTTGGCGTGGGTGAGCGGCACCCCCTTCGGCTCACCGGTGGTGCCGGAGGTGTAGAGAATCGTGGCCAGTCGCTGGGGATCGGCCGGGGGCCAGGCCGCAGCCGGCGCCGTGGCGCCGAGATTCAGCAGGGCCTGCCAGCCCAACACCCGCAGCGCCGGAGCGGCGGCCTCGGGATCTGAATCCTCGGGATCTGCCCCCTCGGGGACGGCCCCTGCGGGTGCTTCATCCTCCAGCAGGATCACCGCCCGCAGCCGCTGCCGCTGCTCCTCGGTGAGCTCCAGCCGGCCCAGCAGCGCCGCCGACTCCACCACCAGGGCCACCGCACCGCTGTCGTCCAGGATGTAGCGCAGCTCCGCCAAGGGCGCCCCACTGCCCCGCACGGCATCGGCGGCCCCCACCCGCATCAGGGCCTGATCGGCCACCAACCAGCGCGGGCCATTCTCCGCCAACAGGGCCACCACATCCCCCGGCCCCACCCCCAGGGCGGCCAGGCCCGCCGCCCCCTGTTCGATCCGCTCCTGCAGCTGCCGGTAGGTGAAGGCCTCCGGCGGGCGGGTGTGGGGCGCCGCCAGCGCCGGCTGCTCGCCATAGCGCCGCGCCAGCTCGGGCCACAGCTGCTCCAGCCCCTTGAGGCCGCTCCAGTCGTGGCGCAGGGCGAGGGCGGCCCGATCCTCGGGACTGCCGCTCCAATGAACCTCGGCGAGGGCGGACATGGCGGCGGCAGCGAAGCGCCCCCAATGGTTACCACTCCGGCAGCTGTTCCGCCGGTTGCGGCGGCCGCAGCACCAGGCCGAACCGGGCCGCGAAGGCCTGACGCAGCAGCGGCCGCACCGCCGCGGCCGTGAGGCCGGGGCACCAGTCGCAGAGCCGGCCCACCGGTCGATCCGCCAGCCCGCAGGGCACGATCGCCCCGAACCCCTCCATCGGGCAGTCCACATTCAGGGCCAGGCCGTGCTGGCTGATCCAGCGCCGCGCCCCCACTCCGATCGCCGCCACCTTGCGCCCCTCCAGCCACACCCCGGTGAGGCCCTGGCAGCGCTCGCCCGCCAACCCCAGCGCCTCGAGCACATCCAGCACCACCCCCTCCAGCTGGCGCAGGTAGTGGTGTAGATCGGCGCCGTGGCGGCTCAGGTCCAGCACCGGATAGAGCACCAGCTGGCCGGGCAGATGGTGGGTCACCTCACCGCCCCGGTCAATCCGGTGCAGGGGCAGGGGCGGGTCGTGGGGATCGAAGCGCAGATGGGCCAGGCTGGCGCCCCGGCCCAGGGTGTAGCAGGGGGTGTGCTCCACCAGCAGCACCGCCTCCGCCACCGCGTTGGCCATCGCGTTAGCCACCGCTGGCGCCAGCAACCGGGCCTGCAGCAGCCGCTGCCAGGCCCAGACCTGCTCCAGGGGCAACGGCGCCGGAGCTTCAAAAAGAATTGCGCCGCTTGGGGAGACCATCCTGCAGCGTTCCTAGCGTGGATCCACCCAGAGCCCACGCCCCCGGGCCCATCGTCCCGGGCCGCAACGCTCTGGAGGATCACTCCGAGCTGAACGCCGATGAAACTGCTCATCCATGGCCGCAATCTCGATGTCACCCCGGCGATCCGGGACTACACCGAAACCAAACTCACGCGAGCCATCAACCACTTCGAAGGGTTGGTCAAGGAAGCGGATGTCCACCTCTCCGTGGCCCGCAACCCCCGGGTCCCCCAGCAGACCGCCGAGGTGACGATGTACGCCAACGGTGTGGTGATCCGGGCCCAGGAGCGCAGCGACAACCTCTACGCCAGCATCGATCTGGTGGCCAGCAAACTCAGCCGCCAGCTCAGCCGTTACAAGGAGCGTCTGCACGAGAGGGAGGCCGGCCCCGTCCATCGCTCCGCCGCCGCCGAGGAGGCGGGTGCCGCCAGCCTGCCGCCGCCGGGCGCCGCCCTCACCGACGGCAAGGAACCGGCCCTGCCCAGTCGGGGCGTGCGCCGCAAGTATTTCGCCATGCCGGCGATGACCCTCGACCAGGCCCTGCACCAGTTGGAGGTGATCGACCACGACTTCTATGTGTTCCGCGATGAGGCCACCGACCAGATCCAGGTGGTGTATCGCCGCAACCACGGCGGCTTCGGCGTGATTCAACCCCGCGACGCGTGAGCCGCCGCGACCGGCCCGACCTGGCCCCCCTGATCGACCACGCCCTGCTGGATCCCCATCAGGGCCTGGACTCCGTGCTGCGCTGCTGCGATGAGGCCCGCCACTTCGGCTTCGCCGGGGTGTGCCTGGCCTCCCGCTGGCTGGCCCCCGCCCGCGAACGGCTGCCCGTGGGCGGACCGGTGCGGCTGGTCTCGGTGGTGGGATTCCCCTTCGGCGCCGTGCCCTCGGCGATCAAGCGGGCCGAAGCGGAGGCCGCCGCCGCCGCCGGCGCTGATGAGCTCGACGTGGTCCCCGATTTCGGGGCCCTCGCCGATGGCAACAGCACCGCCGTGCTCGACGATCTGGCGGCGATCACCGAGCTGGGCCTGCCGGTGAAGGTGACCGTCGAGCTCGCTCGCCTCCCCCCCGCCGCCCTGGAACTGCTGGTGGAGGTGAGCGTCGATGCCGGGGCCCGCTTTCTCAAAACCGGCAGCGGCTTCGGTCCAGCGGTGACCGCCGACCAGGTGGGCCTGCTGCGCCGCCTGGCCCGCGGCCGGGCCGCCATCATGGCGGCCGGTGGCATTAACACCCTTGAGCAGGCCCTTGATCTCGTGGACACCGGAGCCACCCGCCTGGGCACCAGCCGGGGAATCCTGCTGATGCAGGCCCTGCGCCAGCCTGCGGCGCCGTCCGACGCACCAACGTCGACCTGAGGCGGAAAGCAACGTGGCGGAACGGCAACTGGAGGGTCTCGCCCTCACCGTGCGACCCCTGGGGGAAAACGACCGCCTGCTGACCCTGCTCAGCGAGAGCGAGGGGCTCACCCGCTTCGCGGTGCCGGGCGCACGTCGCCCCAAAAGCAGCCTGGCGGCGGCCGTGCCCCTGGCCCATCTCTCCCTGCAGGTGGGCGGCCGCAGTGGACTGCAGCGGGTGCGCCAGCTGCGGGTGCTGCGCAACTACAGCAACCTGGCCCAGCGGCTCGACACCCTGGCGACGGCCCAGGCCTTGGCCGAACTCTGCCTGCAGCTGGTGCCCACCGGCGATGCCGCCCCAGGCGTGTTGGCCGATCTGCTGCTTCAGCTGGGGCGCCTGGAGGAGGTGGTCCGGGAGCGGGCCCACCAGCGCGAAGCCCTGGCCCTTGCGGTTCAGGGCAGCGTCCACCTGCTGGCCCTCGGTGGCTATGCGCTCCCCCTCCAGCACTGTGCCCGCAGCGGGGCCCCCCTCCATCCCCCCGTGGGCGACTGGGACTGGCGCTGCAGCCTGCTCCCCAGCGAAGGGCTGGCCATCGGCGCCCTGGCCGGCGCCCGGCTGGTGTTGAACGCCTCGGAACTGGCCCTGCTGCAGCGGCTGCCGCGGCCGGCCCCACCGCGGGGCCGCGATGGGGACCTCCTCGGACAGACCTCGGTGTGGCTGCACCTGCTCGCCCTGGTGGAGAGCTGGTGCGGCGAACATCTCGGTCGCAGCCCACGGGCCTTCAGACTGCTTCGCACTGGATTGGAACCGATGCCCAGCCCCCGGCCGGAGAGGCGATGAGCGCCAACGGACCGCTCCCCCAGGAGCCGGGGACCAGCCACCACGACTCCAGCCAGGGCACGGGCCTGGCGGGCGTGTTGGCGGCGCCGGGCTTCCGGAGGCTCTGGCTGGGCCAGATCTGCTCCCAACTGGCCGACAAGTTCTACATCGTGTTGATGGTGTTCCTGATCGCCCAGTACTGGGTGACGGACAACCCCCAGGCCAACACCGCCCTGGCCGAGGCCGCCGCCGCCATCCGCGTCGATCTGGAAAACCGGGCCCAGCTCATCACCCTGCTGGCCACCGGCATCTACGTGGCCAACACGATCCCGGCCATCCTGCTGGGCACCGTGGCCGGCGTCTGGGCCGACCGCTGGCCCAAGCGCACCGTGATGGTGGCCTCCAATGGCCTGCGGGCGCTGCTGGTGCTGCTGGTGCCCATCTGTCTGCTGCCTGGCCCCACGGTGCTGGGACTGAGCTGGGGCTACTGGGCCCTGGTCACGATGACCTTTCTGGAATCGGTGCTCACCCAGTTCTTCGCCCCAGCCGAACAGGCAACGATTCCCCTGCTGGTGCCTCCCCAGCAGCTCCTGGCCGCCAATTCGGTGTATCAGGCCACCAGCATGGGCGCCACGATCGTGGGCTTTGCCCTGGGCGATCCGATCCTGCGGCTGCTCCATGCCGGTTTGGCCAGCCTTGGGGTAGGCGGCGGCGAGTTTCTGTTGCTGCCCCTCTGCTACGGCCTGGCCGCCGTGGCGATCGCGGGCATCGCCATGCCCGATCACCGACGTCCCCAGCAAGGGGGGTCGGTCTGGCAGGAAATCGGCGAAGGGCTGCAGGTGCTGCGCGAGCGACGGTCGGTCCGTTCCGCCATGCTCCAGCTGGTGCTGCTCTACAGCCTGCTGGCCGCGCTGTATGTCCTGGCGATCAGCCTGGCCGCCTCGATCAGCGGCCTGGGCCCCACCCGCTTCGGCACCCTGCTGGCGATGAGCGGCCTGGGGCTGGCCCTGGGCGCCCTGGCCATGGCCCAGCTGGGCAACCGCCTCAACCGCCGGCTGCTGGCCAGCTCCGGCCTTGGGGTGATCGCCTGCTGCCTGGTGCTGCTCGGCCAACTCCGTGGCAATCTCACCTTCACCCTGCTGCTCTGCGGCCTGCTGGGGGTGGGGGCCGCCCTGCTGGCGATCCCCGCCCAAACCACAATCCAGGAAGACACCCCGGAGGACCAGCGCGGCAAGGTGTTCGGCCTCCAAAATAATCTGATCAACATCGCCCTGAGCCTGCCTCTGGCCCTGGCTGGCACCGTGGTGAGCCGCTATGGCCTGCTGCCGGTGCTGTGGGGCCTGGCGGCCATTGCCGCCCTGGCCGCCCTCAGCGAGCAGCCCTGGCGCCGCTGCTAACTTTTGGTATTGGATGCAACCTCACCGGTGGCGCACATTGCCTGGTTAGGCAAGAAATCACCGTTCTGCGGCAACGTCACCTACGGGCTTAGCACCACGGCGGCCCTGCGCGAACGGGATCACCGCATCAGCTTCATTCACTTCGACACCCCGGCCGCGTCCCTGGGCTGGCCAGATCTCACCCCAACGGGCCCCGCTTCCGAGGCCGTGGCCGCCGCCGTCGATCCGGGCAGTAGCCCGGAGGTGACCCTCTCCTACCTGGTGAAATCGCAGGTTTATACGATTCCCTCCCCGGGGGCCCAGCGGGAATTGCGCCAGTCGCTGGAACGACTGCGGCCCGATCTGGTGCACGCCAGCCTCACCCTTTCCCCCCTTGATTTCCGCCTGCCCGATCTCTGCCAGCAGCTCGGCCTGCCCCTGGTGGCCACCTTCCACCCCGCCTTTGACGCCGGCTTGCGCAACCTGAGCGCCGGCACCCAGCAGCTCACCTACCAGCTCTATGCCCCCTCCCTGGCCCGCTTTGATCGGGTGGTGGTGTTCTCTGAAATGCAGGCGGAGCTGCTGGAGCGCCTGGGGGTGAAACGAGAGCGGCTGGCGGTGATTCCGAATGGGGTGGACACCACCCTCTGGACGCCAACCCCCTTGCCCGCAGAGGCGTCCACCCTGCAGGAGCTGCGGCAGCGTTTTGCCAACCGACGGGTCTTCGTCTACATGGGCCGGATCACCACAGAGAAAAACGTGGAAGCCCTTCTTAAGGCCTGGCGGCTGGTAAGACCGACCGGCTGCCTGCTTGTGATCGTGGGGGACGGTCCCCTGCGTCCGTCCCTGCAGGCCAACGGCGAATCGGATGTCCTGTGGTGGGGCTACGAACCAAGCCAGGCCATGAGGGTGGCACTGCTGCAGCTGGCCGAGGTGTTCCTGCTGCCCTCCCTGGTGGAGGGATTGTCCCTGGCCCTGCTGGAGGCGATGGCCTGTGGAGCGGCCTGCGTCGCCACCGATGCGGGGGCCGACGGCGAGGTGCTGGCCGGGGGGGCGGGGATCGTGATCAGCACCCAGGGGGTCACCACCCAACTGCGCACCCTGTTGCCGGTCCTTCGCGACCAGCCGGTGCTGACCGCCGAACTGGGACGGCGCGCCCGCGCCCGTGTGGAGGAGCGTTACACGCTCAACCGCAACATCGATGCCCTGGAACAGCTCTACGCCGAACTCACCGACTTGCCCATGGCCGCCTGAACACCACCAGCCTGAACACCACCTCCACAAAAAGTGAAATCAGCCTTAAAGAAGGTCAATCAAAATTGAACAAGACCAAAATCCCGCCGAGATACTCCCTTAAAATCGGCTCAATCTTGCAGCCTCGGCATAATCTCACCGGATCTCCTCCGCCCAGCCATCGCCTGCCCATGGCGTCTTCCCTGGCCGATCCGAGCAGTGTGCCGCCAGGGGGGCCACCGGTGATCGCCATCGTGGACGACGATCCCAGAATTCGCGATCTGGTGGAGGCCGAGCTCCAGGATGAGGGCTATAGCCCCCGTTCCCTTCCCAGCGCGGCGGCCCTGGTCCAGCTGGTGCAAGGCGAATGGGTGGATCTGGTGCTGCTGGATCTGATGATGCCGGGCCAGGACGGGATCAGTTGCACCCGAGTCCTGCGCCAGTTGGGCTACGCGGGCAAGATCGTGATCGTGACGGCCCTCAACGACCTCCACCATCGCCAGGATGCGCAAGCCGCCGGCGCCAATGCCTACATCCTTAAACCGGAATTGGTGGCCGATCTCGCCGGGCTGATTCGCACCATGCTCGAACCGGGGGAGCGCCAGGAGCCCCAGGGGTGACCCACCCCCCAGCCCCATCGAGGCTGCGTTCCCTTCGTCGGTATCTGTTCGGCAGCCTCCAGACTCAGATTCGCCTGGCCGCCTTCGGCGTTGTGGTGGCGGGCTTCAGCGTGGCCTCCATCGGCACCCTGCTGATCAACCAGCGTGAGCTGATGCGCCAGCACGAAGAGAAGGCCGAAATCACCGACCGGCTGGTGGAACCCTTCCTGATCAAATTGCGGTCCGATTCCAGCGACCGCACGCAGGACTACATCCGTTGGCGCCTGGCCGACTTCGCCACCTGGCATCAGCTGTTCTGGATCCAGGAACCGACCGGCGCCCTGCTCATTCCCCAAGGGGGCCGTCCGCCCCTGTCGAACTCCGTGGTGATGGCCTCGATGCGGGCCCACCAAAAGAACATGAAACCCCTGGACTGGATGGCCAACCTCACGGCCGGCGTGGCCAATCGCGATCCCGAGGCCAGTCGCAGTCCCTATCGCGTGGTGGACATCAACGGACGCCGCTACCTCACCCACCTCGACATGACCAGCCAGACCGGCAGCAAGCTCTGGGTGGCCCGCGATATCACCAACGACATCATCTTCCTCAGTGATCTGTTCCAGTGGCTGCTAACGATCTGGTCCGTGGCGCTGGGACTCACCCTGCTGTTCATCTCGATCCTGACCCGGCAGCTGCTCCATCCCCTCCAGGAACTCAACCGCATGGCGGAGATGATCACCACGGAGAGCCTCGACCATGCCCAAATCAAGCTGGACCAGGCCCCAAGGGAGGTGGAAGAGCTCGCCCTGGTGTTCAACAACCTGCTGGAGCGATTGGGGCGGTCCTGGAACCAGCAGCGGGACTTCGTCAGCGCCGTCAGCCACGAACTGCGCAACCCGCTCACCATCATCGGCGGCTACTTGCGCCGGCTCCAGCGCCGCGGTGGCAACCTCAGCCCCGAGCAGCTCCGGGCCCTGGCCACCGCCGAAGCCGAAACCCAGCGAATCACCCGCCTGCTCAACGACCTGCTGGATCTCAGTCGCAGCGAAGCTGGCCGCTTACAGCTGCTGCTCAAGCCCGTTGCCGTTGACGAGGTGCTGCTCACCAGCTGCGATCTGGTCCGCAGCCAGCTGCCCCGAAGACTTGAGCTGACGTTACCCACCGGGGACGATTCCTTCCTTGCCGTCACCGAAGCGGATCGCCTCCAGCAGGTGGTGCTCAACCTGATCGAAAACGCCGACAAATACTCTCCCCCAGGGACGCCGATTCAGGTGATTCTCACCACCGATCTCCCGGATTATCTCCGGATCACCGTGCGCGATCGGGGCATCGGCATCCCCGCCGACGACCAGGCCACCATCTTTGAGCGGTTCCAGCGGGGCAGCAACGCCGCCGCCAAGGGCAGCGGCTCCGGCCTAGGACTTTCGGTGGTCAAGCTGCTCGTGGATGCCATGGGCGGCCGCATCAGCGTCGAAAGCCAGCTGGGGGAAGGCAGTGCCTTCCACCTCGATCTTCCCCGCCCGGCTCAATAGCGCTCGGGCCGCGGATCCCGCCATGTGGGGCCCTCGCCCGCCTGACGCAGGGCCAGGGCCCGGCCCTCGAGGGCACCACGGTCCACGCGCCAGAGGCGATAGAGGCCGCTTGCGGCCAACATCTGGGGCTCCAACCCCTGCCAGTGGGGGAGCGCAGCCGTGCCTTGGTCAATCACGATCAGTACCGTCGGATGCTGATCCGGGGTGGAGGGCTCCAGTCCAGCCCGGCGCTCATGACGCAACCGATCCGCCAGGTTGACCAAACCGGTGGGCCGCCGTCCTTCGTAGAGGACCACCCTGCGGCTGTAGTAATGCAGGGAAGGCTTGAGGATCCCCACCATCGCCACCGGTTCGCCCGGGAGCTCCTGCCGCACCAGGGCCGCCGCCATCTCACGCACCGGCAGGCCCCGCAGCCGATCCCCCAGGCTCCAACTGGGAAGCAGGGCCAGCAGCACAAAACCCACCAGCGGCACCTGCAGGGCCACCAGGGACGGACCCTGCGGGCGGCGCCCCAGGGCCCAGGCCAACAATGCCGCCAGCAGGAAACAGGCCCCGGCCAGCGGCATTCGACCAGCGGCCAGCAGCTCGGCCGGCAGGGTGGGCAGTTCCGGATCCTGGATCAAGGGCACCCAGCGGGGGGCCATCAGAAATCCCCCGGCCAGGACGAGGGTGAGTCCGAGGCTGAGTCGCCAGGCCCACCGCCCCCCCTGGCTCCAGTGACGCTCCGCCGTCAACGCGATCAGCAGGCCGGCGGCGGGAGTGGCCGGTAACCAGTAACTGGGCAGCTTGGTGGCCGCCACGGTGAAGAACAGCAGCACCGCCAGCAGCCAGCAGGCGGCGAAGCGCCCCAGGGACAACGGCGCTGCCTGGGGCTGGGCCGGCAGCCATCGCCAACTCCATGGCCCCTGCAACGGACCGATCGCCTGGGCGAGCCCCAGCAGCAGCAGGGGCGTCATCGGCAGGCTCGCCACCACCAGCACCGGCCCGAAGAACCACCAGGGCTGCAGATGGTGATTGACCACGCCGGTGAAGCGCTGCAGATTGTGATAGCCAAAAAAGCTGTCCCAGAACGGGCGGCCCTCCTGGGCCAGGGCCATCCCATACCAGGGCAGCGCCACCAGGGCGGTGAGCCCCAGCCCAGCGGCGGGCCGCAAGCGCCGCCGCAACCGGCCCCAGTCCCCCTGCAGCCAGCCGAACAAGCCCAGGGTCAACGCCACCAGCACCACCGCCACCGGTCCCTTCGTGAGCACCGCCAGCCCCAGCACCGGCCAGGGGGTCCACCAGGGTCCTCGGCAGGCTGCGTAGGTGCGCCAACACAGCAGCAGGCTGAGCGCCACCAGCCCCGTGAACAGGCCATCACTCACCGCCGTACGCCCCCACAACAGCACCAGGGGGGAGAGGGCAAACGCCAAAGCCCCCCCTAGGGCCGTGAAGGCTGGCCGCGCCCTGGCCTCAGTGCCGGCCGGAGCGGCCTGGGGCCACTGCATCAGGGTGTCGGCGAGCGCCAGCATCACCAGCACGGTGGCCAGGGCGGCCGGACCGTTGGCGGCCCAGGTGCCGAGGGGATTCCAATGCTCCTGGCCCGGCAGGCTGTAGAGGCCCCCCATCAGCCAGTACACCAGGGGCGGCTTGTCGTAGCGGGGCAGGCCGTTGACGTGGGGAATCAACCAGTGGCCGGTTTCGGCCATCGCCCGGGCCGAAGCGGCAAACAGCGGCGGGGTCTCATCCACCAATCCCGACGTGCCCAGCTGCCAGCCGAACATCACGAGCCCTAGCCCCAGGGTGAGCAGCAGCACCAGGCGACGCCGCCACCCCCATCTGCCTGCCATCTCCGATCTCAACCGGACTCCGGCGTCCCAGCTTGCCCCGGCTCTGGCACGGGCCCTGGGCCCGGCCCGTGCCAGAGCACACCACGTCGATTGACCAGCAACACCGACGCCAGGGCCAGCAGGACCCCCAGCCACTGCAACGGCCGCAGCCGCTCCCCCAGCAGCACCCCACCGCAGAGGAGGGCAAACACCGGAGTCAGAAAGGTGAGCGCCGTGAACCCGGTGAGATCGCCGCTGCTGGCGAACCAGAAGAACAGCCCGTAGGCCAGGGCACTGCCCAGCAGGGAGGCATAGGCCATCAGTCCCCACTCTCCCCAGCTCCACTGCGGCCAGACCGCCGCCAGAGCCAACGCGCGCTGGCCACCGACCTCCAGCATCGGTGGCACCAGAACCGCCAGCACCAACGGCAGCCCCCCCAACAACAGATGCCAGCCGGTGATCGCCACCGGATCACTGCGACGGCTGGCGAACCGACAGAGCACCGTGCCCACCGCCATCGCCGCCGCCGCCGCCAGCATCCACGGTTCGCCATGGCTCCAAGGCCGCACCCCCAGGGTCGCGGGCCCCTCCAGCCACCAGTGCCGCAGCAGCTCCGGCGGCAAGCCCAGGCAGGCGATGCCAGCCAGACCGATCAGGAGCCCAAGCCAGCCCACCGGATTGATCGCCTCCCCGAACAGTCCCCTGGCCAGCAGGGCCACGAGCAACGGCTGGGAATCGATCAACACCGACCCCAGGCCGGCGCCGGTCTGGCCGAGTCCCCGCGCCAGCAGCCCCTGAAACAGGCTCCCGTCCACCGCGGCGAACAACAGCAACCAGGGCCAGTCCTGCGGATCAATCCGCAGCGGCCGCCCCAGCAGCCGGGCCGCCAGCAGCAGCACCAGGCCGGCGGGCACGAGGCGAAAACTGGCCAGCACCAGGGGATCGCAACCAGCCAGCAGCGGTTTCATCGCCGCCATGGCCGTCCCCCAAAGGGCAAAAGGGGCCAACATCGCCAACCCGAGCGCCAGGGCCGCCCCCGGTTGGGGTGGGGGAAGGAGCGCGGGCGAGGGATCAGCCTGAAGCAAGGAGACAGCCTTGGGCATGGGGAACGCCGAGGGGCATAGGGACAGCCTTGGGCCGACGCGGCGGCCCCGGTAACGCTGTCTTTTTAAGATCCAGCGGTTGCACCCCCCCTGATGCCCTGGCCCTGGCGCCGCAAGACCCGCCGAACGCTGGCACGCATCGCCATCGAAGGACCGATCGCGGGGCCCACCCGCCTGAGAGTTCTGCAGGCGATCGAACAAGTGCAACGGCGGGAATGTCCCGCCCTGCTGCTGCGCATCGATAGCCCAGGGGGCACGGTGGGCGACAGCCAGGAAATCCATGCCGCACTGCGCCGCCTGCGCGAACGGGGCTGCCGGGTGGTGGCCAGCTTTGGCAACATCTCGGCGTCGGGCGGGGTGTACGTGGGGGTGGCGGCGGAGCGCATCGTGGCCAATCCCGGCACCATCACCGGCTCGATCGGGGTAATCCTGCGCGGCAATGACCTCTCGAAGCTGCTCAAGCGGATCGGGATCCGCTTCGAGATCGTCAAGAGCGGCCTCTACAAGGACATCCTCTCCCCCGATCGCGGTCTGAACGACGCCGAGCGGGCCCTGTTGCAGGAGCTGATCGATAGCAGTTACAACCAGTTCGTTGCGGCGGTGGCCGAGGGGCGGGCCCTGAGTGAAACGGCCGTGCGGGACTTTGCCGACGGGCGGGTCTTCAGTGGCGCCCAGGCCCTGGGGCTAGGGCTGATTGACGAACTGGGCGACGAGGACCGGGCGCGGCGACTCGCCGCCGAACTGGCTGGGCTGGACCCGGAGAAGAGCGAGCCCGTGACCTTCGGCAAACCGCCCAAGCGGTTCGGCGGCCTGGTGCCCGGCCTCAACCTCCTCCACCAGTGCCACCAGGCCCTCAGCCTGGAGCTGGGATGGAGCGGCCAGCCGCTCTGGCTCCACCGCCCCTGATCACGCCATGAACCCTGCCCTTGAGCTGCGAGCCCTGCGGGGGGCCACCACGGCTAACGCCAACACGGCCGCGGCGATCGAGGAGGCCGTCCAGGAGCTGATCGCCGCGCTGGTGGGCCACAACGGCCTCGAAGGTAGGCGGCTGCTGTCGGTCACCTTTTCCGTCACCGCCGACCTGGACGCCTGCTTCCCCGCCGCCATCGCCCGGCGTCATCCGGGCTGGGATGGGGTCGCCCTGCTGGACTGCCAGCAAATGGCCGTCGCCGGCGATCTGCCGCGCTGCATCCGCCTCCTGGCCCATGGCTGGCTCGAACGGGAGCGGCAGGTCGTCCATCCCTACCTGAGGGAAGCGGCCCGCCTGCGGCCGGACCGGGCCCAACCAACCACCTCCCCCGCCGACCACTAGGTCGCAATGTGGACAGGGCGACCTGATGAGAATTTCCAAGTTCCCGTGGTTGCGTCCATGCACCTCCTCCAGCGCCTGCGGCTGTCCGCCCGAGGCGTGACCTCGGCCAGCGGCAGCACCGCCCGCCGTCCTGCCGGCGCCCATGCCGGTCGTGTTCGTCAAGGCCTTGCAGCCCTCACCCTGGGGGGCCTCGGGCTGGCGGGCCTGGGACTGATCCAGCCCGGGCTTCCCCCCCTGAGTCCCAGCCCCGTCCAGGCCCAGGGCACGCCGAGCCTGATGGAATTCCGATGGGACAACACCAAGGATTACCGCAAGCTTTATTTCTTCCTCACCGAAACCACCCGGCTCAAACGTTCCGAGTACTACCTGATCCTGCGACCGAAAGACCGCAAGACCGCGATCCTCAAGCTCACCATCACCGTGCCCCAGCACTTCGATAGCGAGATCAAGGCCAAGGAAGTGAAGCTGTGTCGAATGCGGGAAGGGGGCATGCTCTCGCGCACCCGCTGTGAATCGATCATTCCGGCCACCGTGGAGGTCTCCCCCAACGGCAAGGCGATCGAGATCTTTCCGAACACCCCCGTGCCCGTGGGCAGCACCATTGGCGTCTACATGACCCTGTTCAATCCCTTCAACGCCGGGATGTTCCAGTTCAACGCCATGGCCCAGGCCCCCGGGGAGGTACCGATCTCCGGCTACCTGGGCAGTTGGCTGATTGAAGTGGACCCCAACTGATAGGGTGGCCGGCTGACGAGAACACGGAAGGGACGACCGCCATGACCAAGCGCACCCTTGAGGGAACCAGCCGCAAACGCAAGCGGGTCTCGGGCTTCAGGGTGCGCATGCGCACCCACACCGGACGGCGGGTCGTGCGGGCCCGCCGCCGTCGCGGCCGCGCCCGGCTCGCCGTCTGAATCCGGTCGTCCTCCTGTGGTCCTCCCGCAGCAGCACCGACTTCGCGGCCTGCGGGTGTTTGACCGCCTCTACCGGGACGGACGCCGTTTTCAGGGGCGCGCCATGGTGTTGCGCGTCCTGCCTGCCCGAGCCGAGCTCCTCCCCCCCCAAGAGCAGGAGCTGGAGCGGCGTCATCGGGCCAGCCCCTGGCGCTGCGGCGTGGTGGTGAGCAGCAAGGTGAGCAAGCGGTCCGTGCAACGCAACCGCCTGCGGCGCCAACTCCATCATCATGTTTTGCAGCTTTTGCAGCCCGCACGCCAGCACGACGCTTCGCCGGTGTGGCTGCTGATCAGCCTCAAGCCCGGTTCCCAGGAGAATGGCCGTGAAGACCTCCTGGAAGAATGCTCCGACCTGTTGCGCAAGGCCGGCCTCTGCCCATGAGTTCCCCCACTCCCGCCCTTCCCAACCCCCAGCCCCCTGGGCCCCAGGGACTCCCCCCCAGCCAGCCGCTCACCGCCAACGAAACGGTCTTCTATGAGGGAGGACCGGCCCGAGGCGATCTGATTGTCAACCTGGTCCTGGGACTCACCCTGATCGGTTTGCCCTTCACCGTGGGCGCCATTGTGCGGGCCCTGTGGCTGCGCTATCGGATCACCAATCGTCGCGTCAGCGTGAGCGGTGGCTGGCTCGGCCGGGATCGCACCCAGGTGGTGTACAGCCAAATCAGCGAGGTTCGGGCCGTGCCCCGGGGCTTCGGCGCCTGGGGCGACATGGTGCTGGTGCTGAACGACGGCGCCCGCCTAGAGATGCGCTCGGTTCCCCGCTTCCGCGAACTGGAGACCTTCATCGAAGCCCAACGCCAAGCCCGTGGCTCCGCTGCCCCCGCTCGGCCCAGCAGCGGCTTCGGGGATCAGAACCGTCAGAGTGCCTGATTGAGCGCCTGAGCGCCCGAGGCCACGCCCTCTCCCTCCGCTCGGGCACACTGGCCTGCGGATCCCTTCACCCCAGAGCCCCCCCTGCCGTGATCGGCTACATCTCCGACAACCTGCTGCTCCCGATCCTCGACTTTTTCTACGGATTGGTGCCCAGCTACGGGCTGGCAATCGTCGCCCTCACGGTGGTCATCCGCCTGGCCCTCTTCCCGCTCAGCGCCGGCTCGATCCGCAGTGCCCGCCGCATGCGCATCGCCCAGCCGGTGATGCAGCAGCGCCAAGCGGAAATCAAGAGCAAGTACGCCAGCAATCCCCAGAAGCAGCAGGAGGAACTCGGCAAGCTGATGCAGGAGTTCGGCAGTCCCTTGGCCGGCTGCCTGCCCCTGGTGGTGCAGATGCCGATCCTGTTCGCCCTGTTTGCCACCCTGCGCGGCTCACCGTTCGCCGATGTGCCTTACACCATCAATCTCAAGGTGGTGCCGGCCGATCAGATCGCCGCCATCGAACCCAAACCGTTCAACAGCGCCAGCCATTCGATCTTCGTCACCGCCACCACCCATGTCCCAGTGATCGCCAGCTTGGAGAAGGGCACCAAACTCGGGGTCGGTGACAGCGAATCCGTCTCGCTGCACACCCGTAGCGGTTCCACCTTTGCCTCCGTGCTTGACGGTGTGGAGGATGGCGCCAGCTTTACCCCCGCCTGGACCGTCACCAAGGGCTCCGAGGTGGTGCGTGTTGATGCCAAGGGCACGATCACGGCCCTGGCCCCCGGCGATGCCATCGTCGAAGCCCGCATCCCCGGTCTGGCCGCCCGCAGTGGCTTCCTGTTCATCAAAGCCCTCGGCCAGGTGGGCTTCATGACCGACGGAGCCGTCAACTGGGACATCGCGGTCCTGGTGGGCGCCTTTGGAGCCTCCCTGTTCGCCTCCCAGATCCTCTCCGGCATGGGGATGCCGCCCAATCCGCAGCAATCCACCGCCAACAAGATCACGCCGGTGATGATCACGGCGATGTTCCTGTTCTTCCCCCTCCCGGCCGGGGTCCTGCTTTATATGGTGGTGGCCAACATCTTCCAGGGCCTACAGACCTGGCTGCTGACCCGCGAAGCCCTGCCGGACAACCTGCAGGCCATCCTTGACAAGCAGATGGCCCAGGCAGCGACGGCCACGGCGGGGGCAGGGGCCGGCGCCAACCCCAACCGTCTGCCCTTCGAGCCCAAGACCAAGAAGTGACCCCGGCACCGGCCCATCCCCTCCAGCCCGTTCCTCTTCAGGAGTTGCGCCAGCAGGGGGGCCGGCGCCACTGGACTGTGGATCAACCCATCGCCGACCTGCCGACCCTGACCCCCGTCCGCGGCGAGATCAGCGTCGAGCACGGGGGGCACGTTCTCGACCTTCATGCTCACGCCGAAACCATCCTCACCCTCTGCTGCGATCGCTGTCTGCAGCCGTTCAATCAGCCCCTGACCATCGAGGTAACCGAGCGGCTGGAGCTCGCCCAAGAACCCGATGGCAGCTCCAGTGCCCCATCTGACCTGATCGACCTCCTGGAGGTGGCCGAGGCCCTGGATGACCGGCTTGAGGCCAGCGGCAGCTTCGATCCGGAACGGTGGCTGTTCGAGCAGTTGAGCCTGCGGCTGCCCCAAATCAACCGCTGCGGCGTCGCTTGTCCCGGCCCAGCCCGTTGGAGCAGTGACCCCCCTGGAGTCGATCCCCGCTGGGCGGCGCTGCGCCAGCTGGATCGCGATTGAGCCAACCTGCCCTCGCCCCATCCCGTTCCCATGACCCAGGCCCTCGTGGATCAGCTGGATCTGCTGATCCGGGCCCGCACCCCGATTCTTTGGATCCGCAGTCTGGAGGAGGAGCGGGTGGAGGCCCTGCTGGCAGCCACCGCCCAACGCCTGGGCGGCCGCACCCTGTTGCGCTGGGATTTCGTGAGTGGCCTCGAGGGCGCCCCCAACCGCAACGGCGAAGCGGCCCGCAATCCGATGGCCGCCCTCGACTGCCTGGCCAGCCTTCCCCTGGAGCAGGGGGCGATCCTGCTGCTCAAGGACTTTCACCGCTACTGCGAGGACGCCGGCATTTGCAGGCGTCTGCGCAACCTGGCCACCAGCCTGCGCCAGGGGCGCCACACCCTGGTGATCAGCGCCCCGGAATGGAGGCTGCCCCCCGAACTGGAGGACTGCATCAGTCTGTTGGACCTCCCCCTGCCGGATGCCGAGGAGATCGGTGAGCTGCTGCGGGCCATCGCCAACGCCACGGGGGAAACGCTGCCGGAAGCGGTGCTGGAGCCATTGATCCGAGCCTGCCATGGGCTCAGCGCCCAACGGGTGCGTCAACTGGCGGCCCGAGCCCTAGCCCGGCGCGGCCAGCTGGGCGCCGACGACCTGGAGGAGGTGCTGGAGGAAAAGCGCCAGGTGATCGCCCGTAGCGAGCTGCTGGAGTACTGCCCCAGCGAGGCGAGCCCGGCCGATATCGGTGGCCTGGAGGCGCTCAAACAATGGCTGAACCAACGGCAACGGGCCTTCAGCGAGGAGGCCCGGCAATTCGGGCTACCGGTGCCCCGGGGGGTGCTGCTGGTGGGCCCCCAGGGCACCGGCAAGTCCCTGACGGCCAAGGCGATCGCCCACAGCTGGGGCATGCCCCTGCTGCGCCTCGACGTGGGCCGGCTGTTCGCCGGTCTGGTGGGGGCCAGCGAGGCGCGCACCCGCGAAATGATTCAACGGGCCGAGGCCATGGCCCCCTGCGTGCTTTGGATCGATGAAATCGACAAGGGCTTCGGACTGGGGGGCGACGGCCGCAGCGACGGCGGCACCAGCCAGCGGGTGCTGGCCAGCGTGCTCACCTGGATGGCCGAGAAACGCAGCGCCGTGTTCGTGGTGGCCACGGCCAATGGC
>Ga0114976_10000965_pt1 | contig 17917 bp, 14 predicted proteins | sample S_130805_EF_Meta_FD_87319 | JGI IMG/M metagenome (GOLD analysis project Ga0114976, IMG submission 87319) | Freshwater microbial communities from Lake Simoncouche, Canada to study carbon cycling - S_130805_EF_MetaG | ecosystem: Environmental > Aquatic > Freshwater > Lake | place: Lake...
AAAAAAAAAAAATTATTTTTTTTTAAAAAAAAAAATTTTTTTAAAAAATAAAAAATAAAAAAAAAAAAAAAAAACGAAAAAAGAAATAAAAAAAACAAGGAAAAAAGGGCCCTAAAATAAAAAAAAGGGAAAAAAAAAAAAAAAAAATTTAAAAAATAAATTATAAACACTTATAGTTTGTATTTTCATAAAGTAATATAGTATTTATAACTCAATAAATGAATTAATAGAAATGAAAAACCTTAATCTAGAAAATATTTTAATTTTTTTTTGGCTATGTATTTTATTTTCAATAAATTCTGTCTATATAAATACAATCCCATTATATGATATAAAAAATATTTCAGCTCTTATTATCGAAAAAAATATTTTCGTATTATTTAACACTTTTAGATTTTATCTTCCGATTTTATTACTGCCTATTTTATTAGTGATTTTTTTTTCACATTCGGTAAAAAAAATTAATGTTATGTTATTATTATTTTTTTTATATTACTTATGGCAATTTATTATATTTTTTATATCTGGGGCGAGTACTGGAGAATACCCTTTATTAAAAATGTGGTCGTCGAATTTAATCACAAAATATGAAGAGTCATTAAACGACAATATATATCTTACATCAAGTTCTCTATGTATTTTGATTATTATTTCCATAGCCAAAAATCTTAATTTAAATCAATTTTTTAAAAAAATATTATTAGTTTCTACTTTGTTTATAGCAATTGTTTCAATTTATATTGTTTACAATTTACTTTCAGATTCAATTCACAATAATTTTAAATTTATTTACAATTCTCAATTTCTTAATTCTTTTGATTGGAAAACGTTAGAGCAGGCTAGCCCAAGAATTACAGGTGTAAGTAGAATGATTCTGATACTTTATTTTATAACCTTTTTCTACTTTTTGAACTGTAATAAAAAAATTTTATTTTACTTAATCTTAGTAATTTTGGGTATGCTAATTTACAAAATGCAAGCTAGAGGTTCATTGCTTGGGGTACTTATGTTGTTTCTTTTTTTTGTGATTTTTAGCTCTTTCAGCTTAAGAAAGAAAATAATGACAATTTTTTTTATCTTAATAATTCCTATTTTTTTGTTTGAATCTTATTACTACTTTAAGAAAAATAAAGATTACATTTTTAATACAGATTTATTCAACTCAACTTCTCCTGAGAAACGCTCCACTAATTTAGATTCTTCATTGGAACGCTCCACTAATTTAGATTCTTCATTGGAACGCTCCGCTAATTTAAATAGAGTACTTGACTTAAAAAATACTGGAAGCTCTGGAAGAAAACAATTGTGGAAACATTCTTTTTTTTTGATTAAAGAAAAAAAAATCATTCTTGGATATGGCCCTAAAGCTGATAGGTTTTTATTAACAGAATTTTATTCCAGAAATGAAAATACGAAGTTTTACGTAGATAGTTACGGAAATAATTTTTTAGTTGAAAGCAATGTTTCAAATGCTCTAATTTATGCTTATTTAAGCGGCGGATTTATCGGATTCTTGTTTCTGCTAACAATAAACATAATCGCGTCTATAACTATACTCAAAAATATTTTTATTGAAAAAATATTTTTAGGTAAAGATGCGATAAAACTTTTTTCAACCACTTTACTAATATTTTTTGGTGTAAGAAGTATATTTGAAAACTCATATTCTATATTTGGGATTGATTATATTTTTTTTATATTAAGTTATATATTAGCGCAAAAAAAATGAAAAATATTTGATGATAAAAATACTACTATTTTATTTCTATTTATTTAAAAATTCTCAGTAGAAATATTCTGACAAATAATTAATAATTCTTTTTTTTTGAGAGTCCACAAATAAATTAAATTTTTTATCTTTAATTATTAAATTTTTTTTTAATAAAGACGATATTAATTTTAAATTTGATAATAAATCATTGTAATTTAACGGGATTAAATAGTTACTATTATTTTTATATAGAATTTTTATATTTGCATTGTAAAATACTTTTGCACCGCAGTTGATTGCGTCGATAGCAAATAGAGAGAAAATATTTTCTGCGCCGTTAAATGCAAATTTACTTTTCAGAAGAAGACTGTAAATTTTTTTTCTACTGACTCTACCAAAATTTATTATTTCATTATTTTTGTAGTAGTCACCCACGACGGCTATTGTAAATTTTTTGGACAAAATATTTATTAAAGTGCTAAAATTTTTTGATTTTTTAGTGAAGTGATTTCTATTATAAAAAATTAGATCATATTTTTTTATTTTTTTTATTTTTTTTATTTTTAGAAAAATAAATATAAAATCATATAAAAGATTGGTTTTGTTATTATTTATTTTTTTATAATAAGATTCTAAAAGTCTTGTAGAAAAAATAATGTTATTGAACTTTCTATTAATTATGATTACACTTAGTTTGCAAAATAAAGGAAAGATATATTTTCTAATAAAACTATTAATTCCAGCGACTTTGCCGTTGTATATTCCACCAGTTATCGGTCCTAAAATTGTTTTTTTAGGTAATATTAAAAATAATAAAAAATTCCATAATGGTAAATAATTAACATAAACTAATCTTTTTTTTTTATAATTAAACAATAAGTAAAATGCTCCAAAAAAAATACATATATACCTATGAAAAAAATTATTACTATATTTGACATTTTTATAAATTATTCTTTTTTTAATAAAAATTTTTTTATTGAAAGTTTTTACTTGAGTTAAATGTTTTTTTTTATAAAATAAAAACTGATCTAAAAACTTTCTGGCAAGAATACCTTCTCCTGAACTTGGACTATAATCGCTACACCAAATAACTGTATCGCTATACATTTATGAAATAATTTTTTTTTTTAAATTTCTAAAAAGGAACGTAATTTCACCCAATAAATAATAAATTATAGTATAAAGTAGTCGAAATACCCTTCTTCTAGTATCCGTTCTTAATCTCCAAATAAACTCCAGTCCCATTTCATCTATAAATCTAGGTATCATTTTTTCATCTCCAGAAGCCATGGAAATGGCGCCTCCTATGCAAATTATTTTATAATGTTCACTGTTAAGGGATAATAGTTGAGCGAATTGTTCTTGCTTTGGAGTTGGGAGAGTTAATATAATTAAATCTTCTTTTGTAAATTTAATTTTAGCAAAATTATTAAATAAATAAACTACGTTAGAAAATGGAAGATTAATGTGAATTATTTCTCTATTATATATTTTTTCTAAAAAATTTTTTGAGTTTTCAGATAATACCCCAAATACATAAATTTTTTTTATAAATTCTGGTAAATTTAAATTAACAATTATATCTCTTCCAGGTATTTTTGAAATTGAATCAGAAAAAAATCTTTTATAGAATAATCCGTCTGGCCAGTGATAAGTACTGCTTTCTATTTTTAATTTATTTGCTGATAAATATCCAAGAAAAGCTAGATTTAATCCTGCTAGTACAAAGTTTTCCTTATAAGGTATAAGCTTTGTGTTAGTAATTAATTTAATTAAATTTTCATTATATGTATCTGATATATCTATAAATAATTTATATAAATCTTTAAGCAATTTGCTTCTTTCAAAAAATTTATTACAGTATTTTTCTCCATATTTTTTATTCGTAACATTTTTAGTTATTTGAGGGTTATTTTTTAAAAAAATTATTCTATCTGCCAATAATTTATAATCATCAGGATTTACAGCTTCTCCTGCTTTCGAATCTTGAATAATTCTAGCTCCTTCGCCTTTAAGAAAACCTAAAATATATTTATTACTCTGCATGTATGTTTGAATCTTTCCTGGAATTGTAGTTGACAAAGACTCTTTGCCTAACAATGATACTAAAAGTACATCTGCTACTTCATGATACAATGAGATTAAGTTTAAATCTCTTATTCCAACAAAATAAAAGTTTTTTATTTCTAATTTTAACAGCATTTTTTCCAGCTCTAGTATTTTTCTTCCTGTTCCAACTATGATCCAACAAATATCGCTGTTTTCTTTTAAGACAAAAGCTGCCTGCAAAACATTGTTAAAGTTTTGAGCTTCTCCAATATTTCCTGTAAAAACTATTTTAAAACTATATTTCGAAAAATTTTTTTTGATAAATAATTTTTCTTTATAATATAGATTATTTTTTCTATTATTAACTAACTCTTCGGGCCACGCCGGAAAATAATTAATCTTAGTGAAATTAGAATACTTTTTTATTATTGATGAAAAAGATCTAGATTGTACTAAAATAACATTAGTTTTATTATAAATTAATTTTGTAATATAAATCAATAATGTATATAAAATATTATATCTGATAGTTTGAATATCCTTAATTATATCTGGCCATATATCCAAAACCCATAATATTGTTTTTGTATTTTTTATTTTAGAAAAATAAATTGATGGTAATGCTGATGTAATAGGACTTGTCCCAAATGTAAAAATTATATCATATTTTTTTTTTCTTAATTTTATTGTTCCAAATAAAATTGCTGATATTATAAAGCTTATATAATTTAAAAATAAATTGATATAATTTGCATTTCTTCTTAAGATAATTGGAACTCTTATAATATTTGCATTATGAAACTTGTTGAAGTGATCACTATTTTTTTTAAATTTAGAAAATAATTTTCCTTCAGGATAATTTGGCTGACCAGTCAAAACATCTACTTCACAATTTTTTGTGCATAAATATTTTGTAATCTCGTTAATTCTAAAATTTTCTGGCCAAAAATATTGTGAAATTATTAAGATCCTCAAATTATTAAATTTGCAAAATTTTACTTTTAATAAAGGGTATGTAACTTTGTATAATATTCACAACCGTCGTTGAAACATTTGCTCTTGAATAATCTGGCAGTAAAAATTTTTTTTTATGTTCTTTATTTTCTTTTATAGCTATATACGCTGCATTTATGATATCTTTACTTTTTAAGCCAGTCATTATGACAGTTCCATATTCCATGCCTTCTTGTCTTTCATTTGTGAATCTTAAATTTATAGATGGTATTGACAATATAGAAGTTTCTTCTGTTATGCTTCCGCTATCGGATATAACAAGGGAAGCTTGCTTCATTAAACTGATAAAATCTAAATATCCAAAAGGCTTATAAAAATTAATTTCTTTACGATAAATTTTACCAAGCATATTAATCTTTTTTCTTGTTCTTGGATGAGTAGAAAATATAATTTTTGATTTTAGCTTTTTTTTTAATACTAGAAGAGAATCTAGTATATTTTTTAAATCTTCAGTATTTCTAAGATTTTCTTCTCTATGAATACTTGCTAAAATAAAATTTTCTTTTTTAATATTCAGTTTTTTACAAATTTTACTTTTTTCAATTTTAAAATAATTATCATTATAAACTTCAAATAGTGGACTTCCGATCTTAATTATTCTTTCTTGCAACAACCCTTCTCTAAGAAGATTCTGTGTGGCGTAACCGCTATAAGTTAAATTGACATCGGAGATATGATCAACAATTTTCCTATTAATTTCCTCTGGAACTCTTTCATCAAAACATCTATTTCCAGCTTCAAGATGAAAAATTGGTATTTGTTTTTTTTTTGCGCATATTGCAGACAATGCACTATTTGTATCTCCTAAAATAACAACTGCATCTGGTTTCTCGTAATCTAAAACTTTTTCAATTTTAAAAAATAACCGACTTAAAAATTGCGACGGGCTTTTACCTCTACAATTCAAATCATAATCTGGATTATTTATTTCTAATTCTTTAAAAAAAATTTTATTAAGATTAATATCGAAATTTTGACCTGTATTAATTAGTTTATGATTAAAAAATATTTGCAATTTTTTTATAATAGAAGACAGTCTAATTATTTCAGGTCTTGTTCCAAAAATTGTTGCTATTTTAAATTTCATTTTTAAAATTTATAAAAAATTGTATCAGGTTTATTTTTATTAAAAACTTCATTGCTCCACACTATAATTTTAGCGGTTATATTGCCGATATTTATTATATTATGTGCCCACCCTGGTTGAGTTATAATTACTTTTTCTTTTTTTTCACTAACTATTATTGAATATTTTTTCATAGTTATAACATTTATAAAATTAAATTTAACCGCTCCATCAACTACCAGAAATTTTTCAGTTTTTGAATGATGATAATGATTACCTCTTATTGCATTAGGCAAAATTGTAAAAAATGATACTTGTCCAAAACGACCATATTTCATAAATTCAACAAACTTTCCTCGATGATCTTCAAATTTATCGAGTTCATAACTAACAAATTTTTTTGGAAGGAAACTTAAATAAGTTGAGTATAAGTTTGCAATCAAAATATTTTGATTATTCTTAAAAAAAAAATTTTTTGTAGAATTAAAGCTCTGAATAATAGATGCTAATTTATTTAATTGAATTTTTTTTACATTTTTGATTTGTCTATAGTTTTTTAAAAATTTCTTTATTTTAATAACTTTTAAAAAATCTTTTACTAAATCATCTATATACAATAATTCTAATTTCTTATTTGAGAATATACTAATTTTTTTATTTCTTGAAACCTGATAGCAAAACGTTGCAACAACTGAATTATAAAATGGTTTCGACCATTTACCAAATATATTCGGGAGTCTATAAATTAATATATTCACATTTTTAAACTTTTTTAATTTAATTATCTGTTCTTCAGATTTAATCTTAGAATATCCATAAAAATTATTTTTTTTAACATGAATAGATGAAGAAAAAATAATTTTGACTTTTTTCTTTGTATCTTTAATTATAGAGCATATTTTCTTAGTTAATAAATAATTATTGTTAAGAAAATATTTACTTTTGTTGCCTCTATTAACTCCAGCTAAATGAAAAATAACATCGGACTTTAGAATTTTTTCTTTTAATTCAGAAAATGAGTGTTTTTTTTTTAATTTTAAAACACTATAAAAATTTTTATTTTCTAAATGGTTAATTAAATTTTTAGCTATAAAACCGTTACATCCTGTAACTAATATATTCATTAAAAATAATTTTTAATTTTTTAATAGATTCAATGATCGTAATTTTTTTACTACCTCATTTATATTTAGTATCTTAACATTGTTAGAACTATAATCTAAATGCCCTGAAATTTTTTTACTTCCTAATTTATAAAACAAATCATAGTTTATATCTCTATTATCCGCGGGTATATAAAAGTATTCTCCCTTGTCAATTGCTTTGGAAGACTCTTCTCTAGTAAGCAAAGTTTCATGCTGTTTTTCTCCATGTCTATATCCTATAATTTTTATTGGGTGTTTTGGTTTTTTAAAGATTTTTTTTAGTGCACCAACTATATTATTAATTGTTGTCGAATATGTTTTTTGTATGTAAATGCCTCCATTTTCACCTCTATTTAAAGCAAACAATACTAATTCTAACGCCTTATCCATAGACATCAAAAATCTTGTCATTTTGAGATCTGTTACTGTAATTGGGTTATTATTTTTTATTTGATCGATAAACAATGGGATGACCGAGCCTCTTGATGCCATTACATTTCCATATCTTGTTATACAAATAGAAGTGTTATTTTTATTTATTAAGGATTTTGATATTGCAATTCTTTCCATCATTGCTTTTGAAATTCCCATGGCATTAATTGGATAAACAGCTTTATCTGTGCTTAAACAAATAACTTTTTTTACCTTATTTTCAATTGCTTTTTTTAATATGTTATTTGTGCCTAACACATTAGTCTTGACGGCTTCCATTGGAAAAAATTCACACGAAGGAACTTGTTTATAAGCGGCTGCATGAAAAATAAAATCGACATTGTTTATTGGCAAATCAATAGAATCTGGATCTCTAACGTCTCCTAAAAAAAATTTTACTTTAGATGTTTTTAATTTCTTTCTTAAATCATCTTGCTTTTTTTCATCTCTGCTAAAAATTCTAATCTCTTTAAAATTAATTTTTTTTTTTATTATATAATCAACAAAAGCGCTGCCAAAAGACCCTGTGCCACCTGTTATTAATATAATTTTTTTATTAAACATAAGATTCATTTATACCATCTATTTTTTATTGTTTGAAAATAATTTTTATCTAATCTTATAATACAACCTTGCAAATAAGCTCCTAAAAAAGCAAATTTATAAATCATAGGAAAATAAATAAAACTTTTGTCTACTATTATTGATAATTTTTCAAATTTCTCCAATAAAATTCTAAAAATTTTTATATTAATAAAGTTTTTAAATATAAAATTAGCTTCTAATCTATAAAAATTATTATTTATTGCTGCTTTATAATTAATTTTTTTTAAAAAATTAGCGCTCTCAAATCCTATAAATTTTAACTTATCTAAATACTTATGAAAATTTCTATTATCGAAATGATAAACTAGGGGGCTACTTGGAAATAATAAAAAATTATTTTCTACTAATCTAAACCCAAATTCATAATCTTCAAAACCATACTTATTAAATTTTTCATTAAACAAAAGATTATTTTTTAAAATAATATTTTTATCAAAAGCCATATTCATAGTTACAATATTTTTAGAAGGTAATCTTTTGGTGTAAATAGAATATTTCTTTTTTAAAAAAAAATGTCTAGACTGTCTGTATCTTACAAAATTGTTATTAAGTAAATCATTTGGATATTTAACCGAACCACAATAAATATATTTATTACATTTATATTTTTCTAAAATAAAATAATATTGTCTTATAAAATCATTTACAGGAAAACAATCATCATCTAATAAAATAATATATTTCCCTTTTGCTTTTTTTATGCAAATGTTTCTTTTTGATGAATTGTTATTTTGTCTTATATTAAAATAAGATATCGGCAAAAAGGGATTATTTTTCATAAAAAAATCTAATTTAATTTTTGTTTGATCTTTACTAAAACTATCACAAATCAAAATTTCGAAATTTTTAAAATTTAGAAAATTTGTGCGTAAAATATTTAATATTTTTATTAAATAATTAGATCTATTAAAAGTGGGTATAACAACACTAATAAGTACTTTTTTATTACTCATTAATTTAATTTATAAATTTGCTTATTTTTTAATTCAAAAATTTCATCACAACAATCTAAGACGGAGTCTTTATGGGAAACTATAATAATAGTATTTGTTTTTTTTAGTATTCTAATTGTCTCTAAAATTTCATTTTCAGAATTTTGGTCTAAAGCGTTTGTAGCTTCATCAAAAATTATAATCTCTGGTTTTTTATATAAAGCTCTCGCAATACCAATTCTTTGCTGCTGGCCCCCAGATAATTTTGAGCCTCTTTCTCCTATTAATGTATTTTCTTTATTTTCTAATTTATTTAAAAAGTCTTCTAAATTGGCTTTTTGTATAACTTCTTTAAATAAATTCTGATCAAACTCCGCATTTTTTTTACCAAAAATAATGTTATTAACGATACTATCGTCAGTTAAATATATTTTTTGAGGAACGTAACCAATTTGCTTTTGATAGTTTTTATAAGTTTTAGAAATTTCTTTGTTGTCTAACAAAATTTTTCCTTCAGTCGGAAGTAATAAATAACAGATAATATTTAATAAAGTACTTTTTCCAACTCCACTATCCCCTTTAATTCCAATTGTCTTGTTTTTTTTTATCTCTAAATTAATATTTTTAAGAATATCTATATTATTAGCATATGAAAAAGATAAATTTTTTAATTTTATAGCCTCGTTAAAAACTATCTTATTTTTATAATTATCTGTATCCTCATAAATACCACCTGCTTCATCGGCAATATCATCTTCAAGCTCTAATTCTTTTTTTAATATATTAATAGATGCAGAATGAAATCTAATACTGTTAATTGCATGCAGAACTCTGTTAGACGATGGCAACAATCTAAACATAGCAAACACAAATAGTCCCAAAATTGCAAGGACTTCGTGTTTAGATAAATGAAAATAATAAAATAATAATCCGATAAGCATTGCAACAATTGCAAGCATAGCTACTTCAATTAAGTTTTTTGGTAATTCAGTAATAAAACTGCTTAAAAAAGTTGAGTGTGATGATTTTTCAGTGCTAATTTTAAATTTATCAATAAAAAAATTCTCAAGATTTTCTAATTTAATTGATTGAATAACATAAAAACTATCTTGCAATTGTTTAATTTTTTTCTCATCATAAAAAAGTTTTTTTTGACCTAATTCTTTAAAAATATATTTATACGTTTTGAAAAAAAAACCAAAAAAAGTTAAAGTAATTACAAAAAAAATAAGTGCTGGTATAAAATATATATAAAATAAATAGGAAATAATAACTATAATAATTGCAATATCTGTTAAAAGATAAAATAAACTATCAATTAATCTGTACGCAAATTTGTCGATTTCAACAATAATTCTAGAAATAAAACTAGAAGAATTTGAATTGACAAAAAAAAGAAAATTTTTTCTTAAATATTTTGAGTAAACTTTATGTGAAAGATAATCATTAATATCTTTAATTAATTTTTGTCTTAAATAAGAAACAAAAAGAGACAAAAGAGATCTAATAACAAAAATTATGAAAAAGAAAATTAGCACATCAAGAGCACTAACATTGAAATTAAAGTTATTTCCGAACGCTTTAATCTTGTCAACACCATCGTCTCTAGCAAAGAAAATTATTATAGGTTGAATTAAAGTAAAAATTAATAACTCTAAAGCTGAAAGACAGAGTATAAGAGCTACTACAATATAAGAAATTTTTTTTTGTTTTTTATTTAATAAACTTAATATGTCGCCCATTTTTGTAAAGTTTTATTTAAACTATTTTAATTATTTAAACTAATAAAGAATTATTATAGTAATGCATTAAATTATGAATAAAATCTTTTGTATTGGGTTAGGAAAATTAGGCCTAATTTTCTCACATATTTTAGCGGAATGTGGATACAAAATTTATGGTTACGATATTAACCAAAATATTGAAAATAATATTAAAAAAAATATCAAAGATACGGAACCATTATTAAATAAATTAATTAATAAAAATAAAAAAAAATTTATTTTTGAAAAAAATATACAAGTAGCTATTGAACAAACAGATGGGACTTTTATTATATTACCAACTCCTTCACAAAAAAATCATGAATTTGATAACAGCTATATTTACTCTGCGCTAAATAAATTAGGGATATTTTTAAAAAAGAAAAAAAAATATTTAATAAATATTACTTCAACAGTAAATCCTGGTTCTTGTAATAAATTTATTACTTTTTTAGAAAAAAAATTTAGACTCAAACATGGAAAAGAATTTATACTAACATACAATCCACATTTGATTGCATTAGGATCAATTTATAATGACGTCATAAATAGCGATCTAGTTATTGTTGGTTCTGATCTTGAATATGGACACACTGTTGTAAAAAAATTTTATAAAAAAGTTTATAAAAAAAATATTAACAGACTCAAATTTCTAAACTTGAAAGAAGCTGAAATATCTAAAATTGCAATAAATTCTTTTGTTACAATGAAGATCTCGTATTCCAATACATTAAGTCAAATTTCTGACTATGAAAAAAATATAAATGTTTCAAAAATACTTAATACGATTGGTTTTGACAAAAGAATAGGTCACAAATATTTATCATTAGGGGGCCTATTTTCGGGACCTTGCTTCCCACGTGACAATCTAAATTTTGCAAAGTATTTAAAAAAAATAAATGTCGAAAATGCAATTCCCAAATCAATAGATAAAATTAATAATATTCAATTATCTAGATATTTAAGAGTGTATAATAAATTAAAAAAACTTATCAAAAATAAGCCTAGAATTGGTATTTGCGGAATAAGTTATAAAAATGACACTTCATTAACGACTAAATCACCAGGTGAGCAATTATATAATCATTTTAAAAACAAAAATAAAATTTATGTATTTGAAAAAAATAAAATAGATAATAATGAAGAAAAATATACAATAGAAAGCGATATTAATTCATTTTTTAAAAAATCAGACATAATATTTATATGCTATAAAAATAGATATTTTAATAAAATATCGAATATTAAAACACACAAAAAAAAAATAATTATAGACTTATGGAATTACGTAAATACGAAAAATAAAAAAATTATTATAAAAAAAATAGGAATTAGTTAGAATTTAGTAAAATTTAATTTTTTTTGCTTAAATACTTTTGAATATTTTTGTAGGGTATTAATTTATTGGCTCTTTTGTATAAAAAAATATTTTTTGGGACAACGTTAAAATTATAATTTTTAAAATCTTTTTTATTAATATATATTTTGTAACCTTTTAAGAAAGCATTCATTAACAAATTTGGGTCAAAATTATTATTGGGATGGATTACATAATTTTGAACACTATTAATTTGATAACCTGCGGCGGTTCTATTTTTAGAAGAAAGTCCAAATCTGAAAAAATTTCTAAACCTCGACTCCCATAGTGCTATAGCTTCTAAAGTTATAGGATTATGATAAATCATCGGTTTTAACAACTTTAGTATTGCATGTTTATTATAAACCGTTCCTTCAACTGTAAATCTATATTTCCAAAGTGGAGAATCCTCTTTAACCTTTCCTTTGCTGCACCAAGAAAAAAAAAAATTTTTATTATTATATTTATAATATTTTACTTTGAGATTTTTATATAGATAATTATAGCCTTTAAAATGATCTCCAGTAAAATATCTATAAAAATAATCTTTTTTACGATCTGATAAAAATTTAATAGCTTGATCTGGAATGATTGTTTCATTGTAAAAAATTTGATCATCTGTAACAAAAGTTAAACAATCAGTGTCGATTTTACTTATTATATTTTCTAACAAAGATTTAAAATTATTATATTTTTTTAAAATATCAGGCCAACGAAGCAACCATAAAAAATTTAATGGTCTACGTATACATAAAAAAAATAATTTTCCAATTCTCACTTCTTTTCTTTCATAAAATAAAACTCCTTTTTTTTTCCATTTATTTATCAAAATTTTATATGATAATGCATGTTCTGCATTGTAATGATAAACAACATGTATTGGGAACTTTTTATTCTTAAAATTTACAAAAATTGATTTAAGCACCTCTTCTAAAAGAATGGCTCTTTTATATGTAAATATAATTATACTAATTTGATGATACATATAAATATTATCTATTCAGAACTTTATTAACTAAAACCCCATTTTGAACAGAAATTTTACAATCAAAATTATTTAAATTAATAGATGAGTACTTTTTATTGTAATATTCTTTAGAATAAAAATCTAAATTGTTTGCTACATAAAGATTAATGAAATAATCATCAATATCTAATAATAATCTAGAGCATTTTTTAATTTCATTATGATTTAGAGACCAATTCATATTAAGTTTAATATTTTTATCAATAATAGATGGGAAAGAATCAATTCTCGAAATACCACTATTGCTAATGCTAAATTTATAAATGGGGAATAATAACATTAAAAAAAATAATAAGTACCGAGGGGATAACAGAGCTTTATCATTAAATCTAAAAAAAATTATAAAAAATAAAATAGGAGAGAAAAAAAAATAAATTTTTAATAATATATAAACTTTTTCTTGCATTAAAAAAAATATAGATAGTAGAAAAAATAGATAAAAGTAAACTTTTAAAAAAAAAGAAAATTTATCTTTGGATTTAAAAATATAAATTAAATTTTTTGAAATACAAAAAAATAAATAGAATAAAAATAAAAAATATAATATTAGGAATAAATAATTATTTATTTTTCCAGGCAACAAATAATAAAATCCTAATAACGAAGGAAAAATATTTGTAACTGCTAAGTAATAATTATTAAGTATATGAAACTTAATTATTTCTAGTATTTTAATAAAAATATTAAAATCATAGTTATTTAAAATTAATTTAATCTTTTGAACATAATCATCATTTAAAACAAGATTATCTTTGCCTAAAATAAAACTTCCAAAATACCCCCACCAATCATTTTGGGCTTGGGACATAAGAAATGTTAGTTTAGCATAAGATATTAATTTTGGAGATATTAAAAATAAAAATAAAAATAAATAAAATATAAATAATTTTTTATTAAGTAAAACTAAACGAAAATTGTATATTAAAAAAATAAACAAAAATGTGAATAAAATCAATGATTGTTCGGGATATGATAAAAATATACAGGCAGAAGCAACACATAAAAAATTAAAATATTTCAAATCAAATGCTCTTAAAAAATTTTGTAGATTAAGAACTAAAGCAAAAAATATTATAGAAAGAGAATAAGTCGTTAATTGAGCATAGGCATTAATTTCAAAAATATATATTGACCAAAAACTTAATGAAAAAATTAATGAAAAAAAATTTTTTTGAATTCTACTAAATTCATTATTAAATTGACTAAGAAAGAAATAAAAAGCTATAGATAATGAAGAAGATGAATAAACATTTAATAAATAAGAGAGCAAGTCAATATTAAGAAATTTAGTTTGAAATAGAAAACTTAAATATAAGGGCTGTAGCTCTCTTGTGCCTAAATTTGGTAAAGCTAAACTATAATAAAACTTTGAAAATTTTTGGTAAAATTGACCATGATAAAAATTTTCTTTTAATATTATAGAGCCTATATCTGCGTAATTATTATTTGCAAAAAGTAAGCCTGTTGATACTTGTGTAAACAAATCATAGTGATTTCCTCGAAAAACATAAAAATTTTGCCCATACATAAAAATTGGAAGAAGAAACAATATAACGATAGGCAAAATTAAAAAAATAAAAGAAAAGAAAAAATATTTTAAATCTTTCATTCTAAAAAAAAGACAGTAAGAAATTGAAAAAATAGATAATATAAAATATAAAAAAAAAATTGAAGTTACTCTAAGATTTAAATAGTTAAATAAAAAAGTAATAAATAATATAAATAAAAGTTGCCCTAATAATGGCAATATAATTCTGATATCGGTAAATTTGAATAAACTTTGAAAGACGATCGCATTACAGCAAAATGAAAAGTATATTGTTAATATTAATAAAGTTGAAATAAGTAAATCAAAAATCATCAGGAATTATTTTATAAGATATATTTTTTTACTAAGAATAAAAATATAACTTTTACAGTATTGTAAATTACCTTAATAGAATTAATAAATTTGAACGCTGTTGCACCTTTAGTCCTGTCTTGTAAAAGTGTAGGAATAAATTTAAATTTAATTTCTTTTAATAAAAAAATTCTCGACCACATTTCGACCTGGAAAGAATGACTATTTGTTTTAATTTTACAATCGAGAAATAACTTTTTTTTTATTATGGTTACACCATTATAATAAGGAATACTCTGATTAAAAAAAAAATTTAAAACTGGGGTGTAAAAACTAGTAAATAATCTTCTATAAAAATTTCGTGCATTAGAATTAATATAATAGGTGCTTACTATATCAGAGACTTCGATATGTTTAATTATTTTATAAATTTCAGAAGCTTTGTGTGAATTATCACCGGGCACCCATATAATGTATTCTTTTGTTGATTTATATGCTCCAATTTTTACTGAGGCACCATAACCTAAGTTTTTTTTACTTCTTAATAATAAAATTCGTTTGTTATTTTTTTTTTTGTATTCGTTAACTAATGAACTAGAAATATCTTTGCTCGCATCATCCACTACGATTATCTCATATTTATTTAAATTAAGTTTTTTACATGACTTTTCGATTTGTTTTATAGTTTTGATAATATTTTCTTGTTCATTAAAACAGGCAACAATAAAACTAATCATTTATCATGTTTAAATTCATTTCTTTTCTACTTAATAAAGGAGAGAGATCATGAATTGCTCTTCCAGATTCGAGTTTTGGAACAACACGTTGTTTGTCTGAAACTAAAACCTCACAATAAATAGGTTTTTTTCTTGATAGTAAATATTTAATTTTTTTTTCAATTTCATTATTATTTTTTATTGTACAAGTCTCAATTTCATAAGCATTTGCAATATTTAGTAAATTTGGCATCGCTAATCCAGATTTATTATCTACACCGACATAAGATGACTTAAGCCATGTTTCTTGTGTTTGTTTAATTAAACTCATTCCGCTGTTATTTATAACAATTATTTTTGCGGGTATTTTAAAATGAGATATTGTTGCTAGTTCCTGAATATTCATCTGCATTGAACAATCCCCTATAATACAAGTAATTCTTTTATTTTTATTTGCATAAAAAGCACCTACAGTTGCTGGCATAGAATAGCCCATTGGTGAATGATTAAGTGATGTGAATATTTTTTGACCATTAAATTCAAACGCCTGCATGGCCCAAATTAAGTTGGCACTAGCGTCAGGTATCAAAATATCATTTTTGCCTGTTAAATTTGATAATTTTTTAATAAACACGTAAGGATTGACAAATTTTTTTTCCTTAAAGTAAATTTTCTGACAAACTGGATACTTGTCTTTCCATTTTTTAAAGTTTTTTGCCCAAAAAATGTAATCTTGATTAGGTTTAATTTTATTATTAATTCTCTGAAAAAAAATTTTTAAGTCAAGATTAATTTTTAAATCATATTTTAATCCTTTGGTCCTATTCAATTCCGCAGAATCAATATCAACAATTATTTTCTTTGCCTTTGGAGCAAAAGTTTTTAAGTTGCTTCCGGTAACTTGGGTTGGTAAACGAGAGCCTAGCACAATTAAAAGGTCTGCATTTTGAACAGCAAAGTTTCCAAATCTCGTGGCCGCAACACCAAAAGATCCTGCACAATATTCTGATTTACCAGGAATAATGTCTAAGCATGCCCAAGTTGGCAAGAAAGGTAATTTAGATAATTTGATAAAATCTTTAAGTTCTTTTTCTGTATTGGAGACTTTAATGCCATTACCATAAATAACTATAGGTTTTTTTGATTTACCTAATAAATTCAAAAACTTACTTTCAAAAATATTTTTTTTTTTTTTTATCTTTGGAATTTTGAATTTTTTGAGTTTTTTAGGATCGATAAATTCTCTTTGTATATCATCAGGCAAATCCATAAGTACAGGACCTGGTCTTCCATTTTTTGCCATATAAAGTAATTTTTCTAATTCATATCGAACCATATTCTTATTCTTTAAGAGAACTGCGTATTTTGTAATTGGCTTTACAAGATCTACAACTTCCATTTCTTGAAATCCAACTTGTCTAATCTTTTTATTTTCTCTAATTTGGGATGTAACTACCGCTCCAGAAAAGTGAAAGGTTGGAATTGAGTCAAAATAAGAACATGCAATACCCTGCATTAAATTAATCATACCAGGACCACTGGTCACAGCTGTAAAGCCAATTTTATTATTAAACCTTGAATATGCATCGGCAGCGATAGCGGCAGCTTGTTCATTTTGCGAGGGAATTACTGTAATTTTTTTTAATTTTGAGCAGCTATCCAGTAAATGTATTATATTGCCTCCTTGTCCAACAAAAATATGCGAAGAGTGTTTTGCTATAAATTTTGCAATATAATCTGATACCTTCATTATCAATTTCTTTATAATTATAAAATTGTAATATACAAGAGTTTTATTAAAATTATATATTTAGTAACTCATTTAAAAAATTTAAGCAAAGTATAAATAATTATTATTAAGAGATTGCAATAATGAGTAATTTTTTTTTTAGCATTACATCTTTAATAGCTATATTATTTTATAATAAAATTTATTTTTATTTTAATAAAAAAATTATTTTTTATAACTACTTTATAAAATTTATTTACTATACACTAATAGTAGCATTTTTATTTTACTACTTTTTTAATAATAAAAATTTTTCAGAAGGTTACATTCAATCTTTATTTGCTAGTTATTTTATTTGCTTTTTATCAATATTTTTTACTGTTTCTCTTAAGACTTATGAAAGTCCAACTAATTTAATATATAAATTTTTAAAAAAAAAATCCGAATATAAAAAATTAATTTTTTTTTTAAAAAAAAAAAAAAACATTTTATAAAAAATAAATTATTTAAAAAATAAAAAACTAATA
>Ga0114976_10000968_pt1 | contig 17891 bp, 17 predicted proteins | sample S_130805_EF_Meta_FD_87319 | JGI IMG/M metagenome (GOLD analysis project Ga0114976, IMG submission 87319) | Freshwater microbial communities from Lake Simoncouche, Canada to study carbon cycling - S_130805_EF_MetaG | ecosystem: Environmental > Aquatic > Freshwater > Lake | place: Lake...
CAAAAAGAGGTGTTGATGATGCGTCATTATTCCGAATTAAGTTTCAAGGAAATTTCTGATCTCACCTCTGTAAGTATCAACACAGCATTAGGCAGAATGCGTTATGCGCTGGTTAACTTAAAGAGAATGGTTGAAAAATCCGGTGCAGAGCCTGTTGAAAGCGCTTCTAACTAAAAAAGCAACGAACATGACTGTTTCACTTTTAATATTCATCAAATGAAACAAATCTACTCAGAGTCAGATATTCTAAGATTTTTATATGATGAAATGCCCAGAGAAGAATCTGAGCGTTTTGTTGATGAGTTGGTAAATAACCAATCTTTGTGGAATTTATTTGAAGAAATAAAAGAAATTCACGATTCTCTTCCTGAAATTAACCTTGAGCCTTCGGATATTTGTGTTGCTTCTATTCTCAACAAAATAAACGAAACTCCTCAGCCTGTAAAAAAAGCCAACCGTTTTTCTTCAGTATTGTCCTATGGCCTACCAGGTTTGCTTACTCTAATTGGTGTGGTTTCAGTTGTATTTTTTACCAATGATTTTAAGTCAAAATCAGCGCCCGAAATTTCAAATTATTGGAATATAACCGATACCCATCAGAAAATCCAAGGCTTAAAAACCCGTCTCGAATCCACCGGAGATCAATATTGGGTGGCCCGTAAAATTTATGGAAATGCTTATTTATTAACTGAAAATAGTTCTGGTGCTACTAAAATGGTATCCGGAATCGTTAATAAGTAAAATGAAAGTATTGAAGGCAATTTCCCTTCTGTTGATTATCTCTTCTGTTTATCAGGTTGTTCAGGCACAAATGCCTGTAACCCGAGACGTGAGTTTTGCCAATCCGGTTCATCAACCAAGTAAGCCAACAGTTGCAACAAGTATTTATCTTAAATCTATTCGGATTCAAGAGGGCAAATTCTGGATAAACGGAAACCTTCTTCCTGCAAGTCAGTTACCAAAGGAGCTTCAGCATCTGCAGAAAGATTTTCAAATGATGGCCAGTTTTAATGAAGTGGAATCTTTTGAAATGCAGATTAACGGACGATTTTACATTGTAACCGGAAACAGAGTCATCCCCTCCCCTTCCAATGCTTTAGCTTCTGAATCCAGCCCACAAGGACGTATCAATTCAGAGAATAATGAAGCCTACTGGATGGATCAATGCAGTCTGTTGTCCAGGCAATATCAAAGCTCCAATTCAATTCTTCAAAAGAATAAAATTAAAAGTCAGCTTATTTCTGCAATTGGCAAATGGTATGATACTTCTTTGGAATCTCAGGAACAAGAACTTCTAGAAATGGAACATGAAATTCAGGTATTACTGGGAGAAATAGATTTAAAACGCAAAAATAAAGAGAAGGCTGTAAGTCAAAAACTCTATGATTTATTGAATAAGTAACCAACAATTTATTTGGTTGCTTATGAAAAAAAAACAATTATATTCAGAAGTTCTGGAAAAGCTTAAAAGCGTTTATCCGGATCCCCAAACCGAACTTGTCTACAAATCTCCTTATGAATTACTGGTTGCAGTAATCCTGTCTGCGCAATGCACTGACAAAAGGGTGAATATGGTTACGCCTCATTTTTTTGAAGTTTTTCCCGATGCTGAAAGCTTGGCCGCAGCTGAACCAGAGCTTATTTTTCCTTTGATTAAGTCTATTTCCTATCCAAATAATAAGGCGAAACATCTGAGTGGAATGGCTAAAAAGCTGATTCAAGAATTTCAAGGGATTGTTCCGGAGGAAATAGAAGAGCTAACCAGTTTACCCGGTGTTGGACGTAAAACTGCCAATGTAATTGCCTCAGTGGTTTACCGCAAACCTGCGATGGCTGTGGATACGCACGTATTCAGGGTAAGCAACCGAATAGGACTTACTAAAGCAAAAACGCCTCTTGAAAGTGAGAAGCAATTGGTTAAGAACCTTCCGGAAGCTGAAATTCCAGATGCACATCATTTACTTATTCTGCATGGAAGGTATTGTTGTAAAGCAAGAACACCCGATTGTGCCTCCTGTCCTCTGACAGATCTATGCTTTTGGTTCAGCCAAAAGCACCTATTGGAACAATCCTAAATAAAAGAGTTGATAAGTTGAAAAAAAAAGTCAGCCTGATTAGGATTTGATAAAGCTAATTCCGTAATTGCTAAAAATTTGAGCAATTAATACTAAAAAAATGAGCGGAAAAGACCTGAAAGCAGAGAAACTGAAAGCGCTACAACTCACTGTTGACCGGCTGGAAAAAAGCTATGGTAAAGGTGTGGTGATGAAATTGAGTGACAATGCCATAGAGGCTATGGAAGTAATTTCCACGGGTTCTCTTGGATTGGATATTGCACTCGGAGTTGGGGGTTTACCCAGAGGCAGAGTGGTTGAAATTTATGGTCCTGAGTCTTCAGGTAAAACTACACTTTCCATGCATGTAATCGCTGAGGCTCAGAAGGCTGGCGGACTTGCAGCATTTATAGATGCGGAGCATGCTTTCGATCGTTTTTATGCTGAAAAACTGGGCATTGATACAGAGAATTTACTGATTTCCCAGCCAGATAATGGAGAACAAGCCTTAGAAATAGCGGAAAATCTGATTCGTTCAGGTGCAATTGATGTAATTGTTATTGATTCCGTAGCTGCGCTTGTACCTAAAGCTGAGATTGAAGGTGAAATGGGTGAAAGCAAAATGGGTCTTCAGGCCCGATTGATGTCTCAGGCACTAAGGAAACTTACAGGAACCATTTCGAAAACAAACTGTATCTGCATATTTATTAATCAGTTGAGGGATAAAATTGGGGTGATGTTTGGTAGTCCTGAAACAACAACCGGAGGTAATGCCTTAAAGTTTTATGCTTCGGTACGTTTGGATATCCGTAGGATTAACCAAATCAAGGAAGGAACAGAAGTGAGCGGTAACCGCGTAAAAGTTAAAGTGGTAAAAAATAAAGTTGCACCTCCATTTAAAACCATTGAGTTTGATATTCTATACGGAGAAGGTATTTCCCATGCTGGTGAAATTCTGGATCTGGCAGTTGATAACAACCTGATACAAAAATCAGGTTCCTGGTTTAGTTACAATGGAGATAAATTGGGACAAGGAAGAGATGCAGTGCGTCTTCTTTTAAAAGAAAATCCAGATTTATTAGATGATTTGGAACAAAAAATCCGTGACCTGTATACTTCCGGAAGAGGGAAGGCAAACTTGGAAATCGGAGAATAAACATCGCCATGTGTTTATTGTTGCCCTTTCGGATGTATTAATCCGGAAGGGCTTTTAATTTTAGGGATTGAAAACATTAGGACTTTTTGTTGTTACTGGTTTGGGAGGCATGGCCGGAAGCATGCTAAGATATGGTATTCAGCATTTTATAAAGGTAGCGGAGGAATCAAGCTGGCCTTGGAATACTTTCTGGATTAATCTTTCCGGCAGTTTATTGATTGGATTATTGTTTGGTCTTTTTACCAAACAGCTACAGGATTCAGAATATTTAAAGGTGTTTTTAATGCCCGGTTTTTGTGGGGGCTTTACTACCTTTTCAGCTTTTTCTCTGGAGTTATTGTTGTTGCTTCAACAAAGTAAATTTTTATCAGCTGGGACTTATGCCTTTGGAAGTCTTGTCTTAGGTGTGGGTTTGTGTTTTTTAGGTTATTTGATGGGTAAGTATTTGGTTTCCTAAATTCTAATAATAATGTATATAAAGAAGGGCATAATACTGGTAGTTGAATTTTTTAATTAATCTCAGAAAAATTCAATTCATGGAATTGTAAATTATATAAACGTAACTTTGTTTTCCAAAAATAATCCTTAAGCATCGTTTATGCGCATAGATATTTTAACCTTACATCCTGAGTTAATGTATGGCCCATTGAGTCATTCAATTTTAAAAAGAGCTCAGGATAAAAATCTGGTGCATATTCATTTGCATAATATCCGGGACTATACAACAGATAAAAATCAAACTGCTGATGATTATTGCTTTGGAGGGGGTGCAGGAATGGTGATGAAAATCGAACCAATTGCTGCTTGTATCAGAGCATTACAAGCTGAAAGAACTTATGATGAAATCATTTATCTGACACCAGAAGGACGAACCCTAAACCAGCAGATTGCAAATGGTTTATCATTAAAGGAAAACATGATGATGATTGCCGGTCATTATAAAGGAATTGATCAGAGAGTACGGGATTTGTTTGTGACACTCGAAATTTCCATAGGTGATTATGTGCTTTCCGGAGGGGAATTGCCAGCTGTTGTGCTTACAGATACCATCGCCAGATTGGTGCCCGGGGTGTTGAATGATGAAACTTCTGCACTTACAGATTCCTTTCAGGAAGATTTGCTTGCGCCACCTGTTTATACCAGACCTGCTGATTTTGAAGGACATATTGTACCATCTGTTTTGCTTTCGGGCAATTTTAAAGAAATAGATGCCTGGAGAGATGCCCAAGCTTTGGAAAAAACGCGCACCTTAAGGCCAGATCTGTACAAAAAGTATATGGATACTTTGTGAGAAGGTAAAACATCCCTATATTTGCAGTCCGAATTTTAAGGGGTATGGAAGATTTAATCAAACTGATACAAGCAGAATATCTCAAAACAGACCTGCCAGTGTTCAAAGCTGGTGATACTGTGAATGTGCATGTAAAAATCAGGGAAGGTGCGAAAGAACGTATTCAGCAATTTCAGGGTGTGGTATTGCAGATTTCCGGAATGGGACTTACCCGTACTTTCACCGTTCGTAAAATTTCCAATGCAGTTGGTGTTGAACGTATTTTCCCAATACACAGCCCCATTATTGATAAAATTGAAGTAATGAAACGCGGTGTTGTCCGCAGAAAACGTATTTATTATCTCCGTAAACTGAGCGGCAAATCTGCCCGTATCAGAGAAAGAGTAAAGTAATTTTTTTTTTTTTTGAAAGAGCCACCCTTGGGTGGCTTTTTTTATTTGGTCTTTTTACGTTCAGGTAGCACAATTGCAGATTCTATTTCCTTCATGCACTTGTGATAAATATAGGCTGGACCTTCAGTTTCTGCTGGCATTTTGGACAATGCCTGCCAATATACCAAAGCCAAACTGTCGTTGCCGAGTTGATGGTAACTCACTCCTTCGTAAAAGATGGCTTCATTCTTGATTGAATCTCTGGCACGAGCATTTTTAAAAGCCATGATTCCTTTGTCATAACCAGCTTCCGGAGGAAAAACACCTCCATTTACTGAACGCATAACTCCCTGATCCATAGCAGGTAAACCCATCACAGTTAACTGCCATTTTCCAAGTTGATACCATGCTTCAGGCATATCTGAATCAAGGTTTATCGCTTCCAGCAAAAGTGGCCAGGCTGCCTTGAGCAGTTCTGCTTTTTCTCTGGATAATTTTACCTGAGATTCCTGCATTTTATATGTGGCAAGAGCCAATTTTCCCCAGGCACCAGTTTCCGGCATGGAAGCACATTGGGTAGCCAGGGGTTTTGCTTCTGTTAAAAATACAGTTTTTATTTGTTTGTCACTTTGCAAATCAGCTGTTTCAGCAAGTAGGTAAACTGCTTTTGAAATAGCATCTGCATTGCCCGGTTGTTCCTTTAGAATTTTCCGGTAAACATCCAGAGCCTTTGAATATTCCTTTTTTCTTAAAAGGGCAAAAGCTGTATCACCAGGACTGGACGTTTGTCCAAAAAGGAAGGCGAAGTTTAGAAGTAGGCAGATGAATAAAAATATCTTTAATTTCATTTTTTATACAGAAAGAGTGTGCCCGGAAAAAGTCCGGTTTCGGAAATACAGGATAGAATATGGTCTGAATAACACCATAATTTGCCATCCAATGTAGAAGGATTATATCCTGAAATAAAAAATCTATTTGAACCAGAATCTGCCAGAATACTATACAGAATTTCAGTATTCGAGGAAAAATCCATATAATTAAAATCTAATTCTTTGGAATTTATAGTGTATTTAAAAATCTTTTTATCGGATAAAATAAAAAGACTATCCTTTTTTTGGTCAAAATCATAGGCGGAGCTATTCAAAGCAATCATTGTGTCTAAGGTATGATTATCAGGATTCACGACGGCCAAAGCCGAAGGTACATCCGAATAATTTCCTCGGCAGAGTATATAAATTTTATCCTTATAATATCTCATTTTTCCCGGATTTTCAACTGGAAGCAGGATGTACTGTTTGAGGGATAAAGTGGCCGCATCAAACACTGCGAGTTTATTGTTTTTATTGTTTCCCGCATAATTTCCGCACGAAACCCATATCTCATCCCCTACCAGGCAACCTGATTCCATATAATTTTCTGCAGTACCGGATTCAGAAAGCAACTCCATTGTAATAGGGTTAAATGCATAGAGTACCTGATTGGTGAGGGAAACAATGCAAGCTTTGGAAACAGAAATGGAAATGATTTCCCTTGGATTGGCATCTGATGGTAGTGCCAGTGTTCCTATTTTTCTGAATTCAGGAAGCAGGATTTTGTAAATCAATTTTGAACCATTCATTACTATCCAGGCGGTGTCCTTTATTATTAATGAAGAATTGGCAACATCCCCTAAAGGTTCTTGGTTAACATAGGAATAAATGTCCGGGCTTCTTTTGCAATTTAATTCCGGATAAATGGCGTCAACAGTGGCATTATTATATGTCCAAATCCCTTCATTTAGCACAAACAATATTGTTTCAGAGGTATTTACGGGGGTTGTAAGTTCAGGGAATTCCGGTTCCGGCACACAGCCGGAAAAAAGAAATATCCCTAATAAAAAATAAACGCCCCGCATCCGTGTAAAAATAGTCCATAAGGGATAAATTCGAAGCATGGAAAAAATAGTTTTGGCAGTTCATGGAGGTGCGGGGACTATACTACCCACTCAAATGACCCCTGAAAAGGAAAAAGCCTATTTGAATGGACTAGAACAAGCGCTTCAAAGCGGGTTTAAAATTTTGCAATCAGGAGGCAGTTCCGTTGACGCAGTAGAAGCAGCAGTTACTTCTTTAGAAAACAATCCTTTATTCAATGCAGGCAAGGGAGCCGTTTTTACCCATAATGGTAAGCATGAGTTGGATGCTTCGATCATGGAAGGCAAGAATTTAAAAGCTGGAGCGGTTTCCGGTATCACCCGATTTGCAAATCCTGTACATGTTGCCAGGTTGGTTATGGATAAATCGGCGCATGTCTTGTTGAGTTCCCTTGGTGCCGAACAGTTTGCTTTAAGTCAGGGATTAGAACCAGTTGATAATGAATATTTTTTCACTCAAGAACGGTGGAATCAACTACAGGAAGCCATTGCATCTGGAGATATCACTTTGGATCATTCCGGTAAATCAGACAATAAATTTGGAACAGTTGGGGCGGTTGCATTGGATTTGGAAAGTAATCTTGCAGCAGCTACATCTACCGGAGGTATGACCAACAAAATGTTTGGACGGGTTGGAGATACACCCATTATTGGCGCAGGCACTTATGCAAACAATGAAACTTGTGCCATATCCTGTACCGGACATGGAGAATACTTTATCCGTGCACTTGCTGCATTTGAAGTACATGCAAGGATGTTTTATTTGAAGGAAAGCGTTGCAGATTCATCCAGTTTTGTGGTATTAAACAAATTGGTAGAAATGGGCGGAGAAGGAGGATTAATTGCCTTAGATAAAAACGGAATTGTGTCAATGCCTTTCAACAGTGAAGGTATGTACAGAGGGTATATTACAGAATCAGGAACCTGTATATTAAAAATTTACAAATGAAAGTATGGGCATTGTTGCATCCAAACCGTTTCAGAGTTGCTTTTCCATTATTATGGATGTTGGTAATATTCTTGTTTTCTGCCCAAAGTGGTAGCGAGTCAGGATCATTGAGCCGTTGGCTTCTGGAAACTACACTTTCAATAATTGATTACACTCCCACTCCTGAAATATTTATTTTTTTAGAAGGAATTGTTAGAAAGTTGGCACATTTTTCCATTTATGGAGTTTTAGCCATTGCTTTTCTTCTGACCCTACACCCACAATTACCTCGGAAACAAACTTTTTTAATAGTCGTTACGTTATGCTTCTTGTACGCTTGTACAGATGAATGGCATCAGTCATTTGTTTCGTTAAGAGGACCAAGTTTTACCGACGTTATGATAGACACCACTGGATCGATTTTTGTTAGTTTTTTATTTATTCTTTTTTTTAGTACTGCATGTTCGCAGAATTCAAATTCTAAATCAACCAACACTTCAATGGACATAAAAAAGACAGAAGTTTCATCAAAGACTAAAGAGGACTGGAAGCAAAAACTCTCTCCGGATCAATTTGAAATATTGTTTGAGAAAGGAACTGAAAGGCCATACACAGGCAAGTATTTAAATCATAAGGACGATGGCAACTATACTTGTGCTGCCTGTGGAGCTGTTTTGTTTAAATCACAACAAAAATTTGATTCTCATTGCGGATGGCCTAGTTTTTTTGAACAATTTGATGAGAATTGTATAAAAACCCAGACTGACAGAAGCCATGGTATGGAACGCACTGAAATAATGTGTGCTAATTGTGGCGGGCACTTAGGTCATGTCTTTAATGATGGTCCTGGAGAAAAAGGATTACGCTATTGTGTTAATTCACTATCACTCGGATTCACCCCAGATTCAAGTGCAACTGGAAAATAGTTTTTACTTTTGAGGGTTGTTTCGCAACCTCAACATATATCTGCTAGTACTGGCAGGATGTCTTTTATTTTCCTGTTCTGAGGATCGTAGGCCTGCTATTTTCAAGAAGAAGAAAATAAAGGTTGAACAACCTGATTCTCATAAGGTTACAAAAATCCTTAAAAACTATTTCGAAGGCCAGCCTACCATTACTGCTGATTCATTTGAATCAGCATATATCTATGCAATTTATAAGGAAAGAGACTTTGTGCCTTTTTTCCTGAATGATAAAGGGCTTAATCCTGAAGCCATTCATTGGATCGCCTTTTCAGATTCAATTGTTTATGAATATGGTATTCCTAAAACCAAGTATTTCGGGAAGGAAGTTAAAGGAATTAAAGTAACTGGAAAACCAGATAACCAGTGGGTTTATAGTGAAATCTTATTGTTTAGGAGTTGGATTCACGCTATGAATCATTCAAATAAAGGGTGGTACGATTTTGAAAAACATATAGAAAAAACGGGATTGGATACTGGATTTTGTAGTAGAGTTAAAAACAATATTTCATCTGGAAAAGCAGTAGGCACTTTTAAATCCATTCAACCCGAAAATGTTAGATATCAAAATCTTGTAAATGGATTGGTTCAATTATATCCTTTGTTTGCAGGAAAGAGAGATAAAACCTATGAATTGCCGGAATTTAAATCGGATTCGATTCAATGGATAAAACAAGCAGCAGCAATTCTGGTTGATAAATATTATTTGAGGGCTTCTGAGAAGGACTCTGTTAAACAAATTATTGAAGGATTAAAATATTTTCAAAAATTAAACGGACTTGAGGCGGATGGAAGACCTGGCCCTTCAACAGATAAAGAACTTAGAAGAAGTATAAAATCGCTTTTTTTTCAGATTTGTTTAAATATTGAAAGAATAAGGCAAGAACATCTTGAGGAGCCCCAAAGGTATTTATATGCCAATCTTCCAGCAGCAAAACTGCAGGTAATTCATCAGAATAAGGTACAATGGGAAACAAGGATAATAGCAGGTGCCACAGCTACTCCTTCGCCTCAACTAAGCAGTAGATTACAAAACATTATAGTGTTTCCAAATTGGACAGTACCATACAGTATCAGTACAAAAGAGATGCTTCCACAATTGAAAAAGGACAGCAATTATCTTCAAAAAAAGAACTTTCAGTTATTGGATAAGGGAGGTAATCCTATTGAAACTTCACAGGTAAACTGGAATGAAATATCGGCTAAAAATTTCTCCTATACTTTTAGACAAAATCCTGGAACTGGAAATGCTTTAGGGTATTTTAAATTTAACTTTATTAATCCACATGCTGTATATCTTCATGATACGCCAAACAGGGGTTTATTTGCAAATAGCTACCGATGGTTAAGTCATGGTTGTATCAGGGTACAAAATCCTGATCAATTGGCAAAATTGTTGTTGAAAGAGGATGGCGTGAAAGATGCAGAACAAATGGTAGAAACACTACTTGAGAAAAAAGCTCAAAAATCTCTACCAATAAAAATGCCAATTGGTGTTGAAATAAAATACGTCACAAACAGTGTAACTTCAAATGGGAAGGTTCAGTTTCACCGAGATATTTATAAATACGATGAAAAAGAACTACCTAAATTCAGCAAGTTTTACTCATTTTGATGCTGAGTAATTCCATTTTCAGGTAGAACATCCAGATATTCGCGAGATTTCAACAGAATAGATTTGGTTTTATATTCTTGATTATCCGCATAAAGAAAGAAGAGTGTTCCCTCTTTTAAAAGACTTACAGCAGATTCAACTTCATTTACTGGAAGTGCAGGGCAACCCTGAGACCTACCCAGGCGACCCGTATTTGCGATAAAATCAGGAGAAACATAGTTGGCTCCATGCACCACTACTCCCCTTTCATATGCTAGGTCATTAATTCCAGATTCAAGGCCTTTCAGCTTCATGGACAAACCATTTTTGCCGTTATAAATTTCTCCAGTTGTAAAAAATCCAAGAGAAGATTTAAAGCTTCCTAAAGAATTGGAAAAAAATTGTGCGAACTCTTCACCGGAATTTCTTCCATGTGCAACAAACGTTTTAACCGCAATGGTAAATTTTTCCATATCTAAGGTCATCCAACGTTTTTCGGTAGAAGATTTAGTAAAATCTATGATTGTCAGATACCGGTCATTTTTAATCTGATTTTGAATTTTGAGAAGATAGTATCCTTTTAATGCAAATTCGAAAGCATTATAATTTAGCTCTTCCGTTTGAAAAGCTGAATATAATGTTTTGGCGAAAATTGAAAAATACTTTTCCCGGTTACTTATTTCGATTGATTCTTCGGCATCACTTGATCCTGGTGACCTAAATGCGGAAAGGAAAATTCCTGAGCAAAAAACTAAGGAAAGTAAAAAAACCTTTGCTTTAAAATTCATCTTCCTTAAAACGAATTAATTAATTAATTATTGCCTTTAAGTTGCACATTTTTCCATTGTTGCTCAAGAAATTCAGAAATATTTCTGATTTCGAGACGAATTTCTTCTGAAAACTTTTCTGCTGGCTCAATTTTACATCCTTTTGAAGCAATTTTTACCGGAAGGCTAATGACTACATTCCCTAAATCCCATCCATCCTTAACACTTGAAGCAACGGAAAGGGAAAATATTTTTTTGGGATTAGGAACAAGAATTCCCTCAATTATTTTAACCAAAGAAGCTGCAATTCCATAATAAGTTGCATCCTGAGTTGCTTTAATCAGCGAGGCAGCAGTCTGAATACTATTGATTAATTGTTGGATTTCTATTTTATTCTCAATAATAAATTCACTTAATAATTTTTTTCCTATCCACGAGTTATCGGTACAAATCACCAGTTTTTCTCCATGTTCCCCCAGAACTAAAGCATTGGCAGCGCCATTCGGAAGTTCAAAATTTTCTTCCAACCAAAAATTTAATCTTGCTGAATCAAGTAAGGTACCGGCACCTAGTATTTTTTCTTTTTTGAATTTTCCTGATTCCACAAATACCCGAGTTATTGGATCGACAGGATTAGTGGCGTTTATCAACCAGGGATTATTTTCTGATTTGAAGTGTTCAAGCCAATCTTGTACTAAACTGATATTTGGCTGTATAACTTCAGTCCTTGATTCTTTTATTTTAAGGTTTGCTCCTGCAGCAAAAACAATTATATCTGCCTTATCTAAAAAGTCAGGATTGTTGGCCTGGAAACATATTGATGGATTTAAGGCAGCAGCATGTTTCAAATCCAGAATACTGCCAGATTTCAAAGGGTTTGGATCATAAATACAAATATTAATATTCTGAAATTGCGAAAGTAACAGGGAGGTCAGGGTTGCCCCTACTTTTCCTGCACCTATTACAGCTATATTCTTTATTTCATTTTCCAGATTAAACAGGTTTGTTCCTTTTGAATAAAAACAAAGTTAATCTACAAATTATTATATATTCTCTGGCAAACTTTTCAGCAAATGACCCATTTTAATCCTTTTAGCTTCCAGGTATTTTTCGTTGTGCGGATTTGAGGGAATTTCCAAGGGCACGATTTCAGTCACTTCCAAACCGTAACCACTCAAACCAGCTCTTTTTGTAGGATTATTGGTCATAAGTTTCATTTTTTTAATTCCAAGATCTCTCAGAATTTGAGCGCCAGTGCCATATTCTCTTTCATCCATCTTAAATCCTAACATTAGATTAGCATCTACTGTATCAATTCCGGATTCCTGCAATTTATAGGACTTTAATTTGTTTAATAACCCAATTCCACGTCCTTCCTGATTCATATATAATACCACTCCTTTTCCGGCCTTTTCAACCATTGAAAGTGCCTTAGCTAATTGGTCCCCACAGTCACAACGACAGGAACCAAAAATATCCCCTGTAACGCAGGATGAATGCACACGAACCAAAACAGGTTCTTCAGGTGCCCATGAACCCTTTTTTAATGCAAGATGTATTTCACCTGTTTGAATTTGTCTGTAGGCTACTAGACGAAAATCGCCGAATTTGGAAGGTAATTCCACTTCAGTTTCTTTTTGAACAAGAATTTCATTTTTAAGGCGATACTCAATTAAATCCTGAATGGATACCAATTTTAAATCATACTGATCTGCAAAAACCTTCAATTCGGGTAATCTGGCCATCGTTCCATCCGGATTCATGATCTCGACACAAAGTCCAACAGGCTCAAGACCAGCAAGTTGGGCAAAATCAATTGTAGCTTCTGTATGGCCTGCGCGTTGCAGGACTCCGCCTTTTTTAGCTCTTAAAGGAAAAATGTGTCCTGGTTTCCCAAATTCATCCGGGGAAATGGAAGGATCTATCAGGGCCTGAACAGTTTTTGCACGGTCGGAAGCAGAAATTCCTGTAGTACAGCCATGTCCAATCAAATCAATTGAAACCGTAAATGGAGTTTGATGCGAAGTAGTATTTGTTTCGACCATCAGGTTGAGTTTCAACTCATCGCAACGTTCTTCGGTAATTGGTGCACAAATCAACCCTCTGGCATGTGTTGCCATAAAATTGATGATTTCAGGTGTAACATGTCTGGCTGCAATAACTAAATCTCCTTCATTTTCCCGGTCTTCATCATCTACCACAACAATCATTCTGCCATTTTTAATGTCAGCAATTGCTTCTTCAATGGTATTTAGTTTTATTTCGGGAGCTTCTCCGGGTGTAATCATCGGTGCAAAAGTAAAGTATGGTTTTGTTTTATACGTAAAATGACAGAATTCGATTTCAGGTTTCTTAAATTGCGTATTACTTGACCGAGCCGGAACACTTCAGACTTCAAAAAATTCTTAGGATAATTTCCTTCTGGGGGTTATTATTTTTTGTCACTTTTATTCCTATTTCCAAAGCATTTTCAACAATTGGAGAATTGCTTTGTGGTGGAAGTCTACTAATTTCATTTTTCTTCAAGGATTTCAGAACAGCATTTGTTCAAAGGCTCACGAAAAACAAAGCCTTGTGGTTTTTACCAGTGTATTATGGTTTATATCTCCTCGGTATGACCTATACAAAAGACTTTAACCAAGGTTTACATGAGCTTAATATGAATCATTATTTACTGGTAATTCCTTTGCTGGTTATAGGATTGAATCCAAGTTCCAAAGAAATTCAATACATTTTGTATGGCTTTGTAGCAGCCAATTTATTTAGTGGAATAATTACTATTTACTTAAGAGTTTATACTGCAGTATTATTTGATTCAGAACCCTATATGCCTAGTCCATTTATTATGCGACCGAGGGCAAGTTTAAACTACGCATTAAGTGTTTTATTGTTATTAAATTTTTTAAAAGAGGCCAAAGGAATTCTACCCAAACTATTGTTAACTCTGTTAACTATTGTCATGTTTTTAAGTCTTATAATGCTTGAAGGTAGAATTGGGCAAGTAGCATTTGTAATTGCATTTCCCTTATTTATTGCGTATCGTTTTTTGAATAAATACAGATTTTTATGGTTTAGCTTATTTCTAATTCTTGGAATTGGGGGTGCTACTATTGCCTATTTTAAAGTGGGAAACATTCAGAGAAGATTTTCAGAAGCATTCAAAGAATTCAAGGATTACAAGGAAGGATTTAAATCTGAAAATGCTGAAAACTCATCTGTAGGAAGGCGATTTGTTTATTTTGAAAATAACTGGAAAGCCTTTTTGGAACATCCTATATTCGGTAGTGGCACTGGTGATTTTCGTTTAGTGGCTGAACCTTATTTTACTTCTGATACGTATCAGATTCAGTATAACAAACCACACAATGAATTTCTTGAATGTCTGGTTAAGTTCGGCATATTAGGATTATTCATATTTTTAGGAGGATGGATTTCAAACTTGTTTTTAGCCAAAAAAGATGTGCTATATTATAGTTTCACTATCATTATATTTCTTAGTATGTTTATAGAATCCACCTTAGATACACAGTCTGGAATAACCTTTTTTACAGCAATGGTTAGCTTGTTTAGTTACAAATCAGAACTATCTGACCAATAATTTTTTAAAGGCATTTTCAAGTCTTTCATTATAGGTTTCCCAACGAAAATTTAATTTAACAAATCTCTGACCTTCCCGCCCGAGTTCATTTGCATATTCTTCATTATTTAATAGTTTTTTAATGTTTTGAGCAAATTCAACTTCATTCGATGCAACAAGTAAGTGTTTATCTTTTAAAGCATGGATTGGTGCAGCAGATAAAGGAGAAGTAATCAGAGGAATTCCTACTGCCATATTTTCAAGCAGTTTATTTTGGAGACCTGATCCTGAAAACATGGGAGCAACAGAAATTTTAGATTGAGACATTATCTCTCCCAAATCTTCTACAAAACCGGTAACAAATACATTATTGCATGCCAAGGCTTTAATTTCTGAAACAGGGTCTACGCCTGCAATGCAAATTTTAATTGTCGGAAAATCCCGAATAATTAATGGAAGTACCTTTTTTACAAGGTACAATGCGGCCTGAATATTAGGCACGAATTGCATATTACCAGAAAAAATGATGTCATACTTTTTATCTGCCCATCCAAGTAAAGGGTAATTAAAAAAATGATCAGAAACGCCATTAGGAGTTATAATCAATTTTTTTTGTGCATCCTCAGGTAGAAAACCAGCTTCTGCTTCTGTAATAACAGACAATCCTTCAAACCTTGTAGTTACCTGTTTTTCATAATTTTTTAGCCTTTGGGATTCCAGTTTGTATATAATTCTTTTAAAAAAAGAAGATTTCAAACTTCTGTTTCTTGTACCTTCTGAGAAGGCATCCATATAGTCCAGAAAGAAAGCAACCTGAGGAAGTTTTGGAATATTCTCTGCAACTCGGACGAGCTGAACATAGCAAACATCAATTTTAAATTTTTGACACCAATCCGAAACAACACCTTTCATTTTATGGGATTTAAAATAATTTACCTGCATCGGCAAACTATTAAATATTCCAAAAAACAAATTAATTATTCTTTTCAGTAAACTAATATGAATTATATTAACTTCCTTTACAAATGGCCTAACCATAGCCAAATGTTCTTCTTTAATTTTAAACTCTGAAAGGCAAACTAAGAAAATCTCATTATTTCTAGATAATTCTTTAATCTGATAATAAGCTCTAACCTTATCCCCTTTTTCGGTAGGATACGGAAATCTGGACAATGCAATCAGAATTCTCATTTAACAGAGGTATAAAATTGCATCATTTTCCTGATAAGTACAGGCCAGGTATAAGATTGACGTATTTTCAATTCAGCATTTTCACCAATTCTAACAACTTTTTCTCTATCCCTAGCTAAAATCAAGAGTTGTTGTTGCATTTCTTCTGGAGAATCGGCCAAAAATATTTCTTTACCATGTTCAGCCTGTATCCCTTCTGCTCCTATCCGGGTCGAAACCACACATTTACCACAAGCCATAGCTTCAAGAATTTTGATTCTCATTCCACCACCCGATAAAAGAGGTACAACAAAAATATCCAGACTTCGTGTAAAATCTGCAGCATCTTTTACGTAGCCAACAGGTTCAAACCCAGGCATAGAAACACTTTTAAACTTTTCTGGCATTTTTTTCCCAGCTAATTTAAACACTGCATTAGGAGAGTTTAATTTTACCTGAGGCCATATATTGGCAAGAAACCATTCAATTCCCTGAAGGTTAGGTAACCACTCAAGGCTTCCAATAAATCCAATAACAATTTCCTGATTATCTTTCTTTACCTCATTTACAGGAAAGAATTTATCGGTATCCACGCCAAGGGGAATAATTTCAAGTGGCTTTGAATATCCGGAATTACGAATCAGTTGTTCATCTTCATTTGTAAGAGCAATGATGGCATCAAACAAGCGAAAATGTTCAAATTCGAACTTACGGAGTCTTCTAGTCATGTCATACAAAAATATTTTTCTAAAAATATTTTTTTCATCTTTATAATATCTATCCCAGATAATATATTCCACATTATGGGCTCTTAAAATTAATTTGGCCTTACTATATCTTCGGATTAGGTGAATATATACTGCAGTGAAAATTCCCTCAAGTTGAATAACATCAAATTCATCTTTTTTAAGAAGATTCATCAGGGCTACTCCAAATTCTTCATTGATAAATCTTTTTACAATATAAGGATACCCTGAAAATAAACTTGAAAATGCGCCTAAAATCGTAATATCTGTATTAATATTTACAGCAACTACTTTATCTACCACAGGATACATTACTTCCGGGTCACAAAAATGCTTTGTGGTATTCATCGAAAGCAGTGTAACTGAAATCCCTGCTTTTTTCATTTCATTCAGTACATTCCAGTTTGCAATATTTCCACCATCATCAAGAGGAAACGGAATTCTATTAGTAATCTGGAGGAATTTCATTTTACTTTTTATTAAACAAATTTAATATTCCTTTAAATCCTTTATACCAAAGAGAACTATCAAACAGGGCTGAATCTTTTGATGATTTATAAGAAATCCAAATTGCTATAGGTAGCAATGTGTAAACGGGTAAGAATACACCTGCAGTTACAGATATGACAGCTTCTTTTGCCAACTTTTCACCCTGAGTCATTAGTACATAATACAGGATAAAAAATCCGATAGAAATAACCATTGGTGTACCTACCCCACCTTTTCTAATTATTGCACCCAGAGGAGCGCCTATAAGCAGGAAAATCAAACAGGAAATTGGTTGAGCTAGTTTACTTTGAAGCCTTATTTGATATTGTCTAAGCATTTCGCTTTCTTCTGAAGAACGCTTTACGGTATATTCTGCATAATTTTTCATTCCTCTGGCTGTATTCATAGCTCTGCTGATTATCTCGTATTGTTGATCTAAAGGATATGTTTTCAACAAATCTTCCTGAACTTTACTAGAAATAAATACTTTATTTCCACTTTCCTGAATGGATTCAATATTCAGAAAAGGTTTGAAATAACTGGTTTTCAAATCCGCAATCACTGAATCATTAATTGTTTTCATTGAATCAATAGCAGATATTAACTGACCAAGATTCAACATTAAATGGTGCGGTGCAAATTTACTCTCATCAGTCCTTAGAAATCCGAAATCTGACATATCAAAATGATATTGCACTGAATCAAATTTATATCTGGTAAACTGAAAACGGTCTGGCTTGCCTTGTTCAGGCTTAAGGTCATCATATCTAATACCATTGTACATTCTAAGGGTCAATAATTTATCCTCAGGATTGAAAGTCATTTTGGCAGAATCTGCAATAAGGGAGGCAACATTTCCTCTATCTTCAGTATG
>Ga0114976_10000970_pt1 | contig 17885 bp, 22 predicted proteins | sample S_130805_EF_Meta_FD_87319 | JGI IMG/M metagenome (GOLD analysis project Ga0114976, IMG submission 87319) | Freshwater microbial communities from Lake Simoncouche, Canada to study carbon cycling - S_130805_EF_MetaG | ecosystem: Environmental > Aquatic > Freshwater > Lake | place: Lake...
GATAGGTAATGGCATGGGGTCTGCATGCTGTCGTCAACGCCACTCGCTGCTGCCCAACCTCTATTCGGAGTGCGCGCCACATAGAAGCCTTCACCCACGAACTGGTCCAAAAGATTCGTATGGTTCCGTACGGCAAACCGCAGATAGTTCACTTTGGCACCGGAAACAAGGCGGGCTACACTCTCGTTCAGCTCATAGAAACCTCTAACATTGTCGCTCACTTCGTAGAGGAATACAACGACATGTACCTGGACGTGTTCTCTTGTAAGGCCTTCAACCCTGAAACGGTAGAGACCATTGTACAAAGTTATTTTCACCCACTAGCTCTATCTTGTCAGGTTCTGGAGCGGGGGCCCCCGGTTGTACCAATTTCAGACGCGCCTCGGCGGCATGGCGCAGAGACGATTCTTCGCTGACCTGGCGCGACAATATCATCAGCCTTTCTGTGAGGTCCTTTTCTTTGGCAGAAGAAGAGGTTTTCAGCTGCTCCATCAAATCTTGTAATTTATAGTTTTCTGCGTTCAAAGCGCTGATGGTTTCTTTGAGTTTGTTGCGGATAGGCTCTGCCTCCTTCGCGTCCCCGTACAGGTCGGACATCCAAGGAATCACAAAGTCTTCTATCTCGTCGGCCTCGGGATCATCCAGAAGGTCGCCGAACTCGTCTTCTATTTGTGCCTTGGAACCCGCAAACTTTTTGTGATTGAGGATAATCTTCAGAATGGACCGGGCGGGCTTTGCCTCTCCAGAAGACACCGGCTTGGCCGCTGCACCTCCTCGGGACTGCCGCTGTTTACAAACATGGGACTTACAGTTCTTGAACCTGACTTCAGAGGTCGTGCCAAGGAGGGCCAGGTAGGAGCCACAGCAGAAACAGAAAGCTCGGGTGTAAACACCAAACTTGTTTTTCTTGATGATGAGCGTGGGACTGACACTCTCTGTAGTCGTACCATCGGCCTCCACGTAGTCCAGAACAGGAGTCTTGTGCCGGGCCAACACATGCCTTCTGAGGTGGTCGGTGCGAACTTGACCTTTGGAATTCGGACAGGCAACGTAAGAACAAACAGGACAATTGTTCATTGGGTATATACTGGGTAGGGTAATTTGGGTATTTGTCAAATTTGGGAGCCAGCCCCTCCCCAAGGAAACCAACTTTCAAAATCCTAGCCTCCTTAAATTTAAAACCATACCCAAATTACCCTTTACCCAATTACCCAATTTTTAAGAATTTAGAGATATTTAGAGGTTATTTTTGTCATAATGGAAGAATTCGGGAGGGTTGACCGATTTTTGTTAGTCTACCAATCCATTCACGAGGTTCAGGGGCTTTCAGAGTGTTTACAACGTGGCCTTTCTTGTCAACGATTACGATTGATTTGTCGTACTCGTCTTCGATCAGCAGGCCCTCCTCTGTTTCTGTACAGTTCACGGTGTACCGGGGCAGAAACTTGGTGGGCCAAATGATTCTGTAAAAGACGAGGCAGAATCTCCTCCCTGTCCAGTCCCCGGTATAATGTGCCTGCTGACAGCCGTTGAACAAGTAGCCTCTGTGTCGCGTATCCAGGCGGTCAAGGGTCCCCCCTTCGCCTCTGACGCACAATTCTCCTCCGGTAAAGTCGCCGAAACTAACAGTATAACTGAGTCCTTCATTCCCCTTGTCCGTATGCTCTTCTGACTTGTAATCGTCGTTGACAGTGACGCCGTCCCATGCGATAGGCACGTGGGCAGCCGCAAAGTCTTTGAGGAGCTGCCAGAGGAGAGGTCGCATCCAGGTATTCCGAGATAGGTGGGGCCTGTAGGACCACCGTCGAATAATCCCAAAGGCTTGGCTTCTGCCACTTCCGGCCTGCCGTCGCTCGTAGTTGACAGAAATCCGTTTACGGGTCAGTTCTGAGATCAGAGGGTCAAACACAGAAGCTGAGATGTCAGCTACAAAAGAAGTCATTCTATCCGTGAGAAATAATATTATTGGATAGTAGAAATGCCCAAGATGTCCAATGCTACAATGGCTACGTCGTCTTTCGATCGTGTCGCGGGAGTCGTCGCCACGGCCACGAATCAGCCGTATAACAACTTCCGTGTACAAACACAGGGCGGTCCTATCATTCAGGGTCAAATGTCCAAAATTAGGGTGGCAGAGGTATTGTTTCCCTATGGCGTCCCTACGGTCATCTCTGCCCTGAACAGCACGACACCAGGAATTCGGGGTGCAACGAATGGTACGCTCTTGTTGTCTTTGTCCAGCATTACTCTGTCAGCGGGCGGAACGGTTCGTACCGACGCGGCACTGGGTGGTGTGCTACTCATCAATTTGCCTACGGGTTTCTATACAGGAAATGAAATGGCCACTGCGATTCAGACAGCCATCAACACCAGGCTGACCGCGCAGGGCGTGGCTCTGGGTACGTTCACGGTGCTGTACGATTCCGGCTCTGGATCCATTGTGTGGCAGAACACTACCACGTGGAATGGGACCGATGGTGTGGCCAACTACTTTCTGGAGTTCATTGTGACATCGGGCGGCGCAGCGCCTCCTAACTTTTCACAGCCCAATCTTCTATGGAACCTGGGTCTTCGCGACATGGTCGCCAACTATCCTTCTCTTGGTGCGGGGGCGAATCCTCTGCCGAACAGCAACGGGGGTGTGACCCTAGTGCCTTCTAACTATCCCAACGCAGCCGGTGCTTCTGTACCGCCCCTGCCCGTGTTTGCTCCTGGCTATTCTTACAACGCCGTCAACGGCTCTACCTACACGGGCGCGTACACCCAGTACATTGATATTTGCAGCCCTACTCTGTGCCAGGCGCAGAACGTGCGCGATGGCAACACGAATCAGCTGTCCATTCACCGCGACCTTATTTGCCGCCTCTATGTCGCGAACGAGGTGTCTTTGTTCCAAACGGATCCTACTGGCACGCGTCCCTTTACGATTCACCGCCAGTTCAAAAATGCCAAAGTGATGCGCTGGACCGTAGACCGTTCTATTGATGCGATTGACCTTCAGCTCTATGACCAGTTTGGCAATGTTCTGCCAGTGCTGCCGGGCTACATCGATAGTGTGGCCAACCCCAACAATTACCGTGGCGATTCAATCTACCAGGGCCAGGGAGCCGACTTTGCGATTACGTTCTTGGTGGAGGAGAATAGCACAGACCTTGTGTCAGCTTCTGAAAACATTGGCTACAGGTACTAGTCATTCAGTTCAAAGTCCTTGATGATGAAATCCTTGAACTCTTGCGGTATAGTATCCATGTGAGCTACAAACTTGTCTATTTCTTTTTGACATTCTGCCATTGATTTATTCTGGATTTGTTGGGCAATCGCCTTGATTCCATTCCCACCCAGGCACGCCCAGAGGTTCAAATCATAGCGTGCGCCGGGCTTGTCCACAGCAGCGAACGTTGTCTTCATATAGTTGTAATAGCCTGGCATCGTAAAATGCTTTCCGGCCTTGAAATTTATAAAGCTTCGCTTCGCTTCAGAAGAGGTTGCCATCGTACCTATAGCATAGTGCCGTAGGTACGCTGTCAAGTTTGTAATTTTACGTCATAACTTTTAGGGCCGTGTACTCCCCTCTTCAGAAGACGAACTCTGCTGAACCGCGTGAGGCCATCCAAGAACAGTTCAGTACATATTCTACGTGGCAGACGTACTGCGCGTTGCCAACTGGCATATTGCCCGTCAAGTTCAGAACCGAGTTCATAACCGGAACACCGTGGACAAGGGCGACCTCCTGGCTGTTTCCAATCGTGTAGGGCTGCGCAAGGTCAATTTCTACCCACGTAGAGGCGACGGGGCTGGCCGTAAAGGCGGGAGGCGCAGGGCTGGCCAGCTGGGACGCTGTCACGGAAGGAGGCACCCGGCGACGGACCACGTTGGTCAGAAGGTACGAGCCACTCTGGCTGTCCAGGTAGATGAGACCGTTGATGGCGAACCGGATAGAAGAGGGAGGGTAGTACAAGTTCGTGTTTTTGACCGTACCGGACGTGTCACTGGCGGCTGTGAACCAGACTCTGAGCTTCTTCAGATCGCCGGCCTTGCAGCCCGTGAGGGACAGGGAGAAGCCACCGTCGCTGGTCGCCGACGTGAAGGGAAACTGAACCTCCTCCTGGGTCCAGCCCTCTGGGAGCGGGATGGTCAGAGCGTGCTTGGACATATCGAACCGACGGGCGATGAGGTCGCCGGCATCCTGCATCGTAATCTGGGCAAAGTTCACCGAGCCGGCTGACAGAGTCGTGGGGACCGCATCCGCGCCCGTGGTCGTAGAGATGACCTGGGTGAAGTCCGCGAGGTCAATTTGGAGCTGCACCGGAGCCGTGAGGACATCGGTGGGGAAGGGGAGAGCACCACCGCTGAGGGCAGGGCTGGAGTGGGGGAGGCGGAGGAACACATAGGCCGTGCGCTTGGCCGGGTCCGCCCAGTCCGCCGCAGAGGTCATCGCCTGGCCGCCCAAGAAGAGCATTTGCTGCTTCTTGCCCGAGTCCTCGCAGAGAGCAAGGGTTTGGATCAAGTTCTGGCTGCCGGTGATGTAGTACAATTGGCTAGAACCATATCTGTAGCCTATTCTACGCAGAATGTTGTAGCCCCAGCCAAGAGGAACCGCGAGGCCCACACCGGTCGCGGGGGCTGAGAGGGTGATGGTCAGAATGACCTCCGCGAGACCTTCGTTGGGGTTGAAGGTGATTGTGGAGCTAGAGTTGGAGCTGAGAGACTGGAGGCCCTGGAAGAAACGATTGTCTTCTACGGTCGCATGGCACTGCTTGAGACTGTTCTCACGCCCAGCATAGTACGTATCTACACATTCGCCCGGACGGATGCTCTGTTGGACATTGAGAGCGATTTCGGCCTGCATCTTATACATTGGGCGAACAAATTTGTTTTCAGCCAAATGAAAATAAAGTACACTAGTAGAAATGCCACACCGCAAAGGACACGCCGCAGCCGAACCGAAAGTATCGATGGCTTCCGTTCAAGAAGCCGCGCCTATGCGTAAATCCAAAGCTATGAAGGCCACCGCTCACCATGGGGCCTCTGCGGCCCACGTTCGGGGCGACATGGTTCGCGGGGCGGTCCATTCTGCGCCGGCCCCTAAGCATTCTGGGTTTTCTTCTGCGCCTCGCGGCCAGGCTGCCAAGAAAGGTCAGGCTCCTCCTGCCACCTCCCTCAACGGCGCTCTGAACATCATTGAGTCGCCACGGAAGGGACGGGATCACAATCTTGGAATCCCCGGTATTATTTCCTCCACCTCTTTAGGACCCGAACAGCGGAGCCGCCTCGTCTCTGGCATTATTGAGTCCGGTATGGGGACTACGGATACTTCTGGCCCGGTCCACGCCATCATGGGCCACGACTCTACGGCTTACAATGAGGGAATGGTTCACATCCGCGGTTCGCATTTTAAATAAGCTCTGTCTAAAACAGAATGAACCTCGAGCTTATCACAGCGACTTCTGAAACTATTTTGATTCTCCGGGACCAACTCCTTTCTGTCATGGCCGAGCCGCCTACACAGAAAGCACCTATCATTCAAAAAATAATGGAGAATGTGTCGCTCATGAGGGACTTGAGTCGTACCTATACCAAACTTGACGAAGCCACGGCTCCCTGAGACGTAGGTACGATGCCTGCCTTCTATGAAACCGATGACCTCAACTGTTGGATATTTGTTGTGTTTACCGAAGAGTACGAATGGGGTGCTGACCAAGAAAATCAGTACAAAATGATTGATGCCTGCGGCCTAGGTCTTCTGAAGACCTACGCCGAAGACAAACTGACAACTGGAATGGATTGGACTGACAAGAAAATTCTAGCAGCGGTTCTCAACAGCATTGATTACGATGCTCTGAAGACCCAATTGATTGACTGGGCCGAATCATCGCTTTGTGAGAAATGCCACTGCTATACCGATGGCAATCCTTGCGAGGAAGTGGACTGCCAAGAAGAGGAGGAGTTCAGCGGCGGGGAGTAATCAGAGATGTTGGATTGTGTTCCCAGAAACGTCAAACTTCTTGACAGCTTTTTGGTAAAAGCCATCATCCATTTCTATGCCGATGCCTTCCAAGCCGAGCTCTTCTGCGGCGACGATGGCGTTGAAAGAACCCGCGGTGGGATCGAGGACCGTACCCCCTGCCGGGCAGTACCTTTCTAACAACCACTTGTACAGAGCAATCGGTTTCTGAGTAGGATGTCCGCCCTTTTCTTTTTTGTTCGGAATCGTAATGACAGAAGTGACACATCGCCTCCCGGCTTCTGTTGTTTGAAGATTGGGCATCCCTGCGATAGGCATAAAATTAGCAGAAGACCGGCCTCCTCCTCCCGGCGGGAAATCTCCCAGTAGGTCTACCCTCTTGTACGTAGCCCCCTTCTTGCTAAACACGTACACCATTTCGTGGCAGGTCATCGGAGCTTTGTTCGCTCGCAGAAACCCTACGGCGTTCGTCTTGGCCCACACCAGGTCATATCGAAACCAACTGGGATTACTATTGATGAGTTCTATTCCGAACTTGGTATTACAGAACATGAGGACGGGGACCTTGTCGTTTCTGGCTAATCGTTTCACTTGAGTCCAGAAAGCCGCCAAATCTATTTTGACATCCCAGGGGCAGCCCGCAATCACACCTCCTCTGTAGACAGCATCCTTCTCTGTGGCCACTCCATTTTCATACCGTACTAGATTCCTTCGCTTTGCTTTTTCTTTTCCGGCACCGCCTGTCAAACACCCGTAGGGCAAGTCGCACACGAAACAGTCTACAGAATTATCCGACAAGTCTCTCATCACTTCAAGGCAGTCGCCGTTGAGCAGCAGAGGCATCTACACATGTTCTATAATATTTCCAGAAACGTCAGTCCATTTCTTGACAGCTTTTTGGTAGAAGCCATCATCCATTTCTATACCGATGCCTTCCAAGCCAAGTTCTTCTGCAGCTAGAATAGCGTTGAAAGAACCAGCCGTGGGATCCAGAACCGTACCCCCGGCCGGGCAGTAGCGTTCTAGGAGCCACTTGTACAGAGCCAGTGGTTTCTCTGTGGGGTGTTCACCTCTCTTGTGCGTATTCCCAATTTTTAAAACAGAAAGAGAACAGGCTTTATTTGCGAGCATGGTTGATTTCAAAATACCAGACCCTGGAGTAAATGCCTGCGATGTTGTGATGGGATTCAGAGTGGCAGGCCTATCTTTTAAAACGTGTGCAGGTTTGTTCGCAACATCTTCATCTTTTCTTTTGTAGAACGACCCTTTCTTTGCAAACACATAAATCATCTCGTGGCTTTTCATAGGCATCTTGTTTGCCAGTAAGAAACTAACACCACGACCCTTGTCCCACACTAAATCATAACGGAACCAGCTGGGATTACTGTTGATGAGGTCATTTCCAAATTTGGTATTACAGAACATGAGGACCGGGGTCTTTTCGTCTCTGGCTAATCGTTTCACTTGTGTCCAGAAAGCAGCCAAGTCTATCTTGACATCCCAGGCACACCCATTTCCGTATGATTGTAAAATATTTCCATGATTTCCCCAATATTTGATGGCAGTTTCTTTTGATATTTTCGGTTTAGAATTATTACTCAAACACCCGTAGGGCAAGTCGCAGATGAAACAGTCTACAGAATTATCCGACAGGTCTCTCATGACTTCTAAGCAGTCTCCCTTGAGCAGCAGAGGCATCTACAGTACTAACAGAAATCATCTGCCGCCACCAGTTCCGCGATTCGGTCTCTAAAATAAGCAAGAACTTCTTTCTTTGCCGGAAGCTCTGTTATAAGCGCTGTGAACCGTGATGCCATATCGTCGCCACCAAAGGGTGCTTTTCCATCGGCGGTGCCATACTTGGATTTGTGCTTCTTGTTTTTTTTTCCTGGTGGCGCTCCAGCCCCTCCCGACGCTTCCGGGATCCCGGATTCAATCAGAGTCGCTTGACGTTTCATAAAGTCGCGCAGAAACTTGTTGTCCATCACTATAATATCTAAACATTATAGTAATGGAAGGCGCACTCAAGGTTGATTCCCGATCCTTTGGTATACCCACACGGAAGCTAGAAAGCATTACTCTGCCGAGTGCAGGGGGCGTCAGCTTCGGCTGCATAGGAAGCACAAGATCTGGAAAATCCACAGCTATGTTGTGGCTCTGGGAACGCTATTTCACTCGGCACATAACGATTATGACGACGGGGTCGGCCCAGGCAGACATCTACGGTCCTCTCCGGAAGACCTGTGCTATTTGCCCTGACTTCTATCCAGAACTCATTAAGGAGACGATGACCCTCAACCAGAAAACAAAAAATCATTATCCCTTTCTTCACATTCTGGACGACATGTTAGACGGCAAGAACACCAAGGCCTTATCGAAGCTGCTCTCTATCGGCCGCAACAATGGACAGAGCGTAATAATTTGCGCCCAAGAGCTGTCTATTCTGAACGCCATCGGCCGCACCAATCTGAACTACATTTTGTGCTTTCGCCTGAACAGCGACATGGCCGTAGAGAAGGTTGTCAGAAACTGGCTGCGCCACGTACTGCCGGGGCGGACCATAGAAGAGAAGTGCGCCCAGTATAAACTTCTGACAGCGGACCACCACTTTCTGTGCGTAGACACTCTGATGAACGAAGTCTTCCACGGTAAACTGGACCTATAATAGGATGAAGTTATTGAGTATTGTCAGAAGTCCTAATCCAGCCAAGAAGTGGCGCGCTACGTTCCAGAAAGACGATGGGCGTACCAAGAGCACGGATTTCGGAAGTGCGGGCATGGATGATTTTACTCTATCGAAGGATCCTGCGCAAGCCGAACGCTACAGAACACGGCACGCGAAAGACCTGGCGACCAAGGACCCTACCCGGGCCGGCTTTCTGTCCTATTACATTTTGTGGGCGAGTCCGAACTTTCGTGCCAATATCGCGGCGTACAAAAATAAATTCCAACTGTAGAATGTCGTACCCTGGACCTCTTTCAACCAATGTAAACTTGGGGTGCGACACGGGCAATCAGCGTGCCTCTGATGTGTTTAACTTTCAACTCAACACGGGCGCTGCAGGGGAATCAAGCTCCCTCCAGAGTCCCGCGGCGATTATACCAGATAGTAATGGCGATGTAGCTCTTTCTATGGTGGGGGGGCCTAATGGCGATGTTAATCTTGCTTTGACAACAGGTGGGCAAGGTACTGCTGGGCTTTCTATAACAGGAAGTAACGCACCTGGGGCAGTCAACGGTATTAATATAGCGGGCGGACAAGCCGCTCTGATTATGAACAGCACCTTATCTAATGGCACAATCAGAATGCTGGGGGGCGCAACACAGAGCCTTCAATTTACAGATCCCACGACGACCGGCATCGCCGTCTATCAGAACACGGCAGCTCCTAACACACTAGCGATTGGGAATGACACAGCGAATGTAAATGTCGCATCTTTCAACTCATCTACGAATGCCGTCGTGTTGGGCATCCCCGCAACGAACGGAACAATTACCTTGAACTCGGCCACGTCGATTAGTGATCAGGCGGGCGGAGCCAATCAGCTGATTCTTTCACCCACTTCTGCAGTCGCGTCCCAGATTGTGCAGGACCCCGTCGGTGGCGCAGGAACAATTTTCATCGGACCTGATGCTACACAGGCCGGAACACTCCAGGTTTCTAACGTGGGACGACCGGGCATCGCCAATTATGTGACGGTCGGCCCTAATAGTGCTGCTGGCGCTGGTGCTGTTGGATTAGTCCTTACGGGATCCCAGGGGCCTAGTCCCTTCACCGGCATTTTCACCGACACGGCAGCGGGAACAGGCGGCCAGCTCAACCTTAGCTCTAACAACGCAAGTGGATCCATTCTTTCAATCCGTGATAATGGACTGAACATAACGCTCCCGATAGACCCAAACTTTTCGTCAAACTCCGCGACACTCCCGTCCATTATCACCGGCTCTATCAACGGCGGCACAGCGCTCGTCACTGGCAACTATTATCCTCTCCCTAACAATCCACCCTCCCTAGCAGCCTGTACGGGTCTGTACTGCATTATGCTGAACCAAAACACGACAGCAACAGCGATCATCAATAACGCTCAAGTCAGTGTGTTGGCCTACTGGAACGGCGTATCAAGCTCTTGGACGTTTGGCGGCTCTTCTTACGGCGCCCCGCTCACGGGCGGAAGTACTCATATCGGCTTCGGTACTACATCAACTAACAAAACAACTCTGTACGTCGGCTACGGAGCCACAGACAACGGGTGCATCCTCAGCTATGTGATGGTCCCAATGTACCAATCTTTAAGCATCTAAAATAAAATCACCACCCCAATCATAATGGCCACTCCTCCCCCCCCGTACAACTATGCGATTAACGCTGTAGCGGCAAGTTCATCCACCAACATGTTTGCTCCGTCCAAGGCCAGCAACGTCGGCCCTTGCGCAGTAGGTACGCCTGTTTCTTTCACCGTGGCCTCCCAGGCCCCTGGTGCCAACGGTGTTCCTCTGACCCCCGCCGTGTTCCAGTATGGTGCCGGTCTCTATCTCATCAACGTCAACGGCAACGGCAACAACGACATTCAGACGTTTGGCGTAATTAACTTTAACGCGGATGGCTCTCTAGGTACATGCACGGGCTGCTTCGGCCAGAACACCAGCCCTACTGGTGCCGTAGTAGGGGCTGTCTCTACTACTCCTTACCAGATTCTCTACCTTGGCGCCGGTACGATCCCTACCATCTACCAGAACACGGGTGCTTCTATCACCTATGCCGTCTCGGCAATTAAGATCGCGAATGTTTAAAATATTATAGGTCCTTAGTATAAGATGTCAGCCGCCTCCAACTACGCATGCGAATCGGTACAGCGTTCTGCGGGTGCCGCCCCTAAGTACCTCTATTCACCTGCAGCGGATGGCACTGCCCCCCAGGTCGGCAGCGTGGTTCAGGGCACACTTCTGAACGTCGCATCGGGCGCACTGACCTCCCTTTCTACTCTGCTCCCCGCCGGCTCCAACGGTGTTTACCTTGTTGACATTCTAGGGTCCAATCCTGCGTACAGTGTCACGTCCACGGGTGTCTATGTGGCACTGCCAGGTACAGATATTTGCTTCGGCTTCAACAACACGACCTATGTAAACTCTGTGGGTCCTACTGAAATAATTTTAGAACCAACGGCCACGGGACCTGCCTTTACGCAGACTAGCGGTGGCGCTCTTGACTTCACTATCAATGTCGTCAAACTAGCGACTGTAACACGTGCTTAAAATATTAGATCCTAGTAGAATGGATGACCAGGTCATTCCTGATTTCAACCGTCAAGCGACTGTTGAAACAGTAATCCCAACACAGCCACCACCTTCTTTGCCACCACCGCCAGCTCGTGTCGCAGAACCTATCGTGTACGCCCCGCCTCCTAGAGTCGTGGTACAGCCGACGCCTATGAAAGACACGGGGTACACCATAGCCCCAGAAGAAATTCAACTTCTGACAGTGCCGAATCCAGTATCTACTACCAACTTGGCCCCCGACATCTCCACCTTCTCATCGAGTAATGAGCCGTACTTTCAACTGGCCAGTGAAGTCCAGCCCACGCCGGTCCCCGACACGTGGTACAATTATCCAACGCTGACCGGATCCGTTTTGTTTGACAACACGATCCCCGTACCGGCCCCCATCGTCAATCAGGGGAATCTCCACGCCTTGGCCGGCTCTATCTTTTATAACGCCAACTCTCTGATGCCCGCCACTTGGTATTTGAACCCAGCATTAAATGGTGAGGTATTATTAGACGATGCAAGTGGAACGCAGCTTCTTCATTCTATTGATGGTAATCTCTACTATAATAATGAACTTCTGGCAAAGGCTAATGACATTCAAGACATCGGTGATTGGAGCTTGTACCCAGCTCTTGCCACAGTTGAACTGGCGGGACAGAACCTCGCCCAGGTGGGAAACATTGACGCAAGCGGAGGTACAATCACCGCAGGCACGATTAACTTCAACGATCTCAGCGGCGGCTCCCTCACCCTCACCGGTGGAATCAACGCTGGCAACTCCGGAATCATCTGTGGCGGCTTGTCCACCGCTGGCACCGGCCCCATTACGTCCAACAGTATCACGACGGGGCAGATCCTCTTTGACCTCTCGGGCGGAACATTAGCCAGCCCCGACGGCACTGTTCTGACCTTCAACGGCCAGGCCATCACAACCGGCACAGAAGGCGACGCCGCGAACTGGGCGAACTACAGAGCCATCAACACGGTGCGCGGCCTAGATTCAGCTCCTCTGGCGCTCCTGGCCGGGGCCGGTCAACAACTGACACTCTCTGCTCCCGATAATGCCATCACTGCTACGACGGGCGGTGCGTACAATGTCACAGTAGACAAGGGTGTCAATATTGTGGCAGCGGCCAACGTAAACATAACCGCTCAGAATGGCAGCGGCGGCAACATCGCTCTGAACGCACAGCCTGGCTTTCAGTTCGGAACGCAGCAGGTCGGCTACGGTGCCATCCAGCTCAACGCCTACGGGTCTTCTAACCAAGCGCTGGGCCTCGGAGGAAAAATTGACATTAACGCTTATTCTGGAGGCCTAGGAGAGTACGGAAGTGCTACGAGTCGTGTGAGTGTCAGCTCTGCCACCATCGCACTTTCTGCTGGAGCCGTCCCAACCCTTCCAGGTACTGCGGGGTCGATGAACATCTACGGTCAAGATGTTGTCAGCATCGTCGCGTCTCTGGCCCCCCCTATTTTAGGGCAGTATCCGAACACAATATATTTGTACGGTGATGGCGTTCCAGGTGTCGCAGGAGGTGTTCGTTTGTCAAGCCCTGCCGGCGTTCAGATCGCGGGCAACTCTGATTTCTACGCGACCGATGTGTACCCCTTCACGAGTCTGGGCCTCAACCTCAAGGGTCGCGCCTCTGTACCTGGGCCGGCCGCCGATGTCACTATCGCCGACTGTGCCACGTTTGCTATGCGGAATGCTGCTACGATGACCGGAATTAAAAGTATTACGATGGATGCGTCAGGGGGCGCGATTTCTAACGTGGCCACCATCAACGGAGTGGTGTACCCTCCGCCCGTCGGAGACGTGGCAGACTGGAGTACCTTCCCTGCCAAACAGGCGGTGGACATCTCTGGGTACGCTGTAAATAATGTGGCGAACATCAACTTATTAACAAGTTCTGCCATCACATCGGCCGGTTCTTTGAGTATTTTTTCAGACGGTGCTGACTTAGCACTCGCTGCCTCTAATGGCGGCAACGTTCAGATAGGCACAGGCAACACAGGGGACATCACTATCCAAACTGCAGGGGCCGGCAACGATTTGAGCCTGAACGGTGATACAGCCAACCTTATAGCCCAAACCGCAATCAATATAAACTCAAACTTGGGCAACACGACGATCGAAGGGACCGACATCACCATCACCGCGTCTTCTGATTTTACCGCCAGTGCTACGACCGGCAGCGCCGGCATTAACGGCCAAATAGATGTGAGCCTCTATTCTGCGACGGGCAACGTCAACCTCGTAGCAGATTCTGGAGAGGTCATCGTACAGGACAGTGTTCTGAACATGAACACGCACAAGATTACCAACTTGGTGGCCGGAACAGCCAACACCGATGCAGTGAACTTCCAGCAGCTGACAACCGTTGTGACATCAAAAGATTCCACAGAGTTCTATGTGTCAGACAATGGCAGCGACGTGTCCGGCAACGGTTCTTTCTTTGCGCCCTACGCCACAATCCAGAAAGCCATCACGCAGGCAGAACTAGTCGCCTCCAATATCAATGTCTGTGTCATCAATGTAGCCTCTGGACATTACAACGAGAACTTGACATTTGCGAAAGGCTATATTGTTCTGAACGGCTCCCTCAGTTCCCAGACCGGCAACGAGGTCTGTGAGATCACCGGCTCCATCTCTATCGCCTTGACCGGGACAAACGATGTCTTCAACCGGCAAGTGACATTTCAAGGGTTTAACATCACCACTGGCCCAGGGCAGGCTGTCACGGATACAAGTACTTCCAGCCACACAGTGACATTCCAGGACTGCAAGGTCTTTGCATACCAGCAGTTCTTTGTCAGCACCGCCACGTGTCCCGACATGCGGCTCTACATTACAAACGTAGAAGTTCAGCAGACCTATCTTCTGTCAACCTTTCCCGTCATTGTCACTAACGTCGGCCAGGCGGAGTTCGAGCGACTGGATGTCACCTGCACCGGCAACGCAACAGCTCTAAGGATCGGCGGGACTTCCGTTCTGACACGGCTCTCTTTGGCGACACTTGACAGCACCAATGCCAGCACTCCACTCAACCCCCTACTCTCCATCACCAGCAGCTCAACGGCAACTCATTCCATTGGAAATGTCGCCTTTGCCTTTACCTCCGCCACGGCAAAGACAGCAACGAGTGCCATGTACATTAACTCTGGAATCAACACAGCAATCCTGATGTTCAACTGTCTCTTTACCCTGGCCGGAACATCCTCCTCTACAAACTACTGCGTGGGCTACGACGGAAGTGGCAATCCAACCATCGCCGGCTTTGCGAACACTTCCCTCAACGTCAACGTTCTTCTGCCGCAGACAACGGCCGTGCAAACTGGCATCACGCAGATACAGTATACCAACATCCAACCTCCGGGCCTGGCTACGTACTCCTCCACTGTCGATCAATCCATCGCAGTAACAGGTACACCACAGGCGCTGACGTACAACACTACACAGTTCAATCAGGGCACGACTCTGGTGTCGAACAGTCGGGTCTATGTAAATGCCCAGGGCAACTATGCTCTGAGCTACAGCGTGGAACTCTTTCATACAGGGGTAGGTCTCACCCAGACAGCCACGACCTTCCTCAAAAAGAACGGAACAACAATCGCCAACACGGGTCGCCAGTGGTCCATTCCAAGTGGTGGATTTCAGAACGCAGCTATGGCAGAATTTGTAGTATCTTTGAACGCAGGGGATTACGTGGAAGTTTTCTTCAGCGGCGACACCAGTCTTTCTGCCAACGCCACGGCCGCTGCAGGCGCCCTCCCCGCCATCCCTTCTGTAGTCTTCAACGTCAAACAGTTCAGGTAATAATCTGTACCCCTTCTATAATGAACAGCCTACAGGTCCAGCGCATGCTCCGGCATTTCAATGAAGCCCACAAGGCAGAAGAAGCCTCCGAACCCAAGCCCAAGGCAGTTCGAGCACCCCGACAGAAGAAGGAAGCGCCACCCCCCGTCGCCAGCGATTCTATGGAAGACAGCGGTTCCGACAGTGGCTCTGATGGCTACGGTGAGTACAAAGAGGTCCATGAAATCAAACAGCACTTTGAGAAAGAACCGTGTGAGTACATCAGCCCGGCCGCTCTGGGTCAGGCCACGACCAAGAAGGAGGCTGTAGAGTATTTACAATCCAAGAAGTGTCCGAAGGTAGACCGCGTGAAAAAATCCGCCGCCAAGAGTACAATGGAATCTGGCCCCGTCTCTCCTCTGCCCCCTGCTGCTCCGGTCAAAAAAGTTCGCAAGCCTAAAGTGGAGGCTGCCCCCGCACCTGCCCCAGAACCCGTCGCCTCAGCGCCCGCACCGAAAGTAAAGAAGGTGAAGGCTGTCGCTGCCGCCGCGGCTCCGGCGCCTGCTCCCGCACCTCCCGCTGCTGCTCCGGCTGCTGCCAAGGCCAAGCGCCCTGCCTCCGAGTACGCCAAGTTGGTTGGTAAGTACATTAAAGAACAGAAGCTCTCCCTCGGGGATGCCGCCAAGAAAGCCAAGGCCGACCTGGATGCCAAGAAGAGCGCCTGATTACTCTAAAGAGATAAACCGGTACGTCATCGATTGTAGCGGTCCGTGTAGCATAGCCGAAGCAGTCTTCTGGATGTCGGCCAGAGGAAGTTGTCCAGCGTGGAATTTAGTGGCGTAAGCATGGCGTAGCATGCTGACTCCAGTATTCATGTTGTGATGCTGCTTGAACATTCGACGCACCGCCTGACCCAAACAGTTTTCTGTCCACGGCTTGCCATCGGTCTCCAGAAGGTACTGTTGACCTGGAGTCAGAAACTGTTCAATCTCTGCCTTGAGCTTGGCCGGCACCTTGATCACTCGGTCTCCCAGAGCCGCGTGGGTCTTGAAGGCGTGCATCAGAAAGTAGGGGCTGCCATTCCTAACATAATAATTCATACCGTCTTCTAGCTTCCGAGGCTTACGACTGACAATCTTCATCGGCGTGAAATCCAAACGCACGGGCGGAATGTAGGTGTACAGAGCAATGAGGATTCTCTGGAGAGGCGTCATCACATCATAGTACTTGTCGCGAAACTCCAGAATATTATCCCACGACACAAACTTCTCAACTTGTTTCTGTGTGGGCTGCTGACACGTATCAATCTTCTTGAAGGTCGTATACCGTTTCTTCATTTCTGCGATGAACACCGGGTGGGTGGGGTAGGTCTTCCGGAGAGCCGTCAGAGCGACTCGGGAGGAGGAGACACTGTAGCGTTCGTCCATAGCAGCCAGAGTCTTCGCCGGGTCCAATGACAAATCAAATTCTTTCGTATCTTGTCTTAACAACTTCAGAGCGGAAAGCTGACTGGGGTGCGTAGCCATTATACTCTTTGCCGGGATAAAAAACACAAGCTTCATCCTTACTCTCTAATTGGGTAATTGGGTAATGGGTATTTTGGGTATACTTTTAAATTTAAGGAGGCTAGGGATTTGGAAAATATATTTTTAAGGATGGGGGTGGCTCCCTAAAATGTAATATACCCAAATTACCCTACCCAGTGATTACCCAGTTATTCATTTTCTGTCAAAATATAATCAAAATACTCTGTAAATGTCGGATCCTATCGCCACACAAATTGGTTCTATCGCTGGCTATATTTCTCTGTGCTTGATGATTGTCGGTACACTAGTTGCAGCCATCAACCACCGCAGAATCCATTCTGAGTGTTGTGGTCGTCGCGGTTCGATCGCCCTAGACATTACGGCCACCACCCCGCCTGACAAAAAGAATGAGAAGCCCACGGTTTCTGTGGTTTAGGGAAATGTGATGGCCGTCTTCTGATGTTTTAGCTCAGCAATTTTCGCATCCTGTTCTTGGATTTCTTTCTGGGCAAACCAGAGCTTGTGTTCAAGAACAGCAACATATTCTTGTTCCTTTGACAGTCGCAGTTTGACACTGGCCACCTCTCCCTCCCAGATGGACTTGGAGTACTCTTTCTTGCGCATCAGAGACTTGAGTCGCTTGTTCTCTGCCAGCAGGTACACCATCATGTTGACAGTGTCAATCGTGCCGCCCCATTCGCCGATTTGGTTGTCGGCGCGTTCAGCAGCATCTTCTGGGTACTTGTGAGGGGCAATCGCACGAATGTACTTGCTTTCTGTCGCGGGAATCGTAATCGTAATCGTGTTCATTCTGTACTCAAACTCTTTCTTAAAGTTTGCGCACGGGTATGCTAGGGGTTTGCCGAGCCGTCAAGTTTTTTGTAAACTTAGTTTCTGTCTTCTGCGCTGACCAAAAGACCGAGGCCTGGTCAAGTTTAGTAGAAGTTGTTCCGTCCGCACATATCGCTGACCCACTGAGTGTAATCATTGTACACATCTCCGCGGTCTATTCTGTGAAGCAGCTCAACAAAGAACCAATCGGGAGGAACGCGAGCAAGGTCGCGAATGAGGTTAATCACACGTTCTTCGCCGGCTGGCTTCTGAAAGCTGCGCAGGGTCTTGAGCCTTTCTGTGGTCGCAAAGGTTCGCTTCATAAGCTCTGCGCGGCGAACATCGCATTCGTTTCTGTACCGGACCCAACTGTTTCTGGTCTCAGCTGACGCGGGTTCCCAACCTTTCTGGTAATTATAAGTGTTCATTCTGTACTCAAACTCTGTCTTAAAGTTTGCGCACGGGTATGATAGGGGCCTGGCGCTCTGCGTCAAGTTTTTTA
>Ga0114976_10000971_pt1 | contig 17884 bp, 17 predicted proteins | sample S_130805_EF_Meta_FD_87319 | JGI IMG/M metagenome (GOLD analysis project Ga0114976, IMG submission 87319) | Freshwater microbial communities from Lake Simoncouche, Canada to study carbon cycling - S_130805_EF_MetaG | ecosystem: Environmental > Aquatic > Freshwater > Lake | place: Lake...
CGCCTGCACACCGGGCGCAGCCGCAACGACCTGAACGCGACCACCTGGCGCATGGCGCTGCGCGAGCGGCTGCTGGAGGCGCTGGAGGCGCTGGCCGCGCTGCGCCGCACCGTGCTGCTTCTGGCGCGCGAGCACGCCGCGACCGTCATGCCGGGCTACACCCATGCCCAGCACGCCCAGCCGATCACCTTCGGCTATTGGCTGCTGGCGGCCGCCGACGTGCTGGCGCGCGACCATCGGCGGCTGGCCGGCGCGCTCGCGCATACCGATCGCTGCCCGCTCGGCGCCGGCGCGCTGACCACTTCCGGCTTCCCGCTCGACCGCGAGTACGTCGCCGAACAGCTCGGCTTCGCCGCGCCGCTGGACTGCGCCTACGACGCCGTCTCCTCGCATGACGACGCGCTCGAGGCGACGGCGGCGCTGGCGATCCTCGGCGGCTTCCTGTCGCGGCTGGCGACCGATCTGATGGCCTGGAACACCGCGGAATACGGCTTCCTCGAGCTCGCCGACCGGCACAGCGCGGTCTCCTCCATCATGCCGCAGAAGAAGAACCCGGCCGCGCTCGAACATATCCGCGCCGCCGCCGCGATGATCGAGGGGGCCAATGCCGCGGCCCTCGCCTGCACCAAGAACACGCCCTTCGGCGACGTGGGCGATGCCGTCACCGCGGTGAACGAGCCGGTGCTCGACGCCGCCACCCGCACCACCCGCATCCTGCTGCTGATGGAGGAAGTGCTCGGCGCGCTGACGCTGCGGCCCGAGCGCATGGCGCGCGCCGCCGCCGAGGGCTTCGGCAGCGCGACCGAGCTTGCCGATGCGATCGTGCGGGAGACCGGCCTCTCCTTCCGCATCGCGCATTCGGTGGTGGTCGGCGTGGTGCGCGAGGCGCTCGCGGCCGGCACGCCCGCGGACGCCATCACCACCGCCGATGTCGACCGCGCGGCGCAGGCGCTGCTCGGCCGGCCGCTCGGGCTGTCGGCCCGGGCCGTCGCCGAGGCGCTCGACCCGGCGGCCAATATCCGCGCCCGCGCGGTGCTCGGCGGCACCGCGCCGGCCGAGATGGCGCGCATGCTGGACCAGCGTGCGGCGACGCTGGCCGTCGACGCCGCCGCGCTGGCCGCCCACCAGGCGCGGATCACGGATGCGCGAGCAGGCTGCTTCGCCGCCGCGCGGGCGCTGGCCGGATGACGCGATCGCCACGTGCCGGCCAAAGTTGCGCCACAGAGATCGCGCAACACTGCGGGTCTGGGGCGCCGCGTGAAGCGCCCGGGGAGTTCCTCGTCATGTCGCTTCGTCGCATCGCCCTGGCCGCCGCTGCGCTCGGCACGGCCGCGCTCCTGCTGCCGCCCGACGCCGCCGCCGGCGGCTGGCGCGGCGGCGGATATGGCGGCGGCTATGCCCGCGTCGGGCCGCCGGTCGCCTATGCCCACCCGGGCGGCTGGTATGGCGGCCCCCGGCCGTATTACGGCGGCGGCTACTACCGCCCCTGGGTGGCGCCGCCGGTGATCGGCTTCGGCATCGGCATCGCGCCGCCGCCGGTCTACATCCCGCCGCCGGTCTACTACGCGCCGCCGCCGGTGTTCTACGCGCCGCCGCCGGTCTACGGTGCGCCCTACTATGCGCCCGGCCCGGGCTACGTGCCGCCGCCGGCCAGCTATGGCGGCCAGCCTGGCTACGTGCCGCCGCAGGGCTATGCGGTACCGCAGACCAATGGCTATGCGCAGCCTGGCGACACGGTGCCGAGCAAGTTCTCGCAGGCGCAGGCCGGCCAGGATGGCGGGCTGAAGTCGCGGCGGTAGCCGTCAGGCGAGGCGCGGCGCGCCGACCTCGTCCGCCAGCCTGTCGAGTGTCGCGCGCAGCGCCTGCGGGATCGGCACGCCGTCCGTCTCGCGCTTGAGGCGCGTGAGCCGGCTCTGCTCGCCCGGCAGCCAGATGCGCTCGACGCCCGGCAGCCGCTCGCTCTCGCGGATCTCGCGCGAGAGCCGGTCGACGTTGCGGCGGAACCCGGCGGCATCGCCGAAGGCCTCGATGTTGATCGCCAGGATCGCCTGGCCGGTATTGGTCACGCTGGTGTCGTCGGCGTTGAAGTCGACGACGTCGCGCCCCATCGCGGCACCGTTCAGCGTGCCGGCCAGCAGGCCGAAGATCAGCGAGAGGCCATAGCCCTTGTAGCCGCCGATCGGCAGCAGCAGGCCCTCGGCCGAGCGCTTCGGATCGGTCAGCGGCGCGCCGGTGCGGTCGATCATCCAGCCTTCCGGCATGGTCTCGCCGCGCTGCGCCTTGACCTTCACCTTGCCATAGGCGGCGACGGTGGTCGCCATGTCGAGCACGATCGGCGGCTCGTCCTCAGCGGGCACCGCGACCGCGATCGGGTTGGTCGAGAGCAGCAGCTCGAGCCCGCCCCAGGGCGGCATGTGGTTGGCGCTGCCGACGGCGAGATACAGGCCGATCATCCCCGCCTCCTGCACCATGCGGGCATAGAGGTTGGCGGGCCCGGCATGATTGCCGTTGCGCACGCCGCACCAGGCGACACCCTGGGTACGCGCCTTCTCGATCGCGGGCCGGGCGGCGAGGCTGGTGGCGAGATGCCCGAGGCCGTTGTCGCCATCGACCAGCGCCGCCGCCGGATGATCCTGCACGAGATGCGGCGTCGCGCGCGGGTTCATCCCGCCCGCCCGGATGCGACGGACGTATTGCGGCAGCCGGAAGACGCCGTGGCCATCCGAGCCGATCAGGTCGGCCTGGGTCATCAGATCCGCGACGGCAGCGGCCTGGTCGGCGGGCACGCCGACGCGTCCATAGACCCCGGCGATGAAGCGGCGAAGCTGCTCGGCGCTGGCGGTGCTCATGCGTCGTCCCCCGTGAACACGATGCAGGCCGGGCTGCGGCACGGCACCGATTGGCCGGTCGGCGTGAGGTTGCCGGTCGCAGCATCGAACCGGAAGATATCGATCACATCGCCCTGCTCGGCGGCAGCGCAGAGGAAGCGCTGACGCGGGGTGAATCCGATGAAGCGCGGCTTCTGCCCGACCTTCGTCCAGCCGAGGATCGAGAGCCGCCCATCATCGCCGACCGCGAAGCGCGTGACGCTGTCATGCCCGCGATTGGAACACAGCACGAAGCGGCCATCGGCGGAGACCGCGATCTCGGCGGTCGTGGAATAGGCGGTGAAGTCGCCCGGCAAGGTGCCGATGGTCTCGATCGCCGTCAGCGTCGCGGCGGCGGGATCCCAGCGGCAGGTGGTGATGCTGCTGTCGAGCTCGTTCAGCACCCAGGCGACGGGCCGCGTCGGATGGAAGGCCATGTGCCGCGGCCCGGCGCCAGCCTGCGCGAGCATCACGCCGGTCTGCGTCAGGCGGCCCGTGGTCGCGTCGAGGCGGAAGCAGAAGCTGCGATCCAGCCCCTTGTCCGGCACCACGCAGCAGGTCCCGGTCGCGTCGAACACGACGTCGTGCGGATGCGCGGCGGTCTGCTGCGTCGGGTGCGGGCCATGCGGACCCTCCAGCGTGACGCGCTGGTGCTGGTCGGCGAGCGTGCCATCGGCGCGGATCTCCAGCACCGCGACCGTGCCGGCGGCGTAGTTCGCCACCACCATCCAGCGGCCGGTCGCATCGATTGCCTGGCGCACGCCGTTGCCGCCGCCGCAATCGGCGGTGTTCAGCGGCGCGATGCGGCCGGTGGCGGGATCGATGGCGTAGCTTGTGGCATAGGCCTCGTCGCCATGCACGGCGTAGAGCACGCGCTGGTCGCGCCGCAGCGCGAGGTAGGACGGATTTACGAGGCCGCCCAGCGTCTGCACAGGCGCGAAGGCGCCGGTCGCCGGATCGACGCGATAGACGAGGATGCCCTCGCCGCGCGCCTCGCGCTGCGCCGTCGTGAAGCTGCCGACATAGGCGGTGAGTGTCATTCGGGCGTTTCCCCAAGCCGCGGCGCGCCGTGGCGGATGCGCGGGCGCTGCCCGTCGAAGGAGAGCGGCATCGCCACCAGCGAGAAATCCTCGCCCGGCACCGGCTGCAGCATGCCGACGGCTTCGGTTTGCGGCTCCGCCATCACCTCGGGGATGCCGTTGACCGGTGCGCAGGGCACGCCGGCGGCGACCAGCGCCTCGGCGAGCGCTGCGCGCGGGCGGCTGCGCAGCACATCCGCGATCTGCGGCAGCAGCGCGTCCCTGTGGGCGAGCCGCTGGCGGTTGGTGGCGAAGCGTGGATCGGCGGGCCAGTCAGTGCGCCCGAGCACCGCGGCGAATTTCGCGAAGAGCCGGTCATTGCCGCAGCATACCAACAGCGGACCATCGGCGGTCTCGAAAGCCTGGTAGGGCACGAAGTTCGGATGGCCGCTCGCATGCCGCTCCGGCAGCTTGCCCATGTTGACGTAGGCGCTGATCTTCTGGCCGCCCCACATCAGCGCGGTCTCGAACAGGGAGGTGTTCACCACGCAGCCGCGGCCCGTGCGCGCGCGCTGCTGCAGAGCGGCGAGCGCGCCGATCACGGTCCACATGCCGGTGCCCTGGTCGACCACGGAAGCGCCCATGCGCACCGGCGGGCCACCGGGCTCGCCGGTGATGGCGGAGAGGCCGGCGAAGGCCTGGAACAGCGGCTCGTAGCCCGGGCGGTCCTTCAGCGGGCCGACATGGCCGAAGGCGCCCATGGCGCAATAGATCAATCGCGAATGGCGCGCGGTGACCTCCGCGGGACCGATGCCGAGCGCTTCCGCGACGCCGGGCCGCAGATTGTGCACGAGGATATCGGCATCGGCGAGCAGGTCATGCAGCGCATCGACCCCCGCCGGGGACTTCAGGTCCAGCACCACGCTGCGCTTGCCGCGGTTGAACTCGTGGAAGTTCAGCGCATCGCCACGACGGAAGGCCGGGCCCATCTGGCGCGCATCGTCGCCGCCATCGGGCTTTTCGATCTTGATCACCTCGGCGCCGAGATCGGCGAGGATCGCGCCTGCGAAGGGCCCGGCCAGCACCTGGCCGAGCTCGACGACCTTGATGCCGGCGAGAACGCTCACGCGACCGCCGGCAGGATCGTGCCGCGGCACTCGCCGAAACCGATCGGCACCCAGCCGTCGAGCTGCGCGCGGGCGCGGAAGATCACGGTGTCGCCGTCTTCCAGGAAGCGCCGCTCCTCGCCGTTGGGCAGGCTGATCGGCTTGCGGCCGCCATAGGTGATCTCGAGCAGCGCGCCGAAGCCATCCTCGCTCGGCGAGGAAATGGTGCCGCTGCCGAAGAGGTCGCCCGCGCTCAGGTTGCAGCCGCCGCAGGCGTGATGCGCGACCATCTGCGCGAAGGTCCAGTAGAGGTGCTTCGTGTTGGAGATCGAGAGCCGGAACGGCCCCGCGCCCGACGCGGTCTGGATCAGCACCTCGACATCGAGGTTGAGCGCGCCCTGCGCCTGGTCGCGCGCATCCAGCAGGTAGTCGAGCGGCGCCGGATCGCCCTCGGGCCGCGGCGCCTGCGCGATGCGGAAGGGTTCGAGCGCCTCGGGCGTGACCACCCAGGGGCTGATCGCGGTGTGGAAATTCTTCGCCAGGAACGGCCCGAGCGGCTGCGCCTCCCACCCCTGGATGTCGCGCGCCGACCAGTCGTTCAGCAGGCAGTAGCCGGCGATGTGCTCCGCCGCTTCGCCGATCGGGATCGGCTTGCCGGCCTGGTTGCCGCGGCCGATCCAGATGCCGAATTCCATCTCGTAGTCGAGGTTCCGGCAGGGGCCGAAGCTCGGCACGGTGTCGTTCGCCGGCTTCCGCTGGCCATTCGGCCGCGTCACCGCGCTGCCGGAGACACGCACCGACGACGCCCGGCCGTGATAGGCGACGGGGACGTATTTGTAGTTCGGCAGCAGCGGATTCTCGGGCCGGAACAGCTTGCCGGCATTGCTGGCGTGATGGATGCCCGCGAAGAAGTCCGTGTAGTCGCCGATGGCGCAGGGAACGTGCATCGCGCAGGCGCTGGCCTCCCGCAGCAGCCCGGCGAGCGCCGCGGGATCGGTCCTGTTGCCGGTGGCGAGCAGCGCCGAGAGCGCCGCGCGCAGCGCGCGGCGCGGCCCCGGCCCCATGTCGAAGAAGGCGTTCAGCGTCGGCTGCGCCGCGGCCTCGACGGCCGCCCGCACCTCGGCCGGCAGCAGCGGCAGCGCGGCGCCGAGATCGAGGATCGCGTTGCCGATCGCGACGCCGCCCCGCTTTGCGCCGCCCGGCGGCGAGAAGACGCCATGCGGCAGGTTCTGGATCGGGAAGTCCGGATGGCCATTCGCCGAGGCCACCCAGCTCGTCAGCCTCGGATCATGCGTCGCGTCCATCTGCGTGCTCCTTTCTTTGGGCGGGCCGATTCAGACCTCCGCGCCCTTCGGCGCTCCGGTCATCGGGCCGCCTAACGCGCCCGCGCCAATAGCCGCTTCGCGCGGTCCACCACCGGCAGGTCGATCATCGCGCCCTCGAAGGCGACCGCGCCCTCGCCACGCGCCAGCGCCGCCTCGAAGGTTGCGATCAGCCGCCGCGCGCGGTCCGCTTCCTCGGCCGAGACGCCGTATTCCTCGTTGATGATCGGCACGTGCAGCGGGTGGATGCAGGCGGTGCAGGCGAAGCCGAGCCGGCGCGAGCGTTTCAGCGCCGCGCGATAGCCGTCGAGGTCCTTGAAGTCGGCGAAGGCGCCCACGGACCCCAGCGGCAGGATGCCGGCCGCGCGCGCGGCCGAAACCACCTGCATGCCGAAGTGATAGAGCATGTCCGCACCCGGCACCGCCTCGAGTTCGGTCGAGAGATCCTCGCTGCCGACGCCGAGGGCGGCCATGCGCGGATCGGCCGCCGCGATGGCATAGAGGTTGGGCAGCGCCTGCGGCGTCTCGACGATCCCGATGAAGCGCGTGCGGCCGATGGCCAGGCCGAGCGCGGCCTCGCGCGCGGCGACCACCTCCGACAGCAGCTTCACATGCTCGGCGCCCATGATCTTCGGCAGCATCAGCGCCGTGACCTCCGGCCGGATGGCGGCCGCGATATCCGGCACGGCAAGTTCGAGCGCACGGTTGATGCGCACCGCGACCTCCGTGCCGTTGCCGCGCACTTGCGCCGCCGCGGCCGGCAGTGCGGCACGTGCGGCCTCCTTCTCCGCCGGCGGGATGCTGTCCTCGAGGTCGAGGATGATCACGTCGGCGCCGCGGGTATGCGCCTTGGCGACGAAGCGCTCGGCGGTTGCGGGAACGAACAGCAGGGAACGCCAGTTGGGGATGCTCATGGTCTCTCCTCAGGCCGCAGCGCCGCTCGCCAGCATGGCCTCGATGTGCTCCGCCGCGTAGCCGGCCTCCGCCAGGATCTCGCGGGTGTTCATGCCGAGCTGCGGCGCCGGCAGCGTCTCCTGCCGCATGCCGCCGCGGAAGGTGACGGGCACGCGGGTGCGGCGGATGCGGCCCTCGGTCGGGTGCTCGTCGAATTGCCAGAAGCCGACATCGTTCAGGTGCGGATCATCCAGCAAGTCGTCGATCCGGTTGTAGCCGGCGGCCGGCACGTCGGCCTTGGCGAAGATCTCCAGCCAATCGGCGGTGGTCTTCTGCTTCAGCGTCTCGACCTGGATGGTGAAGTAGTCCGCCGCATGGCGCGTGCGCGCGAGCGGGTCCTTGAAGCGCGGATCCGCCTTCAGCTCCGGCCGGCCGATGGCGTCGAAGAACGCGAAGGCCTGGCGGTTGTCGTTCGGCCGCACCGTGATGAAGCCGTCCTGCGTCGGCAGCGGGCGGTAGTCGGGCGAGAGCAGCCGGGCATCGCCGCTCGGCCCCTCCGGCGGGTCGAAGGTGGCGGCGCCGAGGTGCTCGCTGGCGACGAAGCTCGCCATGCTCTCGAACATCGGCACCTCGATGCTCTCGCCGATGCCGGTCTTCTCGCGGCGGAACAGCGCGAAACCGATCGCCTGGGCGGAGATCAGGCCCGCGATGTGGTCGGTCATCACCATCGGCACGAAGCGCGGCTCGCCGGTCGCGCGCTCGAAGGTGCCGGCGACGCCCGAGAGCGACTGGATGATCGGGTCATAGGCCGGGCGATTGGCGTAGCGACCATCGGTGCCGAAGGCGACGATGCCGCAGTGGATCAGCCGCGGGTTGAGCGGGCGCAGCGCCTCGAAATCCAGCCCCGCCCGCGCCAGCGCCGCCGGCCGGACGTTCGAGACGAAGACATCGGCTTCGGCAATCAGCCGCTTCAGCGCCGCCAGCCCCTCGGGCTGCTTGATGTCGAGGACGATGCTGCGCTTGTTGCGGTTGAAGTTGATGAACTTGCCCGACATCGCCGGCGTGCGGCTGCCGGCCGCGAGGTAGCGCAGGATGTCGCCGCCCGGCGCCTCGACCTTGATCACCGCGGCGCCCTGGTCGGCCAGGGTGCGCGTGCAGATCGGCCCGACGACGACGGTCGTCAGGTCCACCACCTTCACGCCCTCGAGCGGCCCGCCAGCCATCAGGCGAACTCGCAGTCCAGCACCGCGCATTCATAGCCGTCCTTGTCGGCCACCCACGCTCGAATCTTGCCGTCCACCGGCGCGGTGCCGGCGAGCGTGACGGTATCGCCGACATAGATCGGCCGCGTCAGGCGCGCCGTGAAGCCGCGCAGCATCCCCGGCGTATGCTTCACCGCGGCATCCAGCAGCAGCTGCATCGTCAGCCCGCCATTCTGCACGGTGTTCGGATAGCCCTCGACCGCGCGCGAATAATCCGCGTCGTAGTGGATGCGATGCGCGTTCCAGGTCACCGCGGAATAGCGGAACACCAGCGGCGCGCTCAGATGCTTCTCCTCGAACCACGTCGCGCCGACCGGCGCCGGGTTCGGCGTGCCGGTGCCGCTCTTCTCGCCGGGCTTTACCGCCTCGCGGTAGATCGCGTCGAACTCGTCGACCGCGATCACGCGGCTGCCGCGGCGGATGGTGTGGCGCATGGTCAGCACGGTGATGAAGCCGGTGCGCGCCTGCTTCGGCAGGATCGCCGCGACCTCGGCGGTCTTGGTCGCGGTCTCGCCGACGATCAGCTGGTCGTTGATCGTCACGCGCCGGCCCGCGCCCATGCGCCGCGGCAGCGGGATCGGCGGCAGGAAGACCGCGGGGTTCGGGTGGCCATCCGGGCCGATGTCGCCCTGCCGCGCGACATCCGCGAAGAACAGCGTGAACCAGTGCGGCGGCAGCCGATCGCCGAGCTTGAGGCTCGCCGGGTCGAGATCCAGCATCCCCGCGATGCGGCGCACCTGGCCGAGACCGACATCCTCCTCCACCACGCGGGTGCGACCGACCCAGGATTGCAGCTCGGGCGACAGCGTCTCGGACATCGGGCTTCCTATTCGGCGACCAGGTTGAGCTTCTTGATGAGGCCGCCCCAGCGCTCGGCATCGACACGGGTGCGGGCGGTGAATTCCTCGGGCGTGTTGGGTGCGGCCGCATCGGCGCCGACGCGGGCAAAGGCGGCGCGCACCTTCTCGTCGCGCAGCGCGTCGTTCATGGCCGCGTTCAAGCGCGCGACAGCTTCGGGCGGCGACTTCGCCGGCAGCGCCAGGCCGAAATAGGCATTGGCCTCGAAGCCCGGGATGGTCTCGGCCATGGCCGGCACGCCGGGCCATTCGGGGCGGCGCGTCGGCGTTGTCAGCGCGACCGGCCGCACGGAGGCCGCGCCGCGCACCGCCTCGCCTTCCGGCAATCCCAGCGCGCGGGCGTGCACGCGGCCGGCGAGCAGATCGGCCATCGCCTGCGTGCTCTGGCGATAGGGCACGTGCGTCATGTCGAGCCCGAGCCGCGCGCCGACATCCTCCATGATCAGGTGGGTGATGGCGCCGACGCTGGCGGACGCATAGGTGAACTTGCCCGGATTGGCGCGGATCCAGGCGATGACCTCGGTAAAGCTCGCGCCGGGGATCGAGTTGTGCACGAGCAGCATGTTGGCCGTGGTGCAGAACATCCCCACGGGGATGAAGTCGCGCGCCGCGTCATAGCCGACGCCCTTGTAGAGCAGCGCATTCAGCCCGCTGTTCGTCCCGGCGCCGGCGACCAGCACGGTGTAGCCATCGGGTGCCGAGCGCGCGACGGTCTCGGCCGCCAGGTTGCCGTTGCCGCCCGGGCGGTTGTCGGCGAGCACCGGCTGGCCGAGGCGCGGCGCCAAGGCCTCCGCAGTGACGCGGCTGACGATGTCGGTCTGCCCGCCGCCACCGAAGGGCACGACGAGGCGGATCGGCTTCTCCGGCCATGTGGCGGCGCGCGCGAGCGCCGGCATGGCAAGCGCGGCCAGCGCGATACGACGGGTGATCTTCAGGCCCATGGACGTCTCCCCGGGCCAGTCTAGCCTACCGCGGCCATTCGGCCAGCAGGGCGGCGAGGATCCGGTCGACGTCCCCTTCGTCGTTGTAGCCGTGAAAGCTGAAGCGGATCCGGCCACGGCCGTTCCAGGCCCAGACGCCGCGCTCCGCCAGCGCCTGGCAGAGCCGCCCGGCTTCCGGGTGGGCGATGCAGACGCTCGCGCCATGCCGCGCGGGATCGACGGGCGTGGTGGCGGCGATGCCGGCCTCGGCGAGGCCCGCATGCAGCGCGGTCGTCAGCCGCTGCACATGCGCCGCCAGCCCGCTGTGCTGCGCGAGATAGTCGAGCGCCGAGGCCAACACGTAGAGCCCGGCATGGGAGGGATTGCCGCGGGTGAAGCGCAGCGCGTCGTCGCGCAGCGTCAGCCCCGCCGCGTAGTCCGGCCGCGCCATCGAGCTGACGTTGAACCAGCCCGCCGTCGCCGGCGCCCATCCGGGCTGCCGCGCGCGGTTCCAGTACGCGATCGCGGTGCCGGTGATGCCGAGCAGCCATTTGTAGGTCGCGGAGAAGGCGAAATCGGCGAGCGCAGCCTCGATCGGCAGGTAGCCGGCAGCCTGGGTGTGGTCGACCACCAGCATCGCGCCGACCGCATCGGCCTGGGCCCGAAGCGCGGCGAGGTCGTAACGCGTGCCGGTCAGGTAGGAGACATGGCTCACCGCGATCATCCGCACCCGGCCGTCGCAGGCGCGCGCCACCGCCTCCGGGTCCGACATGCGGACGAAGCGCAGCTCCGCGCGCTGCCTGAGTGCGATCGGCGCGACGACGGAGAGATACTCGTCGGGGTCCACCACCACGGCACCGCCTGGCCGCCAGTCGATGCTCTCGACCAGCATCGACATGCCCTCGGCGACCGAGGCGACGAAGCCGATATCGCCAGCGGAGACGCCCCAGCCCGCCGCGACCAGCGCGCGGGCGCGCTCCATCTCGGCATCCTGGCGGTCCCGGCCGGCGGGGCCGCCGGACTTGTCCTCGGCATAGCGCGCGAAGGCAGCGTCGTGCCGGCGCAGCATGGCGGTCTCGCCGCCGGCGCAGACATGGGTGATGCCCGGGGGCAGCCGGAACTCGGCGGGATCGAAGAGCGGCATGCCGGGCATTGCGCGCCGTGGCCGCGCGGCTGTCAAATGGCGCATGGCCCTCGACAGCAGCGTCTATGACGACCGCCCGCGCTTCCCGTTCACCCCGCCGCGGCGGGCGCGCTGCCAGGTCGCGATCCTCGGCGCCGGGCCGGTCGGGCTGGTGCTGGCGGCGGGGCTGGCACGGCATGGCGTGGCGCCGGTGGTGATCGAGCCGCGCGGCGAGGTCGCCTTCGGCAGCCGCGCCATCTGCGTCTCCCGGCGCTCGCTCGAGATCCTCGAGAGCTTCGGTGTGGCGCAGGCGGTGCTCGGCGAAGGCCTGCCCTGGACGCGTGGGCACAGCTTCTGGCGCGGCCACCGGGTGCTGAGCTTCGAGATGCCGGATGATGCCGACCAGCGCCATCCGCCCATGGTCAACCTCCAGCAGTGTTTCGCCGAGGCGGCGCTGATAGCGGCCTTGCCGGCCTCGGTCGATCTCCGCTGGCACAGCCGCATGGTCTCGCTGGTGCAGGACCCGGACGGCGTCACGCTGCGCATCGCGACACCCGAGGGCGAATACGACCTGCGCACCGACCACGTCGTCGCCTGCGACGGCGCCCGCAGCCCGACCCGCGCCGCGCTCGGCCTGCAACTCGAGGGCAATTCCTACGAGGGCCGCTACCTGATCGCCGATATCCGCCTGCGCTCCGCGGCACCCACCGAGCGCCGCGCCTGGTTCGACCCGCCGTCGAATCCCGGCTCCACGCTGCTGATGCACAAGCAGCCGCGCGACATCTGGCGCATCGACTACCAGCTGCGCGATGACGAGGATGCCGAGGCAGCGCAGCAGGAAGCCGCCGTGCGCGCCCGGATCGACGCGCACCTGGCCATGCTCGGCGAGCGCCCGGACTACGACCTCGTGCTGATCAGCCTCTACCGCGCGCATTGCCTGACGCTCGATCGCTACCGCCATGGCCGCGTGCTGCTGGCGGGCGATGCCGCGCATCTCGTGCCGATCTTCGGCGTACGCGGGCTGAACTCGGGCATCGACGATGCCGGCAACCTCGCCTGGAAGCTCGCGGCCGTCGCGCGCGGCGAAAGCGACGCACTGCTCGACAGCTACTCCGAGGAACGCGTCCATGCCGCGCGCGAAAACATCCGGCAGTCGCGCAAGAGCACGCTCTTCATGACGCCGCCCGGCCGCGGCCATGCGCTGCTGCGCGAGGCGGCGCTCAGCCTCGCGGTCAGCCAGGACTTCGCGCGGCCGCTGGTCAATCCGCGGCAGAGCACGGCCATCGCCTTCCCGGCGAGCCGGCTGCAGACCGAGGAAGACGGCGATTGGCCGGCCGGCCCGCCGCCCGGGGCGACGCTGCCCTCGGTGCCCAATCGCGGCGGCCACATCACGGCCGGCCCGCAACCGCTGGTCATCCAGGCCGCCTGCGCCACCCCGATCCCCGGCGCCGTCATCGTCACGCCCGACGACACGCGCGCCGTCTCGCTGCTCGGCCTCGATACACCGGGCGCCGGCTACCTGGTGCGGCCCGACGGCCACGTCGCCTTTCGCTGGCGCCGCTTCGACCCGCCGGCGTTCAGCGCCGCGCACGACCGCATGTGGGGGCGCGCATGACCGAGGCCGAGCTCGAGGCGCTCTGGGAACGCCTGGCCGAGGCGGTCGACGCCGCGGGCCCGCGGCATGAGGCGCTGTTCCTGGCCAAGCTCGCCCTGCTGCTCGGCCGCGAGCTCGACCTGCCGCGCGTCGAGGCGCTGATCGCGACCGCCCTGCGCGACCTGGAATAGCCGCTGCTGCGGCGCTACAGCGCGCGCAACGACGGAGTGTCCCCATGCCCATCGCGCTCGGCATCATCGGCTTCGGCATCATGGGCGAGCGGCTGCTGCGCGCGGCGCTCGCGCATGCGACCGAGTCGGTCACGCTGACCGGCGTCTGGGACCCTTCGCCCGCCGCCGCGAAACGGCTCGCCGCCATCGCGCCGGTGCCGATGCTGGCCTCGGCCGAGGCCGTCATCGCGGCCTGCGACTGCCTCTACGTGGCGGCGCCGCCGGCCGCCCATATCCCGCTCGCCGAGCAGGCGCTCGCGGCCGGCCGCGCGGTCTTTCTCGAGAAGCCGCTGGCGACCGACCTCGCCGCCGCGCGCGCCTTTGTCGCGCGGGCCGAGGCGATGGGCGCGCGCGCCGCGGTGAATTTCCCGATGGCGTCCTCGCCTGCCGTCGCCCAGCTCGCGGAATGGCAGGCCGCGCTGACGCCGCAGGGCCTCGCCATCACCACCGACTTCGCCACCTGGCCGCGCGGCTGGCAGCAGGATGCGGCGAGCTGGCTCGCGCGCCGCGCCGAGGGCGGCTTCACGCGCGAGGTGGTCTCGCACTTCCTGTTCCTGACGCGCCGTCGGCTCGGCCCGCTCGCGCTGCAGGCGGCGCGCGTCAGCTACCCCGACGGCGACGGCGCCGAGACCGCGATCGAGGCGCGCCTGACCGCCGGCGGCATTCCCGTCACGCTACGCGGCAGCGTCGGCGAGACCCGCGCCGATGACAGCAACGCCTGGACGCTGAACGACGCCATCCGCCTGCGCGACTGGTCGGTCGCGGAGCAGCGCGGCGCCGACGGCGCCTGGGCGCAGGCGCCGGACGCGATGCCGAACGAGAAAATGCGGCCGCTGGTGCTGAAGCGTCAGCTTGCCGGCGTCGCCGCGATGACGCGCGGCGAGGCGCACGCGCTCGCCACGCTGCGCGAGGCGTTGGAGGTGCAGGAGATCGTCGAGGCGATCCTCGCCGCCTGAGCTACCGCAGCAGCGCCGGCAGCATCGCGTCCAGCCGCATCCGCCCCTCATCGGTCGCGACCAGCCGCGCGCCCTGCCATTCGAGATAACCTTCGTCCAGGCAGGCGGCGAGCATCGCGGGATCGACCGTCGCGGCGAAGGCCAGGCCGCTGCGCGCCTCGATCCGCGCCGGGTCCACGCCCTCGGCCAGCCGCAGCCCCATCAGCAGCGCCTCGCGCGCGCGATCCTGCGGCGCGAGCGCCTCCTCCTCGATCACCGCATGACCGTCGCGTTCGACCCGCGCCAGCCATTCCTCCGGCGCGCGGTGCCGCCGCGCCGCCAGCAGTGCGCCATCCAGCATCAGCCGCTGGTGCGCGCCCGGCCCGATGCCGAGGTAGTCGCCATACCGCCAATAGACCAGGTTGTGCCGGCTCTCCGCACCGGGCTGCGCGTAGTTCGAGACCTCGTAGGGCGCGAGACCGAAGCGCGCCGCCTCCTCGACCGTCGCCCAATAGAGCCGCGCCGCCTCGTCCCCGTCCGGCAATACGATCTCGCCGCGCGCATGCAGCGTGGCGAAGCGCGTGCCCGGCTCGATCGTCAACTGGTAGAGCGAGAGGTGGTCGGCGGCGCGCGCCAGGGCGCGGCGCAACTCGGCCCGCCACGCCGCCTCCGGCTGGCCCGGCCGGGCATAGATCAGGTCGAAGGAGATCCGCGGGAAGATCGCGCGGCCGGCTTCCAGCGCGGCGATCGCCTGGGCCGCGTCGTGCTGCCGGCCGAGGAAGCGCAGCGCCTCGCCATCCAGCGCCTGCACGCCGAGGCTGATGCGGTTCACGCCCGCGGCGCGGAAATCGCGCAGCTTGGCCGCCTCGACGCTGGTCGGATTGGCTTCGAGCGTAACCTCGAGGTCGGCGGGTGCATCGAACAGCGCGCCCGCCGCTTCGATCAGCGCCGCCGCGGTCTCCGGCGCCATCAGGCTCGGCGTGCCGCCGCCGAAGAAGATGCTGGCGAGCGGCCGCCGGCCCGCTCGCGCCGCCTCGCGCCGCAACTCCGCCAGCAGCGCCCCGCGCCAGCGCGCCTGGTCGACCCTCTCGCGGACATGGCTGTTGAAGTCGCAATACGGGCACTTCGACAGGCAGAAGGGCCAGTGGATGTAGAGCGCGAGCGGTTCCATCCTGTGGGATATAGCGATTCGGACCCTGCGATGCCCCTGCCCGTCACCGCCGTCTTCGCCGCCGCGCTGACCGCGCTGTATGTCACGCTCTGCCTGCGCGTCATCGGGCAGCGCCGGGCGCAACGCATCGCACTCGGCACCGGCCATCCGGGGCTCGAGCGGGCCTATCGCGCGCAGGCCAATTGCGCCGAATACCTGCCGCTCGGCCTCATCCTGCTCGGGCTGCTGGAAGGGCTGCGGGCGCCGGGGCTGCTGGTGGCGGCGCTCGGGCTGACGCTCACGCTCGGCCGCGTGCTGCACGCATACGGCATCAGCCGCGAGCCGGAGGATTTCCGCTTCCGCGTCACCGGCATGGCGCTGACCTTCACCATGCTGATCGCGACCGCGCTGCTGCTGGCGGGCTTCGCGCTGGCGGGATAGCCTTTGCGCAGTCCACCCCGGGAGAGAGACATGCCCACCACGGTCAAGGAGATGCTCGCCGCCGCCAACGTCGCCGTGCCGCGGATCAGCGCGGCCGAGGCGAAGGCGCTGCACGCCAAGGGCGATGCGGTGTTCATCGACCTGCGCGAGCCGCCCGAGCTTGCCGCCTCCGGCACCGTGCCGGGCGCGCTGCCGATCCCGCGCGGGCTGCTGGAATTCCGCGCCGATCCGGAGAGCCCGGACCGCAACCCGGCGTTCCAGAAGCCTGTCGTGATCACCTATTGCGCCTCGGGCGGCCGCGCCGCGCTGGCGGGCAAGCTGCTGAAGGAGCTCGGCTACGCCGACGTGCGCAACCTCGGCGGGTTCAAGGACTGGGTCGAGGCCGGCGGCGAGGTGCAGAAGGTCTGAGGCAAGCAGGCGGGGGCCGAGGCCCCCGCCGCATCACCGCGGCAGCTGGCTCACCAGCCGGAAGCGCTGCGCCCGCTTCCCCGTATCCACCTCGGTCGTGAAGACATTGCCGCGGCTGTCGACGGCCATGTTGTGCACCCAGTGGAACTCGCCGGCATTGCGGCCATTCCGCCCGAAGGCGCCGAGCAGCGCGCCATCCGGCCGTTGCAGCAGCCAGACCTTGTTGTTGCTGCCGTCGGCGGCCAGCAGCACGCTCTGCTGCGGATCGGGCAGGAAGTCGATGTCCCAGACCGAGCCGGATTGCAGCGTGTCGGGTGCCACGATGAACTCGCGCAGGAAGCTGCCATCCTTGCGGAAGACCTGGATGCGGTCGTTGGCGCGGTCGCACACATAGACCAGCCCGTCGCGCGCCAGCCGCACGCAATGCACGGGGTTGCGGAAGAACCGCGCCGGCTGCGTCGCCGAAGCGCCTGGCTGATAGGCCGGCAGCGGGTCATCGGCCGGCGGCCGCTCGCCATAGGCGCCCCAGTGCCGTTTGTAGGCGCCGGTCTCGCTGTCGAAGACGATGACGCGGCGGTTGCCGTAGCCATCGGCGACGTAGATCTCGTTCGCCGCCGCGTCGACCTCGACATCCGCGGGCCGGCCGAGCCGCTGGGTGTCGTTGCTGCCGCCGGTCTCGCCCCTGATGCCGATCTGCATCAGGAACCGCCCGTCGCGGGTGAATTTCAGGATGACGTGGTCGTTGTTGCCGTTGCCGGCGATCCAGACATTGTCGCGGGCGTCGACATGGATGCCGTGCTCGTTCTCCGGCCAGCTCGGGTGATGGCCCGGCCCGCCCCAGGCCTGCACGACATTGCCGTCCGGGTCGAACTCGATGACCGAGGGCGCGGCGATGCAGCATTCCGACCACGGCGGCGTCTGGGCGGCGCCCAGCTCGTCGCGCGTCATGGTGCGCGGGCGATGGATCACCCAGATGTGGTCGCGGCCATCGACGGCGACGCCGGCGGCCTGGCCGATGCCCCAGCGATTGGGCAGCGGCTTCGGCCAGAAGGGATCGACCTGGTAGACCGGCGCCGGGCGCTGCGGCGCTTGCGCGAGGGCCGGCGCGGCGAGGCCGCCGAGCAGGCAGCCGGCCAGCAGCGTGCGCGTGACGAGGCGCATGGCGTTTCCCCTTCGTGGTTGGGGGAAAGGCTCCGCCTGCGAGAGTCGCTTGTCAAACGCTACTGCGGGACGATGCCGGCCTTGCGCGCCGCCTCGCCCCACTTGACCATCTCGGCCTCGGTGAAGGCGCGGATCTGCTCGGGGCTGGAGGTCACGACCTCGGCCCCCAGCGTGCGGTGCTTCTCGACCACCTCGGGCCGGCGCAGCGCCGCCACGCAATCGGCGTTGAGCTTGGCCAGCAGCGGCGCCGGCAGGCCGGCCGGCGCGATCACCATGCCCCAGGTCGAGGCCTCGAAGCCCGGCAGCGTCTCGCTGACCAGCGGCGCATCGGGCAGCTGCGGCGCGCGCTTCGCGCCGGTGGTCGCGATCGCCTTGAGCGCGCCCGACTGGATGTGCGGCAGCGCGGCCGGGACGGTGTCGAACATGATGTCGACCCGGCCGGCGATCAGGTCGGGATGCGCCTGGGTGCTGCCGCGATAGGGCACGTAGGTCAGCTCGGCGCCGGTGACCTGGCCGAACAGCACGGGGGCGAGCCGCACCACGCCGCCGGTCCCGGCAAAGGTCACGCCGCCCGCCTTCTTCGCATGCTCGATCA
>Ga0114976_10000973_pt1 | contig 17861 bp, 15 predicted proteins | sample S_130805_EF_Meta_FD_87319 | JGI IMG/M metagenome (GOLD analysis project Ga0114976, IMG submission 87319) | Freshwater microbial communities from Lake Simoncouche, Canada to study carbon cycling - S_130805_EF_MetaG | ecosystem: Environmental > Aquatic > Freshwater > Lake | place: Lake...
AAAAATTCGGACAAGTTAAGTTTTCAGATATTATGAAGTCTGGTATTTCAAATCCAAAACCCATAAATCGATTCACTATTAGTGAGAAACAATTCCTAAGTAATTTATCGATGAAAATTTCGGAATATACTCAAGATTACTCCACAACAGAGGATTCTATAAAAATAGAATTCAATTAAGATGGTAATTAATTTAAAAAGTCAAACTGACTTATCTGGTTTTTATGTTGTTTTCAATGGTTCCACAAATCTTGAGGAAAGAGGTATCTATGGAATATCACACCTCATGGAACATTTAATTTGTAAAAACTTCGAACATTTACGTGATGACTTTGAAAAATTTGGAATTGATTGGAATGCTTATACAACACAGAATGAAGTTGTCTTTTTTTTCACGGGTCTAGATAATTATCTATCAAAGTTTAAATATGAACTTGTTGATTTAATTACAGATTTCAAAGTTTCGAAAGAACAGTTTGAAAATGAAAGAAAAATAATCTTACAAGAATATAAAAACCACTTTTCCGATCAGTCCCAATGTCATTTATCCAATCTTGGTAGAAAATTGTTCAGAGATTATGATGCTATCGGATTAAAAGAAGATTTGGAAAGTATGAAATACATGAATTGTTTGAACTTTTTTGAAAAACAATTCAAAAATCCATCTAAAATAATAAACATTTCCAAAAAAGATGCATTCAAGATGAATTTTGATTTTGACGATTATAAGGTTGAAAAATCTTACGAGTATGGACCATTTAAAGATGTAATTTTAGAACCCAAAAGAAATTTTGGAGATAAAGCTTCGGTTTGCTTAGTATCAAAAATGATAGAGGAGGATTTTTCTTATGTGACTTTTTTGAATAATATGTTGTCATTGGGATTGTCATCACCTTTTTATTCTGAGATTAGAGAAAAAAGAGGATTGGTTTATGGTATAGGTTGTCATCAGTCGAGGATGAATAAACAAAGTGTGAATGTGATAAGTACTGAAACAAGCGATAAGAATGTCGATTTGTTATTCGATACATTCAAATTTATACTAAATAATCCTAATAAATTTATTTCAAAGAAAAGATTTGATTTGATAAAAAATTCATACAACATTAGATATCAAAAGGAGAAAATTTACAGGTTTCAAAATGTAAATCATTGGATAAATCCACCAGATTGGTCTGTTAAAAACATAATCGAAACAATAACATATGATAAAGTTATGGACGTTTATGATAAATATTTCAAATTCGATGATTTTTATTTATCAAATGATAGAACTGAATTCAATTAGAATATCAAGATAGTTAATATATAAGTCTATAATTATTATTGATAATTAATGGCGGTATTACTAAGAACAATAGAAAACATTTCCGTAAATCAACCCCAACCATTGGTTGGTCAAGTATTGGTTAACTCCCAAGGAAAGAATAATAAATTTTATTCTTGCAAGTTATTGAACTATGTTGAATCAATTGAGATAGGTGGGATATTAAAAACAGTTTTTTTCTCCGAAGTCAATACAAACTTTAATGTTGGGGATAGAGTATTCATAATAAATGGTAATTATGATTCCCAAGAAAACTATAAAGATAGGTATAAGAAATTTAGTGATGGTTATAGGGTATTGGCAATTAATGGTTGTAGAATAATACTTGATATAGACTATAATGGTGATCTACCATTTGAGGAATTTAGAACTAAAAATTTCATATTTATTCACCATATAGAAAGTCAAAATGATTTTGATTATATAAATTCCCAAAAAATTTCAATTGAGGGGAATACTCTTTTAAAAAGTATTTTCAGTGGAAACATATTGAACGATAACGTCAAACTTGAGTGTCAAAACATCCTTTACACAACCCAATCTTTTTTGGGTAGTAGTGATTTGAATTTAGTTAATGGTGGTGTTAGTGGTAAAGGATTTTGGGTAAGAGCTGATGATGGTGTCAATAATTTTTGGATTGATGTTACTCAATTTGTTCTTTCGGATAAAATTACACAGAATGCTCAATTCTCAGACAGTGGTAAATTATACATTTTGGGAAATGGATTTCAGATTGATACCTTCTCATTTGATGGTGAGGGTGTTTATAAGTTTGAAAATTTCAGATGGGTAATTGATGTCAAAAATTACACAACATATATTTCGAAATTAAATTTCAGATTTGGTAAATTTAAAGGTGTGCATAATGATGGAGTTTATGGTACATACAAGAGGAGATTTTCATGGAATAATGCTACTTGGAATTCTGGAGTTCTTATCAATTCAGATTGGAAAGGTGGGTTTATGAATTCAAAACACACGGTTGATGAACTATCTTTTATATCTAGAATAGAACAGGTCGGACCTGTTTCAACTGTCATACAAACAGAGGATAATACAAATAATAGAGGTTTTGGTTATAACTTTATAGAGGATTCCAAATTTATTACGTATAGTATAGGTAATGGTAACTTTTTTAATTGTTTATTTGCTTCACAAAGTCAATATAAGTCAAGTCTTGATATTTACTACGGTATCACAAGTTCTTTTACGAATATTATCAATGGTGGTAAATATGAACTATGTGACATATATGATAATAGATCCAATAATGCTTATTTTTTAAACTCTTCCCTTAAAAACATAAACTTTAATAGATCAAAGATAGTGAGTTCTGAAGTTACCAATAGTTCTGTGGATCAGAGTTTTTGGTCAACCGATGGTGGTGTTAAGATTTTAGGAGCAGATCTCTGGTCTTTCGATAATAAAGAGGGAGCACTACTTATTGCTGGATTAAATGATATTGTGGGTACGATCAAACTCTACATTTCCGAGGATGATTATCTAAAATTAAGGTCTGGTGATACTTTCTATTTGTCAAAAATAAATAAAGATGTGATCAGAAATTTTTTGAATGATGATCAGACAATTCTCAACACAATTGAAACTAAATTTTTGATTAATAATTTTGATGATTATGATATTGACCTTGGTGTTAAGAGTTCTATTCAAGTTTCAATATCATCTTCTCGGGAAAACAAATGGAAATATCAAGTAGGATCCTCGAATATTTTCTTACCAACATTTGGGTACGAAATTTTGGGGGACGACACAGACTATTGGTCCAAAATTCAAATGTCTAGCTTCAAGTCTGCATATGATCCGGACTATGATACGATTGTTGGATATTCCTACAACGACATTGTTTATAGTGATGATAATTTTTATCAATATATACCATATAATCGGAATGTACTACCGGATATACAAAGGGCTAGAAATATACCCGAATTCCAAGCATTTGTCTCAGGTCATCTCGGTGAAGGTCTCGATGGTGTAAATAACATCAGTGATTGGGTATTTATTGGAACATATTCTGGCAAATGGAGTATCGATGGGGTATATTTGGGAGAGAATATACCAGAGATAACCAGTCCTTATTTTATTACTGGATTTGCTTCAGGATCAGTGGTTAGTGATGGTGTTGATAAATTGAATTCAAACCAATTTTGGATATTCGTTGGACAAAATAGTCCTTCAGGTTATTCATACCAAATGGGTATTGGTATTGGTAATATTATCGAAGATGAAATACCGGGTCAAAACACAAATGCTTATAGATATGATGTTGTTGGTAAACAATATTTCAGTAAAAACTACCTAACAGAGTCAACTATTGATCTACCATCAATAAACATTACCTCAAAAGTTTTTGGTTGGTTTACAGATGAAAACAGTGTATATCAACCAACTAGATTTAATAAACTTGGCCCAATTACTCCAACAAATATAAACGATGTCTTTATTAATACCGTAATTGGAAATGGTGATTTCAAAAGCGGTATAATGAATAATTCTACCTGGTTGAGTGGTGATAACACAAATTATTACAATAATATTATATCGGCACAATCTTCAACTAATTTAGGTATAATACTTGATAATTATCTAAATAAAAAGATAATCAAGATACAACTAACTAATAGAAAATATTCTATAAATTATTTATTTGATGGATATGATTTTGTATCTGGTGATTATGTTTGGTTAAAATCTATAGAATATATTTTCACTACACCTGATACTGTGAAATCTTTGGATGGTAGATACAGAGTGGTTAGATACTTTACCAATACCGCAGAAATTTGGTTGGAGTCTGCTGAAACACCTGATAAATTATCGGACCTACAAATAGGAGGTGTATTTTATTTACCAAAAGGTGGAACAAACAAATACTTTTCTATACATAAGTTCAGTCTTTCAAATTCAAAGGTCGTATCGGGTAAATTTATTAGAACTGGTATAGACAATACAACATTTGAAAATGACTTATTCATAAAATATGTTTACCCACTAGATAATATCCAAAACACAGAGTTGATTAGGTTATCAAACATAATGTTTCAAGACACCAATAATCAGGTCAAAAGTGGAATTGTTTATAAATCACATTTTATAAATGATATATTTGATGGGGGAATTTTTTATAACTCTTTCTGGCTTAATGGAGATTTTACGGATGGTTTATTCAAATCAAGTGTATGGACTGGTGGTAATTTTAATGGCGGCAGATTTGTTGATAGTAGAGACCCAAGACTTTTCACATTCGATTTTGATACAACCAAAACTACAAAGCTTTGGCAAGGCGGTAATTTTAACGGAGGTGAATTTTATAATTCGCTTTGGGTGAGGGGTGATTTCAATGGGGGTAGATTTTACTTTTCTGATTGGACTGGAGGTACTTGGAGTAATGGGGTTTTAGGAAGTAAAAATATAAGAACCAAAGATACAACCATGGCTTTTTATGGTCCGAGTACTTCATTTGGAGCCACTCACACAAACTGGTACAATGGAGTAGTTGAGAATGCTTTGGTTGGAGGATTTGGGTCTATAGATTGGTACGGTGGTAAAATGATTGGTGGTGAGTTCACAAGTGAAGGTAGATTTGGTAAAACATATTCTATTTGGCATGACGGAGACTTTTACGCTAGTTCCTTCACAAAACAAGCTTGGTGGAAAAATGGTAATTTTTACAGTGGTAAGTTTTTAAGTGAAATTGGAGGGGATAAAGTTAGTTTAAATAGTCATCCAAGCGACCCCTTTGAATATGGATGGGTAAATGGTAATTTTTATGGTGGTGAATTTGGAAATGCATCCAAAACCACAAATTCTATCTGGTATGGTGGTATAATGGAAGGTGGTATTTTTCAAGGTAAATTTTGGAGGGATGGGTTAATTACTAACGGAAAGTTTTATGGTAGTTTGGTCACACAAAGTGATATTAGTCAATCATTAATCCCATTTGCACAAAACTTTTATGGATTGTGGAATGATGGTTTTGTTGATAACATAATTTACAATGTGAAAAAGGATAGGATAGTATCGACCGAAGACTTAGAAGTTAGTTCGAGTAAAACCAAATTGAAATCAAAAATTGTTGATATGTATAATGTAGTTTGGAAAAATGGTACATTTTCACATGAGTTGTCAACATTTAACAATTCAATTTGGTTAAACGGAGAATTTAATGATGGTAATTTTAACAATTCATACTTCAATCCATTTGTAGATTTAACACTAGTTGGCTTGAAATTAGAAGATTATGAAAAATCTAATTATCTAAAACAAATATATGATGAAATATTGGTAATTATCGGGGGTATAGATTTATCTACATTAACTTTAACTTTTTACTTATCACAAATTGAAGAAAAAATTAGTCAATTTAATGATGATCCTCAATTAAACGCCTCATTTAAGATTGAATATACATTTTTTGAGGGATATGCTAGTCCGTTCCCACCTGATTACGCGAATAATGTCTATATTTATAATTCTTTTTCAGAATTCGATTCATCACAAAGGGATATTACAGTGTTCTTTCGGATTTATGACGAAGAGATAATAAATTTGATACCCGGTGACTTCTTGGGATTTTCATTCTATGTTTCTCCCTTGGATGATGTATCTAATCCTGAGGATCCAGGTGAGTCAAATAGAAGCGCTCAATTACAAACCTTCGCATCATCAGGAAGTGATTTAGATTTCGTTTATCCCAATTTATCCAACTTTGACAATATACCATATTCATTTAATACTTATTCAACTTGTATTTGGACAGGTGGAAATTTCAACAATGGTGAGTTTAACTATTCGAAGTGGTTAGGTGGAAATTTTAACGACGGAACAATGAACGGATCGATATGGTTGGATGGAGTTTTCAATTATGGGTTTATGAACAATTGTTACTGGGAAAACGGTGTTTGGAGGAATGGTAATTGGGATGGTTCCCCTTTTGATTGGACAAGTTTGAGTAAAAATAACAATAATTGGGAAGTTACTAATAAAAAAGTTGACCAAATATTGAAAAATATCTCAAATTACACTACAAATATTAATTTACACTTGTCAAATGTATTTACAATTGATCCTTTTATAACATCAATACACACATTTGATGCGAGCGGATTTATCAGATGGACTGTTGATGAACAAATTTAAACATTGAGATGATTAATACATTAAAAATTGATTATTTATCAAATAAAAACAAAGTAAACTAGAATTGACAGTAATAATTCAACCACCTAGTTCAGGTCAGGGAGGTCCAACTTGGGGTATCGAACAAAATCAATTTGTAAATCGAGGTTTGGTAGGTTCTTACAAAATTTACATTTGTAACAATTCTGGCCAGAAGAATATCTTTACAAGTTCTCAAAGAGGGTATAAGATTGATGTTACAGTAGTTGTTGCTGAATTCTTTTTGAATCAGGTATTTCCAAGCTCATTTGATGGATCTGTTGAGGTGGAATTTGGTATAGGATACCTACCACCAATTAAGAAAAAGTTGAAGATACCTGATGTTGAAGAATCTGTAAAATTCTCTTTTTATTATCAACCAACTGAATTTGATTTGATTAAACGTGGTGCTAGAAATATGTGGATCAGAAAAACAAGTCCAGGCGAACTAAGAATTGTAGATTCTAAAGTTGATTTTGTATCTATTGATTACGAAACAGATTTAAATAATAAACTTTATAATTCAGGCAGTCTTGGTAATTTTTTCTCTATACCCACAACCTACAAAGGTAAAGATATTCAAATATCAATTGGTAATAAAAATGGAGATATTACTAGCATAAAGTATGGTAATGGCACTTTCAAAAGAGGAATATGGAAAACAGGTGTTTGGAATGATGGTTGGAGAGGACTTTGGGATGACCAGGAAGATATTTATTATTTCGATAGTATAAATCTTAGTACTTTTCAAATTTCACGTGATATGTGGATATTGAAAATTGATTCGAATACAAATGGTCAGAATATTTTCAATATCGATCAAAACATATTTGTAAACGATTTTGTCGCATTAAGTAATGTTGTTGGTATCGATGTTAATGATGAGAGATACTTATTGAAAGATTACTATAGAGTTTCTCAAATTGATATTGTGGGTTCGGTAATTACATTGACTATTGAGATACCTATATCCAAATTCCCACTTAGGAGGTTCGAAATAGACTCAGAAAATCATTTGATATGTGTCACTAAAAACATTTGGTTGGGTGGTACATTTCTTAATGGTTATTTTAGAGGAATATGGAACTATGGATTATTCAAAGGGTTCCCCTATACCACTTTGATGGAAGATTCACATTTTGTTTCTGGTATATTCGATGGTGGTCGATTTATTTCTAAAATATTGAGTATTACTTCGAGTAATTCGGAGGTAAGAGAATACCACAGTGGTCTGGTTCAGTTTTTTGAATTTTTCGATAATAATATTTCCGAGGGTCAGGGTCTATTCATTGAAAATACATATCAGTCTTGGATTGATGTTAATTATTATACACAATCATTTGTTAATCTAAACAGCTTGACAAGTATTTATGACGATAATTTTGGTAAAAAAGTTCCGATATCAAATTTATATGGTTATCCAACACTTGATGTCTTATCTAGTTATTCTAAGTTTAAAAATTCCGGAGATATAGACGTTGATTTTTATAATCTAGGAACAAAGTACAAAATATTCACAGACCATTTGGGTGATAATGGGTACTTCAGAAATGCATTCAATAGTCAAGGAAGACCAGGATTGGGTGATTTCATAGCAGCTGGATGGACAGCCGAGTCTGGTAATTTCTACGGAACCCCAACAGTGAGTTTCTACTATAACTCGAATATCACAAGAAGAAATGTCAACAGAATTTCTATAATATTAGCTACCTTTGGTTATAACGTTCTAAATAATAACAACATCAGAGTTGATGATAAAAAATATACGATTGTAGAATATGATTTGGAATATTTCCAAAGGGGTTTTGATGAAGAATCTCTACAATTTACAAATACCTTCTCCAAACCACTGAATTTATTGGGGAGTAATTATCCATCAACTACTAATATTTACAAAAGCAAATTGATTAAAACCGAATACTTCTTCAATAAAAATGCATTGGATTTAATATTGAGATATAATTCTGATTTTACCAGGGTAGATGAGTCTATCGCTATCTTCGGATATAATTATACACATTCCAATTCACCAACCGGTGAAACAAGTCCATCTTTCTCAACCACATATTCAATAGTAATGCCTCGAAATTCGGATGACTTCAATGACGAATCTACCGTTGTACCCGAATGGTCAGCAGATGAAGTGTATCAACAATATGATGTTCGAAGGAGACCAAGTGAGGACGCTTTCGGAGTGTATCTTATTTCTTTAAAAAACAATAATACTGACAATCATAGGGTCGAAACATCATGGGCAAGACTTCCAGTTGGTTTTAATAACCCTATATTTGAAAATAATATATTTGGACAGTCAGAGGGATTTTCTTTTTTCACATCTGTGAGGATAAATTACTTTAAGTTTCTTGAGATTGATGCTATACCATTCTTCAAATATTGGGATTATGAAACGAACTTTTCCAGTACCTACAAGGAAGATACAAGTTTCCTCGGATTAGAATTTTCCAAACCCCACGGATACAAAAAGGGAGATATAATATCTTTGAAATTGGATGAGACAAAATTTAACCCACAGTATGAGAAAGATAACATCAGGATACTTGCGGTTCAAGATGGTCCAAAAAGAAATGTCGCAGGAATTTTGACTGGTGACGTTGAATATACAATAAAAACGGATCTTTTGTATGGTATAACAGCATCTTATCTCTCAGAATCTGGAACCATAAACAAGTCTGGTAATAGGATAGATAAACGAATTCAGACCAATTACTATGCCTCATCACCAAAAGTTGAGGGGTTGGATGAAAACTTTGTTTATTTGGGCAATAATCAGATCTTTGTAGATAGAAATTTATTCTAATCTTTTTTGACTAACCATAAATGGCCGACCATACCCATTTGAAATTTATCGAAATGTCCCATAGAATCAACTCTGTGTGATTTTTCATTTTTTGGGAATTTTATACCTTCTAACTTTTGTTTTCCTAGAATTCTTTTTTCTCCATTACAACCCTTACAAGGAGACCAGCCAACCTTACCCTCTCCATTGCAAATACCACAAACGTCACCAAGTGGATTTTTACCACTTCCTTCACAAAAATCACATCCATCAGAACCATCGAATAACTTTAAAACATTTCCAAACTCATCTTTTATTTCAATTTTTGATTTGGTGTCTCTACCATTACCATTACATTCTTTACACAGTACCCATCTTTCATACTCTATTGAGCCATCGAAATTTTCATCTATTTTTATCAGAATATTCAAATCATTTTGATTCCAATCTTTTTCGAATTTTTCATTATCATAAGCAACTTTCGAGTTTTCGAATTCATAAGTTAGTAACTCTTTGTTCTCATCATAGGAATTTCCAAATCTACTTCTGATATCATACTCTTTTCTAGTTTCATCAACTAGTATATCATAAGCTTCTGTAATTTCTGCAAATAACTTTGGATCACCTCCTTTGTCTGGATGGTGTGTAAAGCTTAATTTATAATAAGCTTTTTTAATTTCTTTTTCTGTTGATGTGTTTGGAATTCCTAAAATCCCATAGTAGTTTTTATTGAAGTTCATCTAATTTATGTTGTCTCCACTTAGCTTTTTTGATTTCATTCCTTCTTTCGACAGATGGTTTTGTGAACTCTTTTCTTCTTCTGAGCTCTTTTGTGATACCAATTTTTTCAAACTTTCTCTTGAACTTTTTTAAGGCTTTTTCTAAGCCATCTTTTCCGCCTTGTACTTCAATTATAATCATTTTTCATCAATTAATTTTTGTAGTTTAAGGTGTCTAATAAATCCTTTCTTTTCTTCTTTAGTCATTTTAGAAAACCTTTCATAATCCATATCAATTCCCATAAACTGATAGAATATATCTATATATTCGACAATATCTGAATTCATAAAAGTTCCATCAGTCCAATTTAAAGTAGTACCTGATGATTGGAGACTACCAGGATTAGCAATGAGAGTTGTTGACGGGTAAACATACCCACCAGTTGTAGTCACAGTCCCAGTAGTAGTTCCGGTAGTAGTCGTCCCCCAGTAGTGACCAGTATTTGAAATATTTGATGTGTTTGTTAGTTTTTTGATAGCCATACTATAATTTATTTTTTTTCATCCTGACAATATTCGTGTTCACAAGATTTATGTCTACATTTATATCCGACCCATATAGCAGGAAACAAACAACAAATAATATGGTATTTGAAACCATAGAAAACCATAAGTCCAAACCAACCCAAAGTCATCATTTTAAAGTCAAACAAAAAAAATTGATTGAGTGTGTATTCCAAAAGTTCAGTCACAATAAAACTTATAAAAAATATTAAAATAAACTTTAGAACGACCTTTTTATTTTTCATAAAGCTTATATGAAATAAAGATTTTTAGTTTTTAATATATATATTCTTATGAAACAAATAATGACCTTTGAACTCTATAAATCTACTTATATGTCTGCTGCAGATAAACTAGGAGGTGGTCATAAGACAAGAGCTGAAGAATTGAAAAAACACGCTGCTGAAAAAGGGATAAGTGCTTTTGCTGGTAGCCAAGGTTTTGATAGAATTTATGGACATCCTTTTGTTTTTGAAAATCATTCTAAGCTGCGGCATAGGGAAGATTTTCTTGGTAAGTTTTTCATAACTAGTTTTGAAGATCATGTCTATGGAACTTATAGACCCAATTACCATGGTGTGAAAGTTATTATGCAATCTGATTATGGTAAGAAAATAAAAGTTGAATTAGTAGTAGGCCCAGAAAATCATCTGCATATTGACTTAGAATATGATTTTGATGGGGGTAAAAAGGCTACCGAAGTGGATCGTTTCAGTTTTGAAAACAGAAAAGATGCTATAGAATTAAGAAAGTTCATTTTTGAATTGGTGGAAGATGGTGAATTAGAGAGAGGTGATACTTGGTTCAACTTGGAAACAATGCCAATCAACAAACTCTATACCACTAACTAACTTCATCCACCATCGATACTTCATTAATACTCGTGAACACATCTTTATTGATTTGTAAAATCCTATCAAATAACTCTTGGTTCAATATAGCGTGGTGAACTACAAAAATGTTAATCTTATAATCATTCGCAAACGATTTCAAAAGATTCAGAATAGATTCACAAGATTCAATATCCATACTTGAAAAAACTTCATCCAAGAATAAAATGTTAATATGTTTCTTTGTTCTTATAAGTTTTAAGTAAGCAATTAAGATACAAAGATTAACTTTTTTAGTCTCACCAGTACTCAAACTATCATGTTCAATAACATTACCAAACTGTTTGATTTCAGCAGTGAATGTTTCGTCCAATTTCACTTGAAATGGAAGGCTCATTTTTCTGATATTTTCTTGTATAAAAAAATTAATTGGTTTTATAATTCCAGCAATAATAGTTTTCTTTACACCATCTTCACCAAAAACCTTTGTTAATTCTTTATAGTAAGATTCCTTTTCCTTACATACCGATTGATTATCAACACTCGTAGTTTTTCTTTCTTTTAAGTCTTGTATTGTCTTTTCAAACTCTTGGATATTAACATTTGATTTACCAGCATCACTATCCTTCTGTGATTGTAACTTTTCAATCTGCGACTTATAATTTTTTAGTAGATAAGTAATATCATTGAATGATTTTGTGGTTTTTTCTGAAATTACTTGGAGTTTAGACTGTTTTTCTCGAATTGATTTAACATTATCCTCAATCTCAGTTTTTATTTTTTCCAACGAAATCTTTTTTTCAAGTAATGATGTTTTCAAACCCTCATAGTGGGAATTTAGAAAATCTGTTCCACAAGTCGGACATTTACCAGAATCATAAAGATCAATATCTTTTTGGGCGGATTTAATTTCGTGTCCAATCTTAGAATATTGTTCCCTCTCTTGGTCAAGTTCTGATTTTAGTTGTTCTTCCTTTCCTTTAATTTTATCAACTTTTTCCTTGAGTTGTTGATATTCATCTTTTCTGGATTCGATATTTACTTTTATTTCATCAATTTCAGATTGAATATTTAATTTTTCTTTTTCGATGGCTTTATCAATAGAAATTCTAATTCTTTGGATTGAATCGTTTAAAGTAGAAACTTCTGATTCGAATTTAGCATTCTGTAACTTATTAGATTTTACCAAATCCTTCAAAATCCCATTTAATAAATTAATAACTTCGAGATTGAATAACTTATCCAATAACATTTGTTTCTCATCATTAGATAAACTGATGAAATTTTTAAAGTCATTTATCGACATTGAGATAAACGACTTAAAAGTCTCAATATCAAGTCCAATATAATTCTCAATCTTTTCATCAACATTAGCTTTACCAGCCCTATCGTTCTCAATTCCATTTTCAATTAGTTTCAAGACACTTGGACCAATACCCCTAATAACTTCAACTTCAGTACCATTTGAAATGAATTTAATCCTATTCTGGAGTTCACCATTGATTCGGTTTGGTAGGGTTGATAGTGTTGCCCATTTTTTTTTGGTTCCTTTGCATCTTCCATATAGTGCATAATCTATAGATGAAATAAAACTCGACTTACCAGCACCATTTGATCCTTGTAACAATATCAACCCACCCTTTTCAGTATCAAATTTTATTGTAGTCTCATTATTACCAAAACTTTTGAAACCTCTTATGGATATTTCAGAAATGACCATTTTGTTATATTATATATTTAATATATATATTAATAAATTATAGTATGTTTATGAAAAAAGATAAATGGACAAAAATCGAATTTGAAAGAGTGAGATATTATGTAAGGACTTTAAATTTAAAAAGCAGATCCAAATATTTTGATTATGTTAAAGACCACTTAGAACTTCCAAAAAGACCGGATAGTTTAGAATGGTGGATTTCTTGGTCAGATTGGTTGGGAAATGGGAATAGATTCTATGGCCAAAATGAATTCCTATCTTATGAAGATTCTAAGGATTTTGTTAATAAATTAAATATTTCTACAAAGAAAGAATGGGAGATTTATTATAAAAACGAAAATATAAGAAATATACCAAGGTGTGTGGATAAATACTATAAAGATAAGGGGTGGATTTCTTGGTCAGATTGGTTCTGTAAAAAATCTAGAACAGATAAGAAATATGAATCTTATGATAATTTCTTAGAAATTATCATTGGTGAAAAGATTTCAAATAGTTCAGAATACTATAAATTTTATAAAGAAAAAAATTTACCCCTAAACCCATTGAAACATTATGGATTAGAAAAATGGTCACAATTTTTATTTAAAAAAAATAAAAAAAGAGATAAACTAGACTATAATGATTCTAAAAAAATAGTTCATGCACTGACTTTAAAAAGCCAAAAAGAATGGTATAAATTAAGTAAAGAAAATAAAATACCAGATGGAGTCCCAAAAACACCTGATAAATATTACCAAAATGAATGGGTTTCTTGGAATGATTGGCTTGGACATAATATATCTACTTACAAGAAGTTTTTTTCGTACAAAGATGCTAGAAAATTCTTAAAAGGCATAGGTTTGTCTTCACTACAGGAGTATTATGACTATTTGGTAGAAAATCAAATAGACTTTCTACCACTCCAACCATCTTCCTATTATCAAAGTGATTACATATCATCCGAAGACTATTTATCAAATGATGGGAATATATCATATGGTGAAAAGAAAATTGAAAAATTTCTCTTAGAGAATAATGTTAATTATATTCATCAGTTTAAATTCAATGATTGTAGAAACATAAAAGAATTGATATTTGATTTCTATCTACCAGAATACAACTTATGTTTAGAGTTTGATGGTAGGCAACACTTTGAACCAATAAGTTTTTTCGGTGGTGAAGATGGATTTTATAAGCGTAAAATAAATGACCATATAAAAAATGATTATTGTCTACTGAATGGTATAGAGTTGGTTAGAATTTCATATGAAGATATTAATTTGGTTGAGAAAATACTATCATCTATTATTTAGGTGTGGACTGAATAGGATATATAAGAAAATTTCAAAATTTTCGTGAATTTTATTGGTTTGGACCCTTCACTAATTTCGACTGGATTGGTTGTTAATGGTAAATTATTTAATTATTGTAGAGAAAAAGATGTTATGAACAAATCTGGTTTTAGTAAATGGTTCAAGTATTGTGAAGACAAAGTAACATTTAGATTTATTGATTATAGAGAGACTAATAATTACTCTGAGGGAGAATTAATCAAATTAAAGGATTATGATAAAATATCAGACCAAATTATTAAAGATATAGAAGATAACATAGATAAGACAAAACCAATAAAAATTGGTATTGAGGGTTATTCATATTCATCAGATGCGGGCGCGATTATAGACTTGGTAACATTCTCAACTCTGTTGAGAAAAAAATTATACGATTACATCTCAAAAGATATTACAGTTTTTTCGCCATCTACACTGAAGTTGGAATCATGTAAATTAACTTACCCACCGATCAATGAAGGTAAGAAAAAAGAAAAGTGGGTTTATAAAAATGCTTACGGTATTAGCGGTGGAAATCTTACTAAACACGGTATGTTTATGTGTATAGTTGACAATAATGAAATAAAGGACGAATGGTCAAATCTTTGTAAAACCTTGAAAGATGATATTATGGGTGCTAGTAAAGTCCCTAAGCCATTTGAAGATTTAAATGATGGATTTTTGATATACCAAATCTTAAAAAATAATTTGTAAAATCTACTAAACTTTCATATCTTTGTATTATGAAAGTAGGACAAATATCACACGACAAAGCAATTAACTTCATTCTTGGTGGAAAGGCATTCGTTACTTTTCAAAATCCAACATCAGGTAATCGTTTCACCTATAAAGTGGTTAAACATAAATTAGATGATGTTTATTTCGTCAATGTTTTGACCGGACCCGATACATACCAATTTATTGGTACAATCAAAAATTATGTATTTAGACACTCCAAAAAGTCAAAAATTTCCAATGATTCAAGATCCGTAATTGTTTTTGATTATGTTCTACATCATTTAGGTATGCGTACACTCAATACCTCAATTGAAATCTTCCATGACGGCCGTTGTGGTAAGTGTGGTCGTCAGTTGACTGATCCAATCTCCGTTGAAACTGGTCTTGGTCCTCACTGTAGAAAAAAATAATATGTATAATAAAATTTATGATTTTTGTAAAGTAAGAAACCTTGGTGGGATTTATAAAAATTCATTAGATTCGCCACCACCTAGGGTTCAATTTCTAACCGATCTTCTTACTGAGGAAGGGATTGATTTTGTTTTAGATAAGTTTGAATTTATTTCAGATAAGTTTGAATTTAAACGATATAATGACGTGAGGTCCGTGGGTTATAATATCATTTTAAAAGGCACGTCAAAAAAGATGGTTGTGGCTCATCATGATATTGCAAACCCTAATATTGATAACGCAAATGATAATTCAGCATCTATCATAAATGCCATAATGGTAAAAAAACTAAGACCAGAAATAAACGTTGTTCTTTTAGATGGTGAGGAGTCCGGTGGTCTTGGTTCACAAAATATTTCTGATAAAATTAATGATGGGTATTTTGGTGAAATCGATTGGGTTCTCAACTTAGAATTGACTGGTAAGGGTGGTAAATATTTTTTCATAGGAGACTATCCAGGTAAACTAACCGATCACATCAAATCAATATTTGAATGTCCTATCTATAGAACACCTTATAATGATTCTGTTACATTTAGAAAGAATGGTATTGATTCTGTTGTTATAAATCCAATGCCACCTTTAAACGAAGGTAAAAAATCAACTGTTAAATGGTCAGATGGTATTTATTTAGACAATTCAATGTTGGGGAATTGTCACTCTGATAGGGACACAATTGATACAATTGATGTAAATGACATGAAAGAATTTGTTGAAGAAGTTGTTCTAAAAATACTAGAATAACTATTTTATTTTACAATCGGTGTCTCTCCAATATGTGTAGATGGTATCCCCAATAGTATCTGAAAAAGTAATTGGTTGTGGATTATCGACTAATTCTATATTGTCACCGCAAGACACTAATTTTGATGAAAACTCTTTTGGATAACCATTAACATCCTTATTACAAGTGTATTTTATGCGTTGTGTACAATCATAACATTTTTCTTTTTTACAAGAAAAAATAGATAATAAAATAAAAAACACCATAAGTACTCTCATGGTGTTATATATCTTTTATTTATTCAGGAATTTCCTCACATTGTCCAGATAACCTTGAATGTTTAGTTTACCAACCGGATTTTGTGAATGAACTATGTAATTGGGTAAATTATTTTGATTATCAATACAATAATTACCCAACCATTTTGCACAATCATATCCAGTTTTTTCAGTGCCTTGATTGTCTGAATTTTTAGAGAAGTCCATAGTGTAGTGAACATCCGCCAAATCATGATCAAATGAAATAAAGTCAGGTAAACCATTTGTATTGATCCAATCTACAAACTCATTGTAAGACCTTACGATATCCCAATCCCCATCCCAATACATTTTATTCAAATGTGTTGGAACTAGACCGTTTGCACAATCTTTAGGAATTCGGATATCATCAAGGAATAACTTTTTCATAATTGTAAAGATACAAAAAAAGTATTAATCAAACAAATCATCTGCTGATAGATCTTCACGGAATTCATGAGCATCATTATTTTCCACCAAGTTATTGAAATCCTTTTCAACCTCCTCGATTTCATCTAATGATTTATATCTGAAGTAATCATTAACAATTGGTTCCATCTTTTTGAGAACCTCTGGTGTGAATACCTCTGGTGTGAATAGATTCTTAGTTGTGACTGATTTATCCAAGTGACTGATATACCATCTAATTCCACCTGGTGTGAATGTCATTTCACCAGTTTTTTTATCTACTTCAGCCTTACCTTGGGCGATACCAATTTGATTGAAGTATTCTGGTCTACAAAATGCATCAAGACCAGTATACGGGTTCATACCATGATTGAATGAAATATCAAATCTGATTTTTTTGGGTTTAGCTAAACGGTTCTTAGCTGTTTTGAATAGTACAGTAATCCCAGATTGTCCAAGATCCATATCATCTTCTTCTCCAGTTTTTAGTTTTGATTTTGACATCATACCAATTACAGAAGCGGAATAAACAAGTGATCTACCACCTTTAAGTACCTCTTGTGGAAATAAATCCTGTGTAAGATAAGTATGGTTACAAACAATCATTGGAATATCCAAAAATCCAAGGTCGGTGTTGATCGACCTGAATAGTGAACCAATAGCTTTTGCTTTAGTCATATCTTGTTTGATATCACCTTTTAACAAATCAGCCTTTTCTTTATTAGAAGCCATTTGTCCGATTGAATCCAAGACAATCATAAGTGGTTGGATTTCATTACCTTTGAGTTTTTCTTCTTT
>Ga0114976_10000976_pt1 | contig 17834 bp, 37 predicted proteins | sample S_130805_EF_Meta_FD_87319 | JGI IMG/M metagenome (GOLD analysis project Ga0114976, IMG submission 87319) | Freshwater microbial communities from Lake Simoncouche, Canada to study carbon cycling - S_130805_EF_MetaG | ecosystem: Environmental > Aquatic > Freshwater > Lake | place: Lake...
AACGTATTTCTTTTTTATATTCAGCTTGATTTGCGCTTAATGTTGCCCAAACATCTTCAATTTTTTCTACTGTTGATAATAAATATTCTAACTTATTTGGCCATTTAACAATGCTAAACTTTTGGTCTTTTATTGGCAGTCCATATCCATCTGCTTGAGTTGGATCTTCACACTTTGGTAATTTTATGTGTATTGGGTGTAAATCAGGGTCTTCGTTTATGATGGCGTAACTATCTTCTTTTTGGTATTCGTTAAGTATCTTTTGACTTGGCTGCTTTTCGAATTTTTTTTTTTCGGGTGGAGTAACTGGTTGCTCTCCTTTTCTTAATTTTTCAGCTATGTCTTCGGGACGAAGCAAAAGTTTATCTTCAAAATAAAATTGAATAAAGTCTTGATGTAATTTTTGATTATTGTCTTGGCTAAATAATTCTTGGCGTATTTCATCAAGCCTATCTCCTAGTGTATCAAATTCTGAAATCTTGGCCACTCCCTTTTCTCCGCTTCGGAGCTTTTGCATTTCGTTTTCGTATAACTCTTGATACATTACAAAACGAGTGTAAAGGCTGTTTTTATGTTGCGTAACGTAACGAATAATCATTCTGTTAGCAATCTCACTTTCTCCTGCCAATACGCTTTCTACGTTGCTTAAAAAACGTCCATCTTCTTGACGAACAAATCCAGCTAAATCGGCTGCTTTTATTTTTAAACGATTTGTTTCTGTAATGTGTTGTCGAAGTGGGCTATTTTTATCATAGCACATAGGTATAAATCTGAGAAATTTCCTTACATCTACATCTTGTAAATCTTCGTGATATTCCTTGAAGCTAAACACGCTCTCATACAAAACTCTTGGGTCTTGTTTTGGTTTTATGTTGTATGTGTCCGCGAGCATTTTATCCCACGAAAGATTATCGAAATCCAATTCCATTAAAACAAAATTATTTAATTATTGCATATAAAACAAGCGCTGTAGTTGTTACTGCCGAAACACATCTCCAAAATATTACTTTTTTTTCTGCTTTATCTGCCCTCTGCGTTTCTTTTTTTAGTAGTTCCGAGCATTTACCTATGTCGGTGTTTTTAATCTCTATAATCGTATCTTTTAGGGCAAGTTCTTTTCTTAAAAATTTAGCTTCTTTGTTTTTAGCGTCAAACGCTTTAAATGTGCTGTCTAATAATTGCTTTTGAATATCGTTCATATTCTTAACTCTATTTGAGTTCATTATAAAGTGAATCGGCACCGAGGCAAAAGTATCTTTCCCCGATACTATCAATTTGCTTGTTCCATTCTGTGAATAACATAAGTGAGTTATTAGAGCTAAGAGTAACAATAGTTTTGTCTTTATCATAGTATTTTTTTATTAAGGGTTTTGTGTTTTTAATTGTTTGGTTTGCTGCCTTGTAGCTGCTGTCTGCCGACTTGTGCAAGTCATCTGCTTTCTTTTCTAATGGCTTTACGTTAGAAGGTACAAAAATTGGTGTTTGTTGGGGTAATGTATTTTTGGTTTCAAAGTATATAATTAAACCAATTGATAAAATTGTTATTAATGCTATTTGCCAAATTTTCATAATACGAAGGTAAATTAAAAAGTTACAAAACAAAAAACCCCGATGTTGTTCGGGGCTTAATGATGAAAAAATTAACACTATGAATACAATGCAAATATATAATTACTTTTTACAATTGCAATTATTTTACTTTTGAAGCCCAGTCGTTTAAAACATTAAATACTAAGCCTGAAATTACAAGCAATATTGGAAATACCCAAACATTATTACAAGGTATTGATACTATAAGACATATTTGAAATACTTGTAAAAATGTAGCCAAATGCCAAGCATCGTGAAACATTGGGAAATATCTATAAAACCAATTAGTTTTAGGTGCTTCTTTTGCAGTTCTACTCCAAAAATATGGCCAACCAATTTTTGTAAAAAAATCATAATGGGCTATTGCGTCCATTACAAATTTCATAAGCATAAAAAACAATACGCTTATAAGTGCTAGTGTTATTTGTGTTGTCATGGTTGTATAAATAAATTTGATTCTGCTTCTCTTCTTCGAATTAATCCTGCCAAAGGTTTAGTGTTTCCTTCTCCTGTTATATAATGAGTTTTCCACCATTTAGTAATTTGCTCAATAGGAAATTTGCCATTAATCAATTTAACCATGGTGTCTGAAAATCCAATATTATAAAAATATGCTACAAGAGCATCAAATTGGTTTTGAGTTAATGGTACTTTTATTTTTTGAATTATAAGCTGCTCGCGTGGCTTTAAATCTTCCATTAATGCTTTTACCGCTTCCTCTTCATTGTGTATTGATATGCTAGAATAAGCCAATGTTTTGTTTGCAGAACCTTTAATAAACAATCCCTTGTTATCACGAATGGCTCGACCATAACCCTCAGTCCAAATATTTGCTGGACACATTTTTGGTTGAAGCCCTATTTGTTTTAAATCTCCATCATGCAAAGATTCAAATTCTTTTATCAAATCAATTCCCTTAATTCCTGTTTTCATAATTATTTTGGCGAATTTTCATCTATTGGAAAATTATTTGTTTCTGCAAAGTAATGCTTTATTTTATTCCAAGCTCCAACTATAATACCAGAAATGGCTATTACATATTTCCACCAAACCCATTCGTCAGGAACCAAAATTGTTCCAGTGGCAATTGCTCCAAAACCATATTCAAATAACTCTTGAAGTATTAAAGCCCATTTTGGCGTTGGGTGGTTTTTGTATTTTTTTCCAAATTTAGTCATATCATTCTTCTGGGTTTAAAAATTGAAAAATGTAATCTCCTCTCTCCATATTATTTATTTGCCCCTTTTTCAAAATCATCAACTGATTTGCTTGTAGTTTTTTTTATTAACCATTCTACAAATCTGTAAAACCAATAAAAAATAGTACACAAACTTGCAATAGAAGCAAATAAAAAATGATGCTTTTCAAGTAAAGCTATCAAACCCATTAACGACATTAGTATATCAAGTAATCTGTGAGGCATATAATATTAGTGTTTTATAATTTATGTTTTTTGTTGTTTCAAAAGTATTTCAAGGTATTTTTCTTCATTTAAGTCAAATACAAAACCATTTAGTGTTTCATATATTTCAGGGCTAATTAAAAAGCACTTTTCATCTTTTTCAGTTGGTACAAATGGTGCAAGTTTAGACTTGTCTAAAACAAATTCTTCTTGTTTCCATTTCTTCAATTCTACCATTAATTTTTTTTCATTTTCATAATTAATAATTAATTGGCCAGATTGGTCTTTTTTAGGCACTCCATTGTCTTTTTCTGCAAGCTCGGCTCTTAGGTAATACTCTTCATCTGCTAATGCTTCAAAATCGCTTTTAAATGCGTTTGTAAAAAACTTTGCTTTCAATCCAAGTTTATTAAAAGCGTTGTTTGCAGCGTAATTAGCTGTGTTGTAAATTACAAGAAAATCTTTTTTAGTCATAAATTAATTATTATAGGTGTCTGTAAAATTTATTTTTTTGTTTAATGCTTGTAGTTTAGCAAGATAAATTTTATGTAATTCAGCTAAAACATCTTTGTTTTTAAATTCTGTGTCTTCCATTGTTAAACTTAATTCTGTCAATTGGCCAAAATCTGAATTAATTGTAGAGTTTATAAAACCTTGAGGTTTTTCTACAAAGCCTAAGTATTGAGTTACATTAATACTTAATTCACTTACTTTTCTATTTGTTTGAGTTTCTTCTGATGTGAAGATAAAACTCGGTTTATCTAATGTTATCATGTTTTATATAATTTATACTGATGTTACTGTTTGCCATGATGCTCCCCCATAAACACAAAGTTTGCCAAGCGTACTATCAAATATGACTAAGCCTGTTGCTGGGGAAGATATTGCATTTTTTTGCGTAGTTGTCATTACTGGCGGTAAAAAACCTTTTGTTGTGCTTCTTAATTCAAAAATAGCAGATGTATTAATAACATCTGTTGTAAGTGCACTATATAAACCCGTTGTTTGATATACTACTGCTGCCGTAGTTGAATTAACAAAAGCCCAATTAATTCCACCACTACTTGAGTCAGAATATCTATTACAAGCTGAATTTGATGCTGCTATAGTTGTTGTATTAACTAATCCTCCGTTTGAAACTTTAAACTTACTTGATCCACCAACTTGCAAATCAATTAAGGCATGACCCATTCCATTTAATGCAGTTTCTGTAGCATTTAGGAATATACCTGTTGCTGTTGCTCCACCTGTTTGTGCGCCACTGTTGTTAATTGTATATTCTATATTTAAAGGTCTAAAACTAGCTGTTCCTGCTGCTGCTGCAAATGTTCGTCTAATAGTTACATAATTTGCAATACCTGATGTAGTTGTATAATTTTGACCTGTAAAAAGTACATCATAATTATTACTAGAAAAATTTACTTTATTACTTGTAAATCCTAATCCGAATCCTAATATATCTTGTGTAGTTTCAATATCCTTAAATGGATAAATTATTGGTCCAATATTACTCTCTCTTGCTATTGTTATAGCCCCATTATTGTTAATAGCAATAGCTTGAGTACCTCCACTGTTTTCAAACCTTGCAATGTTAGTAGCTCCATCACCTTTAAGATTAAGTTTTGCCAGTGTTGAAGATGGAGAACCCCCTGTAATAGAACCAGTAGATGAAATTTTAAATACACTTGTTGCTCCGTTTACATGAAAATCTAAAAAATTACCTGGAAAAGAAGCTACAGAATTTATACCAAGATATGTTCCACCATTAGGACTAGCAGCCCAAATAGAAGAACCAGCAGTACCTAACAATAAAACTGGATGGTTTTGAGTAGCGTTACCTATTGTGTATGGATCTGTTTTAATTCTTACAGCATATTTATCAGGAGCTGTTGGAGCATCAAATAATTGTTGTACACCATTAAATGTATTAAAACCACTAAAAGTATTAGCACCGCTAAAAGTATTAGCACCACTAAAAGTATTATCAGCAGTAAATGTTTGAGCAATATCAATACCTGCAAAAGTTAAACTTGCATTTGGAAAAGTAAATGTTTTGTTTAAAGTTGCTATGTTTGATGTATTAAATATAGCAGATAAATTAGATGTTCCAAATAAAGATAAAGGCGTATCATTAAGTGTTGAGCCTATTTTTACTTGAGTTCTACTTAAATACAAAGTAGAAGCATTGTTTAATTGGTCTGTAACTGCTCTTAATGTACTATCTAGAGCCACACCATTTGATATTTGCAATAAACCAACACTTCCTAAAAATTCTTCTGTAATATCTGCCATAATTTTTTAAATATAATCAATTGTTAATGTACCTGCACTAAAATCATAACCGATAGTATCAAGCGTTTTACCTGGTTCTGCTGAAAATGTTATTGATCTGTTTGGTTGCCTTGGAACACCATTTATATTGCCAACAAAATTAGGACTTGTTGTAAATTTAATACTTTTTGAACCAGCGGGAAAAATACCAGCAGTAGGATTTTCTAAAATAGAATTTACACTTTGAACTCCCGAAGACAAAACTACCGAAACACTACCCGAATCTGCATTTTGTCCTATTGGTCCAACAATATTCACATCTGTTGAAAAACTTGAATCTTGAAACGCTTCTATTGCATCAACTAATGCTTGAATAGTTGAGTAATAAGGTATATTTACTTCTTTCCAATTAAAAGAAAAATCTTTAAAATCATCTCCTTGAGAATATTTTATTGTTATAGTGCCTTGAGTTACTTTAAAATTCGGTTGCTGTACTGTTGGTACAAAATCTACCATATATGGTTTTGGTATATAAAAAGAACCTCCATTCATGGTTACTTTTATGCTTGCGCCTGAATTGGTAATTTGAATACTCATTTTTTTATCTTTATTTTGACCTTTCAAATATAAAACAAAATGATTAAATTAACCAAACATGAAATTTTAAGTCTTAAACTTAGGCCAAACAAAGTTTTAGTAAAACCCTCAAGAGAAATTGACGAACTTCTTTTCGTTGATGGGCAAAAAATTTTTATTGAACACAAAGCTGCGCCCGAAATGCACGCACCTACAAGAGGTACTATTGTTAATATTTGCAATGAATTGAATTTTTTTGCTATGCCTTGGTTAACAACAATTGAAGCTAAAATTGGCGATGTTGTTATTTCAAGTTACGAATCTATTTTATATTGTTTTGATGACGGAGATACGAGCAGAACATTTATTGATGAAAATAATGACAAATATTTTTTGCTTGATTATAGTGACCTTTTTGTATCAATACGAAACGAAAATGTCATTCCGCTTAATGGCCTTGTTATTTGTGAACCAGTAGAACAAAATGTTTCGGAATCTGTACTTCTTTCTGATCTTCCTTCTCATTTATCAAAATTCAAATCTGATAAGTTTGGTAAGGTTGTTTATTTGGGTTCAGTAAACAAAGAATATTACATTACAAATGGTAACAAAGATGTAAGACACGATTTGAAAGATGCCGAAGGTGTGTCAGTTGGAGATATTGTCATATTTGATAAAAATTGTGATTTACCTTTAGAGTATGATTTGCACCAATCTTTAGATGGTCGTAAAAAAACTTTTTTTCGCTTTAATCGCTGCTATATCAAGGCAATAGTTCAAAAAGATTATCTATTTTCATTGGGAATAAAATAAATTTACAAAAAAATATTTTGTAATTCGTTTTTTTAGGTATGTTTGTAGCGGAATTAGAAAGCCACAAAAAATAAACTACCAAAATTAACGACATTTAGAATAAAGCCATTGGCTGTTTATCTTCGAGGTTCGGTAGTGCCTCCTTTCTAAAGATATTCAGTCAGTGGCTTTTTTTATGCAAAATTATGAATGAAGATTTAAACCTAAGTTACGATAGCCAAATGGCTATTCTCTTAAATACACTATCTAAAGATTCTTTTCTTATGGTTAACACAAGATTGTGTGTAGAACTAACAATTGTTCCCACGGTTGTTTTGTCGTTGCTTGTAAGCAGGCAAAAGTATTTTGATAGAACAAATCAATTGAAGGTTTTTCCAAAAGCAAAAGCTCCTAAAAACGCAAAATTTTTCTATGCAACTTATGATAGTTTAAGGGCAGAATTAAACCTTGGATATAGAGCTCAAACAAACGCAATTGATATACTTGAAAAAAAGGAATTTATTTTTTGCCACAGAGCCGGATTACCTTCTGTAAAATATTATTCAATAAATCCGAAGAAAATGATAGAAGCCTTATCTACATTGAGTTTTACAAGTATTGACGAAACAGCAGAACTAGACTATGCTCAAACAGCAGAACTAGACAGCACCAAATCAAAGACAAACAATATTAAAGAAAATAATATTAAAGTAAATAAAGAAAATAATAAAGAAAATAAAAATAAAGAAATTTTTGAAGAAGATCTAAATTTAGATTTTGACCTAAACCTTGATGAAAAAGAAAATGATTCTTTTTTGCTTCGCGAAAACACAAAAGATACAGCGCAAGGATTGGAGAGTATTGGAAGTCTAGGCAAGAACTCGCCTGAGTTCTTGTATAAGAAGCTAGATGAAAACGGAAATATCTTAAAACAATCCAACAACCCACATAAAATTTTTACAAAAGAAGAATTATTAATTCAAAAAGGCTTTATAAGCGATTTAACGAACGATTATTACCCGATTGATGAAACGTACCTACCTATACAAGATAATGAAGCAAACGAAAGATTTAGGGCTAAATACCCACCTTTATACCCTGAGTTTGGAAACTACATGAACATTTATCAGTCATGTTTAAGAGATTTTCCTAAAAATGAAGCTAAAGGTCAATTACTTTTTGAGCAGCTCTATCCAGAAAAAATACAATGGAATTTAGTTCGTTCCAAAAAAGGTATTGAACCAATTCAAAAAGAAGATATTAACGAGGATTTTTTAAAAGACATGGAATATTCTACCACAGCAACATTGATGTATTTTGGATTAAAATACGAAGCAATGGGAAAAAATACAGATAAGCCAACTATGAAATACACCGAGATTTGGGTTCCTATTTACCCTTATTCGTATTTAGAAAAACAAGCAGCACCAAGGTTAAAAGCATTTCTAAACACAGCCTCAAATGTGCCAAACTACTACAAAATTTTAACTGATTTAATTAAAACCAAAGAAAAAAACAATAAATAAAATGCAAAAATCAAAACTAAAAGACATTTTTAAGCTAATAGACGAGCTTAAAACAAAATTTGGTACTGACGTATCAACAGAGTGGTTTGGCTCAAAGAAAACATCTATGTTTAGGGTAAAAATAGATAGCAATAGAAACAAAGAACTTGTAGAAGTAGTAAACACTCTCAAATACCATAAAACGTATTTTGATAAAATTGATATTTTTACCAATAACAAAGGAATAATCTTATTTGAATTAAAACCATACGATTATGGCTACTTAGAGCTTATTGACTTTATGTCTAAAAATAAAATGAACACAAGACAAAGTGTTTATAACCAAAGAGAAAAGATTGAATATATGTATAGATCGCCAAAATGGATTTATTACAGATTTAAGGAAAATAAAAAATAAACACTAAAAAACATGAATACACAAACAATCAAATACGTTACTTACCTTAGAGTTAGTACCGACAAACAAGAAGAATCAGGCTTAGGCTTAGACGCCCAATTAAGAGCCATACAAGAATACACTAGGAATGGAGAAGTAATATCTTCATTTACTGAAATTGAAAGTCGTAGTGATAACAATAGGCCACAAATTAAACTTGCCATTGAAATTGCTCGTAAGCAAAATGCCACTTTAGTCATTGCAAAACTAGATAGGTTAACTGGTGATTCTTTATTCATAAACCAACTCCTTGCTTCTAATCTTAAATTTATCTGCTGCGATAACCCCGAAGCAACACCAATGCTCCTTAGAATTTTAGCTGCTGTTGCTCAAGAAGAAGTAGAAAAAATTAGACTTCGTACCAAAGACGCTCAAACTTCTATTCAAAAAATCATTGAAAAAGATGGTTTCTATGTAGCTAAAAAAACAGGTAGAATAATTACTAAACGCGGTAATCCAAATATGCAGGATAAAGAAAAAGCAAAAGAACATTGTTTAAATATGCTCAAAGCTCGTTCCTACTCAAAAAAAAACCCAACAGCCTTAGAACTTGTAAAATCCCTTCACAAAAACGGAAACAAACCCAAGGACATTATCTCCAAACTTTCTGAACTACAAATCTCAATTTCTAATCGTACCATTTATAACTACTTAAAATGAAAGTAACATCAACTTCTAGCACAGACGATATTAGGATATTCATTAATAACTACCTTCATATTTACATAATTAAAAAAAACCTAGTTGCTATCAACTCTTTTCAAAATGCTGAAAACGACTATTCTATTCACATTCACTTTACCACTACAACTGTCATTCTCCAATACGAAACTATATCAGTTTGGACAAATGTACTTTTAGAACTAAACAAAAAATTATGAAAACAATTATCATTACCATTATTCTTACCATACCGATTTGGGAAGTATTAAAACCAATTCTAATCAAAACATTCAATTTAATCATTACCTATCTACAGAAATAACAACCATTTTAATTAAGCTCTCTCACGAGGGCTTTTTTATTTTCTAATACTTGGTAAGGAAAATCAATTATAGTTAAGTAGGGATTAAATAAAGATGAATATGGTGAAGATTAAGTGGGAGTGCGAGTTACTATATGAGCCAGGGGGTGCAAAATCGCAAGCCGGAACCCGAAAAGCCGAACCCGCACCCCCCGAAAATAAAAAAACGAAGGCAGCCATGCCACCACAAGCAAGCAGACAAGCAACGCAGAACAGCAACTCAATAGCATTGCAACATACCATACAGACATTTAATATGCTGCAAAAAAAACAAATAGCCGATCTATGTATTTACATTTCAGTTTTGGTCCTTCACATCATGCAAAAAAATACAAAGCAATAGAACAGGCTTAAACCCCAATAAATACGTTTATGAAAATCAATAGTTTACAAGCAAACCTTAAAAAATATAAATAGCTGTAAATCAAATATCAAATGCCATTTGCCCACCGAGAAAACAAACCAATTTAAACCTTTTTAATTTTTTGGGCTAAAAAGCTCATTTAATACCTTTTTTGTGCAGCCTATAATTATGCGGAAATATTAAAACAACCTTTTGAAAACTTTTAAACTTAATTACTTGATAATCAAGTTAATACCTGTACAAAACCAAAAAAATAAATAACATTGATTATATTTAAAAGTTACCAAACAAATAAAATATATTTAATTTGCTTTTTGTCGCTCCGCTTCTCTTTTGCTCTTAATGTCTTTTATATGTCTTTATACAATGTTTTGTTGTGTTAGATGTCTATTCAGTTACGAGCATAAAGAAACGAGCGTAAAACGCAAATAAATGGGCAAAATGAAGGAAAAAAATATTTTATTGAATTTAGCAATTACAAGGGGAGCATTAAGCAAAGAAAAAAGGCAAATATTAAAAAAATACTTTCCCGAGGCTTCCGCCTCTTTTCTCAATCTTACAAGTTTATATTTTTCTATTTTTTTACTAGTTTATATTTATCCGAATTGTTCAACTTTTAGAATTTACGAGCATGCACGAATTAAAAATAAAATTACACTTACGATCCTTTTAAAGTTTGGTTTACTTAGCATGGATAAAAAAGGAGTAAAAAATATTTACAATGTAACCCCATTGACCAGGGCGATAATTGCCGATTTAATCGCAGCATATAAAACCAATTTAGCCACATTTGAACACCTCAATTTAATAGATAAAAAAGCCGATTATTTGGAAATTAAAGCAAAAATAAAGACTTTAAAACAAAAATAAATAATCTCATTTACAGCACATTACATTTTATTTGTTAATTATTTAGCATATTTATTTACATTTCGCTTGACAATATCAAAAATGGTATTATTTTGCATCCGTTTAGCAGCAATAAAGCAGCTAATTTTAACACTATTTATATGAAATTTTTTACATTAAAAAACACTTATTCGAGTTATTTTAAACTATCTATTGACGAAAAAATAAACCTTCGCCAATTTAGAAATTCATTAAATATAAACGGCTTATTTTACTGCTGTTTAACTACTAATTGGAATCAATCAGACATGATATATAAAACCTACCCAAAAATAAATAATGGCATTTATCATCATATCGGCAAAAATCACTCTAAATATAATAAATAACCTTTAAAAAACAAACACACACACATGAACACAACAACAACAAACACCGCAAAGCTATTTGTCACAGACTATGCAAGCTACAACGAAGGAAAACAATTTGAACACGGTCATTGGGTGGATTTATCCGAATTTTCAAGCGCTGATGAATTTCAGGAGTATTTAGAAAATCATTTTGAGGAGTGTGGAATTGAAGACCCCGAGCCAATGTTTACAGATTTCGAAGGCTTTCCCGATTCTTTTTATTCTGAATCTATGAGCGCGGACGAGATGGCAAAATTATTTGATTTTATCAATCTTGATGATGATGATAAAAAATTGGTTGAAATGTACGCAGAAGCCACCGGCTACGGTTTTGATGATATTGACGTGGACAATGTAAAAGATTCTTTTCAAGGCACAGCAGACAGCGGAGCAGATTTTGCCGAGCGTATAGCCGAAGAACTTGGAGAAATACCCGAAAATATGTCATCGTGGATTTGTATTGATTGGAATGCTTCATGGCATTGTAATTTAAGACACGATTACAACTATGCAACAGACGATCAGGGCGATATGTATTTTTTCTTAAATCACTAAAATAAATATGTGTGTATGCGTCCGAACTCTTAGTACTAAGGGCGCAACACTTTTAAAAATTAAATAAAAAAATATATAAAATGTCAGCTATTAACGAATACCCAAAATTTAAAACCATTGAAGATTTGCCATATACTAAAAGTTTGAAAAGTAAATTAAAATGGGCTATTGAAAACAATAAAACCGAAAAAATAAAAGAATATCAAAACGCTTTAAATTGTTGGCTATCTTCAAAATTTAATTAATGATCACCATGGAAAAATCAATTTACACATCTTTAAAAACTGCTATAAAACATAGCAAGAAAATAAACAGCGTTTTGCTTATTGCTAGCGCTCACGAAAATTATTTTATGCGTATTTGCTTGCTTGACAAAAATAAATACACTCAAGAGCTCAAAAACATTCATATTGAAATCCCTATTAATACGATCCAACTAAATGGATATACAAACAACAAACCTTTGAAATTTGACGAGGTTAAGCGTGTTTGTTTTCACGAATCGTTTTATTCTTACTACGGTCATAATTCACACTTGCTTACAATTTTAAAAGCAATAAAAGAAAATAGCCAAATAGATTTAAAAATTGTTGCCTTCAATTCAAATCAAAATTACGAAAATGTAAATTTCGTGAATCATGCAGCGTTTTTGACTATTGACAAAAACAACTATATGTTTTCAAAATATGTGGGTCCAGACAATTTAGCTTCACCAATTCAATATTAATCAACCAAAAATCAAAATGAATACAGAAACAGAAATTTTAAGCAAAGAAACCGAATTGAATATCGCAGTAGGTTACGAAATAGCCCAAATGTTAAACCTTAAATTTGATAAGGAAGGGAGATGTAAAACTAGTTGGGGAAGTAAAACCGTTTTAGGTTTAGGATCGTGTATCAACAGAATAGTTGAGGAGCAAAAAGAACGATTAAAATAACTACTATGAAAGAAAATAAAATAATACCGAATAAACAGTCTTTTAAGGCTCACCCATACACGAAAAAACAATTAATATATATCTGCTTGTTTTTATATTTAGGCTGCCTAATAGCCGATAATTTACAACAAATATTCACTTACTTAAACATCTTACAAAAATAAAATTATGGAAACAATTATAATGCAAATTAAGCAAATTGAACACGACAGAGTAGTTTTTGCTTCTTATTCAGAAAATAAAATAATAGGTATTAATTTTCACCAAGGTTGCGATCAGGTAGATTGGAGCTTTAAAAATCCCTGCCCGATATTATCAAAAATACTAGAAATGTTTTTGGAAGACGAAAACCTAAAAACAGAGGAAGACAAAATTAACAAAGCAATAGAATTATACTGCAATGTTTTTATTTTTCAAGATATTGAAAAAAGCAAAGTAATTATCCCATCTGCTCAATTAGATTTAATTAAAAAGGCTTTAAATTATTACATAGAGCAAAGTGAAAAGTTCAATACTACTCCTAATGATATTGAAACTGATGAAAAATTTGATATGGCAACTTTATCAGCAATGATGAATTATGAAATTAGTATTTCTATTTCAGATGCCGATAAATATTGGTTTGCTAGTAAAAATGGGATTGATTTTCCTACTTATTAAATTACCATCCCTTGTAAAGCGAATTTATAGTCTTGTCGATTCAAGCGCAAGGGAACAAATTAACACAACCAAATATATATGAAAACACAAAAACAAGAATTAAGCGAAAAAGCTATAACGTATGGGCTTAAATCACTATCAAATGAAGAGCTCGCCAATTTAGTGGGCTACAAAGGAAACCTTAATGAATTATTTGGCAGCCAATTTTTTAAGGCTGCAAAGGAACTTGTAAGGAGAGATGAAGCGAAAGAAATTGTAAAAATTAAATCTTCTCAAGATAGTTACAAATTGTTTAGTCATTTGGAGCAACTTAGCCACGAGCAATTTTGGTGTGTTTACTTGAAACGTAACAATGCAATAATAAAAGATGAATTTATTAGTAAAGGAGGTATTAATTCGGCTATTGTTGATATTAAAATTGTCCTAAAAACTGCTATAAATTTAGGTGCTAGTGCAATCGTTTTGTGCCACAATCACCCTTCGGGAGAAATTCGCCCATCTAGTGCAGATGTTAATATTACCAAACAGATAAAACAAGCAGCAGAGTTGATTGATGTTTCAGTATTGGATCATTTAATTATCGGTAATCATGGAAATTTTTATTCGTTCTCGGACGAAGGTATTATGTAAAATTTAAACAATAAAAAAATATGGCAAACATTTGCAACAACACGCTAGAATTTAGCGGAGAAGATGAAAACATGAAATCGGTTTATTCTTTATTTAAAGAACTTAAAGACCAAAACAGAAATGGCGGAGCAATGCCATTATTTTTAAACCACACACAAGGCTATTTTTTTGACTTGTATGTTGAAGATAACTGTTCAATAGGTTATTGGACCAAATGGGCACCAAACGAGCTTGTAGTAAAAGATATTGCTGACAAATGCAAAGTTAATTTTGAATTGCAATATGAGGAATTAGGAGACGGTTTATTTGGAAAGTTTTTTTATGACTACAAAACCAAAACTCTTGAAGATTTTTGTTTAACTGATGAAGAAATGAATGTCGTTACTTGTGATGATGATGGAATTTATTATTATAAAGGAGAGTTTATAATATCTCCCGAAGATGTATATAATGAACTTTTAAAGGCAAAAATCAAAGCAGTAAACAAAGTGCTTGATAAATACGATGCTGAAAATATAGAATACATTTATCAATCAATTCTAGTAGCCAAAAACATAGGCGCACCATTGGCAGATGAAATTTGCCAAGATTTAAAAGAAAATAACCTTTTGGCTTCATTTCAAAAATGGGAAGAAAAAAATAAATAATTTTAATAAATTAACATTATGAAAACGACAAACGCAGATTTTACAGCAACCCACAAAACAAAATATGGTTTTGGTGGATTATTGCCGGCAGGCAGAAAGGTAAACATCATTAAAGAAATAGTTGAAGATAGGGTTTGTGTTATAGACCATTGCGGTAACACATGGCACGGCAGCAAAAACGATTTAGAAGCTATTTTAACGCCTTTTAGCAAAAGAACGGCAGAAAGTATTTACTTAGAGTTTTTAAACGATTGGTTAACCATTAAAACAATGGCAGACAACTATAATATGCACGCTCAAGATTTAGGTCATTTAATTGACAAGGGCAGGGATGAACACGTTTTGAAATTTGCAAATAAATAACCTTTAATAAATCACACATGAAAATTGAAAAAATCGGTAGCCAATTTAGAATTACCACCACAAAAGTAATTAACTGCAAAAGTGCTGAACAAGTAGTACAGCAAATTAAGCGATTACAGCCTACAAAAATTGAAGGCTTAGACTTATTACCAATCTATCATCAAAACCTTCTAAAATAAAAAGAAAATGAGCAAATTAAATAAAAAAACCTTCCTAGTTCCTAACTCAATTAAATCTATGGCAGCAGTTCATATAAAAATTTATGATAATGAGGATCGCCAAGAATATCAAATGCGAATTTCAGATTGCAATAATTCTATTAAGTTATGGGGAGGACTGGACAAAGATGATTTGAAAGAAGGAATTGAAAAAATAAATAGCATAATGTCTGCTTGCTTTGAACTTAAAAAAGAATTACTTGAACTTTATGGAAGTCAAAATTTGTCAAATAATTAAAAGATTGCAACAAGCTAAATTAATTTATGAATTATTAACTTGTTTAGAATTAGTATATTTGATTTACTTTTTAACTATTAGCGTAAAGTTATGAGAGCTACAAATAATTACATAGGCTACGAAAAAGCAATATTTTTAATTCGATTTGAAGGTTTTAAATTTCATCAGGAATTAGCAAAAACTCCAACATGGTTTGAAATAAAAAACGCAAAACAAACATTTAAACTTAATAAAAAAACAGCAATAGAAGTAAAAAAATTTTTAAACCCTTAACATTTATGAAACCAATAAAAACAATTATTAGTGAAATTTTACATGGAGTTAATCCGGCTCCTATTCAAAACTCTAAAGAAAACCTTATTAGTTATTTTTCAGCAGATGTCAATAGGCGCAACAATGAAATGTCGAAAAAAACCGAACTTTTAATAAATCGTTTTAATAGGCTGCAAAGGCTTAGGCAAATTTGTATTGAGCAAAACTACTTTGATAAAAAATTGCGCTGCGATATACTTATCAGAATCGTTACACATCAACTTAATTCTCTTTATACATTACCTGAATGGAACTAATAGCACACACCAAGATTGAAGCAGAATTTATGGGTAACTATGAATTTAAGGTTGAAGTTGATAAAATCAATGATACCTCCCATTTTGTAGAAATTGTTAATGACAAAGAAACTAGGATTGAACACCAAAGCAAACACTATTCTTTGTTTTTTTATCGTGAATCCATAAAAGCTACTAAGCAGTTTATGAGAAATAAAGAGTTTATTTACAAAGTTGAAACATTACTTGATCCAAATGAAAAAAGACCTCCTATACAATCAAAATTTGATTAAAAGATTAATTAAGGACTGTACTGCAGAAATCATTAGCTTCTCTAAATACGGAGAAGCTAATTTTTGTTTTGCTGCAAAAAATCAAACAAAAATTAATAAGTTAAAGATAAAATTAAAATATCATCAAAAACATTTAAAACAAATAGAAAAACAATTAAAATGAATACAGAAATAACCACAGCAATAGCACTTGTATTTTTAAGTGTAATAGGAATCTCATTTGTAATAATAACAGGAATCAGAGATGCTAAAAAGAACCGCAAAAATGGACCATTTAAAGATAGAGCATAAATGGAAAAGCAAATAATTGAAAAACTAAAAACTAAAAAAGGCTACATCTTCGAAAACCATGAGGACGATTATTTATTTGAGCTTATTCGAGATACTATGGAAGCAACTCTTGAAGTTTATCAGGAAGAGCAAATTAAAAAACTCCCTTTTCCTGGTCAAACTACAGAGCAAAAGGTTTGTTTTAGCCTATTACGCATGAGAAACTTTTTTCAAGCAATTTCACATGACAGAGATTTTGTGTTGTCATATCGCAAGAAAATAGTTGAAAATGACAATCTGCTCAAGGCAATGAAAGAATCATTTCCTAAGATTAACTTTTTTATCAAGGTCATAACCGAAGATTTACAAAGCGACCCATCGGTAAAACCTGAATTGTTAGAACAAAACCAAGAATTAACTTATCACATTTTAGATCACTACGAACAATTATCAAATAAATTAAAATAATGCAAGCAAAAATCAAATTAAACAACACAGAAGATAAAACTCTGCCATGCGAGGGAGGTATGCTTATAAAAGTATATGGTAAAACTCAACTAGAAGCAGTAAAAGACAATATTTTGCAAATTAGCATGGTTGACAAGGTTAACGGTCAGGTTGTACCTAATCCAATTATAAAAGTTATGGATAAAGGGCAAATAATATTTTCGGGAGATGCTTATTCGTTCATTGCTAAACTGAAAGGAGAATAAATGGCAAAAACATTCATAAAAAGAACTAAGGACGAGAAAATCATTTGGTATCAGCTAATTTGTATTGATGATAGCGAAAGCAAAGAATACCAAGAAGCAATGAAGTACGCAAAGAGCCATAATTTGAATTATCTAAAACGAGAAGGGCTTTTATATGTCCAAGCAGATGGAGCAACACCAAACACGCTTAAAAAGTATAGCTGCGCTAATTTAGAAGGTTTGTATTCGTACATTCTACGCTTAGAGCTTAAATCACAAATAAAAGAACTCATTGACGAACTAAATGTGTATCAAGTAAAATCACTTTGGGATTTAGCAGACAAGGAAGAAGATAGATTTGTAGTTGATTTGTGTTTTCAAAAAATGTCGGAACTAGCAAAGTAACTGCAACTAAAGACAAAAAGCCCAACTGAAATTAATCGGTTGGGCTTTTTTATTGCAATTTTATTTTAAAATTTTAAACTGAACTGACTTTGTTCTACTCTTATGCGCTCTTGACATATTTCAAAGTAATTTGGATT
>Ga0114976_10000977_pt1 | contig 17833 bp, 7 predicted proteins | sample S_130805_EF_Meta_FD_87319 | JGI IMG/M metagenome (GOLD analysis project Ga0114976, IMG submission 87319) | Freshwater microbial communities from Lake Simoncouche, Canada to study carbon cycling - S_130805_EF_MetaG | ecosystem: Environmental > Aquatic > Freshwater > Lake | place: Lake...
AGAATCGAGGGGACAGCCTTGATGTCCTTGGGCTTATCGTTGACCAATAGGATGGGAGCATAGCCCATGGACTCAAAGAGTTTGTAGAGAATGTAGACATTCTGAAAGAGGCCATTTACAAACAGACTCTCGGAATGAATCGTGGCCGTGGCTAGTAAAATAATTTTTCTCGATTGCAGGGGTTGATAGGGGACTGAAAGAGTGCGACAGGCATCTGACGGGCCTTTGGTACAGGGAGCGTTCATTCTTTTCCTATACATAGTCTATGCCTCTTAGGTAGTAGTAAGAACGCATTACATGGCCATCCAATAAAAGTTAGTAGAGCCGGCAGTATAGGCTGCGTTATTGCTCCAGGCGTAGGCAGTGAATCCGGAGACTGATACGGAGTTAACGGTAATTAGGATGGGATTCGCTCCTCGATAGGTTGCAGTTACAGAGGGTGTGGTGAGAAGAGGCGTGGCAAAGGTGACCGCCAGTGATCCACTGACACCGATGGTATTGGATCCTGCTTGTACCGATGATCCAGAAGTAGTAGTAGCAGACCCCGTAGTAGGTAAGGTGACTACATTGCTGTTAACTAGGAGGGATGCATTCGATAAATTTAAATTAGCAAAAATATCAATCGTATGACTCGGGGTAAAACTAGTAATCACATCTGCGTAGATTGTCTTGGTCGTAGTATCCACCATGCTCTGCAGACTTGTAATCTGTGTTTGTAAGACGGTGGTATCTGATCCACTGGAGCCGAGTTCGGTAACAATACCTTGAAGGGGGACTATATTTACGATAAAGGGGCTCGCATTCGTTGCCATATAGTCTAGGACCAGACATCTTTTTTATGATAACTGCTCAACAGGAAGATGAATAACATCGGGATATGTGACATGTGAAATAAGCCTGAGAGCAGTGTCATCCTCGGCCTTAGGCTGATCAAAGGCCACCGTCGCAACGGTCTTCTGCTTGCAGAGTGGACACGTGTTCTTAGTTACTAGCCAAGTAGCAAGAGCATCTGTGTCAAAGACATGATAGCATGTTGTCACACTGGCGGTAATGGGTGAAATGGGCTCAAGAGTGATCGAACACGTCTCCCCCTTCTTGCTAGCGTCCTCAGCAATGATCCAGGCAATGCGCTTAGGAAGAGGCTCAAACTTGATCGTACTCACATGGGCATAGACAGTATTCACAGGAGCAGCAACAGGAGCGGCAACAGGGGGATAGAGAGTCCAGAGAGGCCGAGTCCCTGGGGTCTCATGAGCAGTAGTTGTACATATAAACTCGTTCACAAAGAGAGCATCTTGAAAGGGCGGGCCAGATCCACGCTTCTTCTGTATAATTGCCACATCGAACTCCCTCCAGCGCAAGTACTGTCCTGATGCCACGCACTTCACACGCTGCTGAGGATTAGTATTATTGTAGTGTGTGTTAATCTCAACCGGGGCATGGGGGGTAGCACTGGTTCGAAGAGTTGTAGCGGCTATAGTGGCATCATCGCTTTGGATAGCACGCATCCAGCAAGCCCCATCCGCTACCCAGTTCAAAATGGAATAGGTCTTCTTGTTTGGCCTATAGATGGCAATATACCTCTCCCTGAAGGTCTGGATTGACTGTTCCTGAGCCATGCTAGTGTACTATATATGGCTGCCTGGCATGGTTCAAATTTTTCATGACTTCTAAAGAAGGGTCTAAACTCGGATTCCCAGAGTAAGTCAAATACCCCCCTATCGTAGACATGTCGGATCTGGATTCAGAATGGACAAAGAAATCTGGTAGTTCTCCTGATTTCGCGGATTTTGCGCGACAATTGGCTTATGATAAGACATCGTACTATGGAAATGGCTCCTATTTCACGCCTTTCTCCGTATCATCGACGAGTGTGAAAAATACACTCGAATTAGCACAGAATACCCTTCCGGATGGTGCATTCAAGGACTACGGCACGACCAAGTTTGCTACGACTAAGAAGGATAATACCACTTTGTTTCTGATTGACAGCGAAGATCGTGACAAGGCCGCGTTCCCCCAGCCTGCGTCCTTTTCCCTGAAGCCGCCGCGCGTGTATAAGAATGTCACAGGGATTCAGGTGGCTCAACTAAAACTTCTCTGCAGTTTCTATTTCTTTAGCGTGGCAAAGGGAAACACCTTCTTACCTGTGATTGAGCGCGGGCGCGAGAAGGCGAATGTGTTTCTATCGTATCCTTTGACCAAGGCGGTAGTTCTCAATGAGGGATCTTATGCGATCGGTGACTTGATGAACCAACTTCAGAATATGATGAATTATACTCCGCTGTTCTATGACTATCCCACGGGGATTTCTGGATTCATTACGGCCTTTACTACGAGTGGCGATTACGGGGCGAATTTCAACCAGCCTGGAGACTACTATACTAATCCGCTGACGGGAGACACTCTGACAAATCCCACCATGGATCAGATTGTCTTACAGTATTGGTCTGTGCGCTTTGCGGGTCTAAGCGCCTATTCTATTGATCAGATCAAGGTTGCCTATTATTACCCTGTGCTATATGAGGCCTTTCTCGATAGCGTTGATACGGTTGTGACACCCAGACTTAATATCACTGTGCCTAGCAATCTCCTATCGGAAGGAGAAACGGTATTCACGCGCATTATCTATAATTTTTCTGGCCTCAATGATCCTGTCGTGTTATATCTCATCAATGATAATATTAATCTGCTTGATACCTATCGTCTGAATCATACCTTTCGGTTTAGTTTGATTAACAGATATGAACTCTCTAAGAATGCCTTTACCCTGCGTGTCAATGTCATTAGCAGATCTCTCAATACATCACTCGTAAACCTGATCAACCTTAAGAGGTCCCAGGGCCTCGCTCTCGCCATTCAGAATGCTGGTCTGACTGCCGCGACGTTCTCAAATACCTCGAATACTCTTAATGCATCCAAACTTGTCTTTAATGAGATGTACAATTACATTCAGACACAACTTACCACATATTTCGCAGTCGGCTTCGCAACCTTTGCCTCTGGTTACTTTCTGAATCCGAATAACGTGATGTTTATTCAAAATGGTCTGGACGCCGAGGGTGTCCGCACAGGGTATACTCTGGAGTATCTCACCTCAGGTCAGACACCTATTACATCGACATCCGTGTCCTACAGTAATTCGCCAGGGTATTGGCCCTCTCTTACAGGAGGGCCTGGTGGGGGCATTGATCCTTCAGGGGTCAATGTGAGTAGTTCCATGATAGCGTACAATGTGACCTCGAGTAACTTCCAATATGGAACATCTGTAATTGATAGCAGCAATTTCTTCATTAATACGAATCGATCTACGAGAAGTGTAGACGCGATTATTACCATCAAGCCTGCAAAGTATACAGTCTTCAAGTTCAGATCTCAGACACGCCAAACTCTGCAGGTTGAGACCATGCCGCTCCCCTATTACTACCGATTTGCAGACTATAACAAGGCGGGGCTGTATAAGAGTATCTTAGACCAAAATGCGTGCAACATGCCCCAGAAGTACTTTGACTTATCGTACTCCTTTCTTTACGTTAGCACAGGTACACGGTTTGATAACTCGAAGATGGACAGTTCAAACTATTCGTCACTGACCCTCTCCCTGCTTCCATCTGTGAACTTTAGCACCGCCTTTGCCCTGAGCCCTGTGCTACCATTAAATGTGCAGAGCAACTATACGCAGTTTGAATTTACTGTGCCTCGTCCCTCCAGCATTGCCACTGGACTCTATGCGAATACGACGAATGTGTCATTCGTCTCAGTCCTAAGTAATCAGAGTACGACCTTTACAACCAACGTGAACGCCTTTGTCTACCATGACAGAGGCGCCTTCATGGCAGATCTGAACTCTCTGTATCTGAGAAAGGAGAATCCCCTCCACTATATCGTCTCGAGTAGTGCAACTGTGCTTAATAGTGATCTCACCATACAACTCAGCACCTTCACGGGCCAGAAGTACTATACGATTTTCCGATCCCAGGGGGCCACGTTGCCGAACATGCAGTTCAGCCCCGTGGTCTACGCCAACACGGATTATACGCGGATTAAGACGGATTATGTAAACTTTAATCCACTTGCGAATCCTACTAGCGCATCCAATCTGACCAATTATCCCTTTATCACCAATTACAACACCGATTTTCTACGGCTGCCTGTTAACTCCACTCTCCAGGGGATTGACCCCTCTGATCCTAAGTATGCTCTGAATACCTCGGTTGGAAATTATCCGATTGGCTATGATGCTAAGGGAGTCAGTGACGACTTGACCGATTACAGAGGATATATTCCGAACCAGCGCGGATTTGTGCCAAATTCTATCTTGCGCGTGGATCCTCTGAGTCAGTATACCTTCCAGGCGCTCACCCCCTTTGACTCTAACGCATATACCTACTTTGACGACGCATCACAGAATCAGATCTTAGAGCCCATCACCAATCAGCCCTACGATTACAAGGGCACCTCCACTGGGCAGATTAAGATTCTCCACTGGTATGACGGCTATTCTATTCCTAGGCAGATTGAGGATAACTTCGCGACGTCGAATACCATCAGCAGCGCGATTACATCTTCAGTGCAGGATTATGTCCAGGGATTTACTCGCGACGCTAATGGCGTGATACAATTTGGTCGCGGAATTAACGCCATTGGCTTCCTTCCCACGGATGGTCTATATACCATTAGTTCTTTCTCATTCAAGAGTGCGATTTATCCCATTCAGTGCATTTCTACTACCGCAGAGGATCCGAACACTCTAATCAAATACGTGGGAGTGTATTCAGGTGCCAGTCTAGAGTCAGGGAATATCCAGATCTCTTCGGCTCTTGCGGTCTTGCAGTTTACAAAGTCCCAGGTCTATGGCCCGTCAACGCTCGCTCTGACTCCGCAGTTTGGCCTGGAATTAGGAACATGGTACGAATATGGGTTCGACTCTAATTTTATTCCGAGGAGTAATGTGAAACTCAATGGATACACGCAGGGGAGCAATGAGTTAGTGAACTACACGTCGATGTTTTACGTCGTGCCCTTTAACGCAGAAGGGTCGAATATCACATATAGTCGTCTGACAGGGAGTCTATTACCCTATCCGCTGTCTCAGGTAGTCAGTAGCGGCTCGACATATTTTGGACAATCTAACACTGTGGTGACAGGCGCCATCCCCCAATCCAATTATCTCATGCCTTCCACTGTCTTTAATGCGAATCCTGCCTATGGGCCGCAGGGAACGTATGGGATAACCCAGTCCCAGTATGAACTCTCTCAGCCGATCACAACTACCTCGTTTGGCTACAAGATCTTTGGCTTCTTAGTCCAGAACAGTAATGCCCTCTTCCCCTTTACCACCACCTTCTCAAATTCCATAAGCACCATTCATTCAGACACTCTGGGGCAAACCACGTTCTTTAGTGAGTACTATGACAATCTATACCTAGTAAATTCTCTGAGCAATGGTACAGGCTTTTCTAATGCGAATCTTACCTTCACGGGTGCCCTCTATGCCAGTACAATTAGTACAACAATTGGGCTCCGTGGCGGCACACCTTCCTCGGCACACTATCTCTATAACACACCTTCTACTCTACAGAACTATCCCTATATTGGCCTATCCAATTTCTATAGCACATTTACCTTTAGCGCCATGCCCGATGCGCCATCGACGAGTATCACAACGCAGTCCCTTAACCTGGATCTCTTTGCGAACAAGGCGACCTTCTGGCTATGGGGTGGTGGTGGAGCATCGAATGGTGGAGCAGGAGCCTACGCAAAGGCGGAGATTAATCTGAGGGCCCTATCAAATTACTATCAGGTCTCAACCCTGTACTTTGTGGTAGGAAAGGGTGGTAATACCTGCAATTCGCTCACCCAGCGCAATTACGGTGGTGCTGGGGTGATAAGTTCTACTTACGCCCAGGGAGGAGGATTCTCAGGAATCTTCCTGGGCTCTAATCTTGCTTCTGCTCTCCCCCTGGTTGTGGTAGGTGGAGGAGGCGCAGGAGGAGAAAACTTAGGCGGTCCTGGCGGCTTTGGCAGGGATCCTCCTATCCAGCCAGTTATTTCCTCCATGTTCAGATCTGTAGTTCTAACTGCAAGTAATTTTCCTATAATTCCGTTTGTTTCTGCGCGTAACTACGATAACTCTCCTGAAACTCCCTATCTCAATTTTCCCTTTAATACCACCACACCTCCAGGGAACATGATTGATGGGAACTACGAAACTGTATACGCCACCTCGACTAAGCTCTATTACTCCTACTATAATTTTAACCCTATTATTGCTCCGATTGAATCTGGTGGACAACTGTGGGCTATGAATGCAGATTTATTTACTCTGAATTTTGCATCTAATGTATCTACCTTATCTAAGTTACGAATAATTGGACCCTTTAATCCGAATGTATATCCCCAGTACGTGAAGGTGTTTAATGACATGGATAAGTCACAGCAATTAAACGGCAGCAGTCTCTATCCTGGATCCGCTGTTACCTTCACCGATTTCGGAACTTCGGGTGCGCCAAATATTCTTGGTGTATTAGATATCCCTATTACCAACGTAAGATCTAATACTACCCTACAGCGATCTGGCTGGATTGCATGCGGCCAAGGAACGAGCCTCTCAAACGCCTTGCAATATAGTTTGGATGGAACAAACTGGGCGAATATAAGATCGCAAACGGGAGTCAGCCTATCTAATGTGACCGCAGTAGTCTACGCTCCTGATCCTATTAATGCCTGGTACGCCTGTGGGTCGAATAGGGTAATTACAAGTGTAGATGGGCTAAATTGGACTACCTGCACGGTGACGGGATACACGGGCACTTCCTTAACTGCGATAGTCTATAATTCCGCAACAAATACCTTTGTGGTTGGCGGAACTAATTCAAACAGTAATACGCTCTTATACTCTAGTGATGGAATAACCTTCTCAAGTGCAAGAATCACAGGCTCCTTCACAAGCAACGTGACAAATCTCCAGGCGCTCAGCAATACCTTCTGGGCAGTAGGAACAGGTGCAACCAATGGGGCGACCATTAAATATAGTGTAGATGGGCTAGCGTGGACCTCGCTACCTGTCTCAGGTGGAATTACCACAGGAAAGGATATTACCTTTAATGATTCCCTGGGTATCTTTGTGGTTGCTGCAGGGGCAGGAGCAGCACCGTATAATGGTCCTATTCTGTTTAATGCAAGCCCCCTACTAACTACATGGACACGGGCAAATGCCACACCTAATCTTGCGACCTTTACCTGTTTAACCGTGGCCTATGGCAATGGGGTCATTGTAGCAGGTGGATCAACAACAGACGGTAGTTCTCCAGTAAAATACAGTAGTGACGGCCTAACATGGATCGATACCGATATGGTGCCAGGACCCTATTGGGTTGACCCTGGAGATGGCTACATCTTAACTCATACTCCTGGGACTACCCGGTATAACGATGGCTCACTCGATTTGCCCATAACGGTTACTCGACTAATTTTCACTGGCGGTGGATTTATCTGTCTTGCTAATATTACAAATGGCTTTGTTCGCTGCGCAAATCAACTTAACCTAATGACCAGTGCAAATGGAATAAACTGGACCATGACTAGTCGTGGAGGCTGCTTCTCTGATGCAGCCCTACAGGGCAGAATACCGACGTCTATACCCCTAGGAGGAGCATATGGCCCACTCTCGATTGTACCAAACCTCTCCACGATTTATATTGAAATGGCTCAATTTCAATACAGTCTTCAGATTCAAATTCTTGAACTCCAGGCCTATGGAAAGGCCACGAGTATTGGTGCGCCTGTAGGTAGTACGATCAGTACGATCATCGATAATAACTTTAAGACATGCTACTATCCTAATGAGTCTGACACTGTAGGATTGACTAATTATACCATGGCATTCACCTTACAAAGCACAGTGAGCACGATCAGTGAATTGGATATCTATGTTCCCAATGATCCGAATCGTGTATTCACAGGGCTACAGGTGAGTCAGATGGCTGCAGGAGGAGGTATAACATATTTTAATAACTCAATTACTGATTCTAATTTCAACTACGATGCAGCCAAGGGTCTGAACTACTATACTGCTTATATGACACCGCCCTTGAACAATGTAAGTACCTTGTACATAGATTTTATCAAATCAACACCCTTGAGTATACAGATTAATGAATTCCAGGCGGTGAACAATCTGAATATGCCTGTGGTCCAGTATGTGCCGACGACAGTGAGAGATATCAATAATTATACACCGCTAAATCCTAACACAGGTGTGGCGAATATTATTGATGGAAACCTAAATACAGTCTGGGTTCCGCAACCTAATGCTGCAGTGTATGAGATAAATGCGGGTGCCTTCTTATTCACCTTTAACACTATTGTGCCTCGCATCAATCGAATTCAGATCTTTAACGGAAATCTTCTCAATTACTTTTACACGGCGACCGCGGTGAGAATTTATACGGACGAATCAAAGGAAGTATTATTGTTCAGTAAGGCCATTGGACCAACTCTCACAAATCTCTTTGTGACCAACTTAACCTACCAATTAATTGAGTGTGATATCCTACCTACGACAAATGTCTTTCAACTGTACATTGAATTAGATAAGAATTACGAAAATTCTCAACCCCTAATTATCAATGAGATCCGCTTCTTTGGCTTCGGTGTTCCAGGAGACACGTCCTTTGGATTTACTGGAGGAACCCTTCAGACCATGCAGCGCCAGCAGGCTGCAGATGTTCTACAAGATGGCGGGGGTGGCTCAGCGACTCTAGGGGGCTTGGGAGGAACAGATGGTTCTCTTCCTAGCAGGGCGGTCCTGTATTCGAATGTGCTAACTGCTCAGAATATAGTACGGAATGATTCGAATATTATCGTTAGTACTCTAACTACCTTTAGTAATGCCCAGAGTACTATCTTAGGCGAAATTAACTTTATTAGTACCCTAGACTGGTTCTATACTAACAGATCGGCCTCTACCGTGTCTACCGTTAACGGAAACCTACGTATTCCCTCTAGTCTAATTAGCACATATACTTCTACACTTACATCACAGCAGGGACTTCAGTCAACGCTAGTTTCAGCGTCAAACTTGCAAGGGTATATTAATGCCAAAAATACTGCGCAATTAAATTATAGTAATGTACTTCAATTTAGTACAAATGTACTAGGATGGTCTGGTCAAGACGAAGTATATGGAGTGTATTCGTATAATTATCCGTACACTACACCGTATGCTACTGCTTTAGGGCAAGTGCAAAGTGAGTATGATCTAGTATATTCATATGATGCAAATCGAGCAGGGTGGAGTGGAGGAATGTATACTTCTATGGGGGCAAACGCAGGTCTTGGTAGCGGATATGATCTAGTATTTGTAGGTGCAAACCAAGGACTGTATGATTCTGAAGGAGATTATGTAGGTATGGAACTTGGAGTTGGAGGAGACCATAATTTAGTGGCTAATCCAGGCGTATGGGAAACTATACAAATATTTACTCCTTATGGACTCCAGACTGTACAAAATTTTGATGACGCCTTAGGGTATGTCCAAGCCAATCTTACAGAAGTACAAAATAATCAAGCAATATGGGATAATGCTCCATTTATACCTGGTCAATATGAATTCTATTACCCAAACAATCAATCCAATTATGCCACTGCCTTGGCGCTAGTAACTTCTGAATTATCCATAGCCCAATCAGATTTTATTTCTAATGGCGGTAATTTATACGACGCAGCAACTGTAAATATACTTTCTACACAATCCTTGTATAACGCTGTATACCCCACGTATCTTACCTTCTTAAGTACAGCAACTAGACCTACCGTCTTTGCTCCCTTTGTGACGAATGTAAGTACAACAAGCACAATCTATGGGCAGTCCCAAACTCAATTAGTCATTGATACTGCCGCGCTAGCCCAGACGATCTTTGCTCTAAATAATCCAGCCCAGGGAGCGGGTGGATTCCCAGGCACTTACTTAGCAGGTGGTCGACCTAGTTCTATGGGCGCAGGTGGAGGCGGTGGTGGCATGTATGGTGGTGGTGCAGGCGGAAGAGACTCTAGTCAGAATGGAGGTGCAGGTGGAGGCGGCGGCGGCTATTTCGATCCAACGCCTCTGGTCACTATTCTAGAATACGGGGTTGGAACTCCAGGAAATTCCAGGACTGGAGAAATCCAGAACTTTATTCCCCCCTTTTCCACTCTACAGGCGAATTTAATCGCCAGCAACGCCTTAGCCCCATCAGCATATACGTATGGCCGAGGAGGCTACGGAACATCTGGTGCTCATGGTGTCATCTTAGCAAATTATGATAAGCCGACGATTATAACTCCTACCGATTCCTCGATGACCGCAACTCCTTCCTTCGTTGATCCTAGCCAGTTAACTGTCTTTACAGCGCCCATTTCCTATGCAAACGATATTAGAACCCTGGACTTTACCACATATGCCGACGCAATCCAATCAACGCAGTATGCAGGATATAACTGGGTCTGGTTCCGATCGTTCCTATTGCTCACTGGCGCCACCCTACTGCCCTCCATGACAGCGAGTACACAGACACCCACCTTTCCTAGTAGCGAATTTCCCTTCCTGCCGAATCTCATTTATGCAACCTTAGAGGAGCAGTATTCGAATGTCTTGGACTTCTTTGCAGGGAATACCTCTCTCGCTCCTACGATTACAGCGGCAGTCCAATTGGCCTTTGAATTACACAACCAGTTCTTTGTGATGACTGTCTACACGGATCCTTCCTATGTTATGATGTCTGAAGTCTACTGTCTGCTCGATTATCTGCGGCAGCCTGACACCCTGATCAACCCTCACATTAACCCGCAAAACTCGAGACTGGACAGGGTCTTTGGAGGTATACCGAGATTCGGATACTGGGCAAACCCCTTCTTAACCAATGTGAGTTATGTGGGCTTTGATGTGGGCCAGAGCCTGCTCCCCTTTCCTAAACTATCTAGCATGGTTGGTCAAGGGCCACAGCAAGTCCAGGCGTTCTATGGGCTAACCTTAGAGCAGAATCTCAGTACTGGGAAATACGAATACAAGGAAATCATGGCCTACAAGCCTCTGGCCTCGGATTCAAATTGGCAGACACTCACCCAGTTCCCTGAGTCGTATTCAGTCAGACCTCTCTCTAATTATTATGTAAATAGTAACATTGCCGTGCAGCCCTATAGTGCAAAGAGTGCCATTGAAGCCAAACTAAGCCTTCTAAACTACAGGGTCTACGATGCGCAGGCAGGTTCCTATACTGCCCCCATCGAAGTGATCAATGACTTCCAGTCCTATACCACATACCTCTATTCCTTCCAGAATTTGGATGCAACCAATGTGAGCAGTGTGAATCTACTAACTCTGAACATTACCTCAACGATGCTGAACGTAAATCAGAACAATATTGCCACTCAGAGCAACTTACCAACAACGGGTATCATGGGTACCGTGGTGTCTGAATATAGATCGACGACCCTACAGGCAGTGCAGCAATTTGGCTTCTCTTCGAACTCCTTTGTACCCAGCATCCAGTTCGGAACTGGTACGAGCAACTTCTATAATTCCTTTTCTCCCAACTCACAGTTACCTGTCTCAAGTATTGGTAAGAGCATCACGGATTTCTATGGAAATCTGTTCTCATCAGATAATCGTGGATCATCCAGGCTCTTTGAGAATATTTGCACAATTCAGATTTACCAGGTTGGCTTCTCTAATTCCCCGTTGCGGATAGCGAGTCCCAGATTTGTTCTGAGTCAATACAGAGCAGGAAATCAGAATCCCTACTATGATTTCTTGCAGTCGCGCTACAAGAACATCTGGCACCTCCAGGGAACATCCAATCTTTCCACGATCTATGGTGCTCGCCTGGGATCTCCCTTCGACTTTTCTATTCGAACCCAGTTTGCCAGTCAGATCTTCTATCCCACTCACAAGATTGGTCTCGAGCAAGTGGGAGGAGGAACAAGCCCTATTCAGAACACCTATGATCTGACGGATTACCCCTCATATCCGAGGACGCAGATGTTCTTCTACAAGAATTACTCGACCCTCGTTGCGGACATTAGTGGGCAGTTTGCCATGGAAAGGACGAGTAATTTCACCTATTCAGACACGCAATTCTCTGGATACTTTTTTAACTCGTTCATCGACAATATTAATATGCTTTCATCGAGTAATTTTGACAATAACAACACAGAAAGTTTCAATTATCTGGCCATTCGAGCCTACTCGCCCTCTGAGACCTTCAAGAGCCTGGTGCGCTTCTATCTGCCAGGGCGCTTCGACTTCGGCTATATTACTCTTAAGGACTTGAGTAATGAGATTATAACCCTGCAGGGGAACTCCAATGTGAATCCTCAGTACTTGACCACACTTGGCCTCTTTACCTCGTCGTTTACTGGTCTGCGCACCTTTGGCGGAACAGGTCTGGCGAACTTCTCAGGCTTGAATATTTCGTCGGCGACCTTTGGTAACTTCCTACAACAGTACTCGAGTGTCTATACCACGATCAATGTGAATTCAGTGTTAGTGAGCAGCATTAACAGTGCTGCGACAAACAGTGTGACCAATCTCATTACGGGGGATCTGAAAAATATCTTGCCGGCCTATGTGGCAACACGAGAAACGGTGACTGATCCGGTGGAATACAGTTTCCCCTTTTCTACCGTCATGCAGGCATCCAATCGCTTCATTGAGGCGTATGGTTTAGGATACAATCTGGGCTTCGCTCCTGTGGATACTGCTCTTAATACAGTGCAGCGGGCCAATTCCTTCTTCAAGATCTTTGATGACTATATCTTCATGAAAATGAACGTGGAGCAGAACATGAATCGCCTGGACATTAGCAGACAAGAGAAGTATTCTATTACACGAGATGCTACTGCCGAATCGCAGGTATACAATTGTAAGTTAATCTTGAACACCTTTGGGTCGTATGCGACGACCTTGGTGCAGAACCCCGTCACGTTCAATCCTCCCTTAGGAAAACTCGATAAGTTATCCTTCACATGGTACGATATCACAGGGCAGCCGATCAACAATGATACCTGTGTGTGGTCTGCATCGATCCAGGTAACAGAGTCAGTGGATGTGGCAACTCCTGATTCCACACTTCCAAAGATGGGGTAACAAGCGGCTATAAAATCCTCTAGGAAGGTAAGATGTCATCTGCAGTTGCCCCGATACTTACCGGCCCTGAACCCTATCCGATTAGGGCCGTTGGTCCCAAGCCGTTCTTTCCTGCGGTGTGCCTATCGACGCACTGGGATCCTACACGCATCTATGCACGGACTGTCCCGACACAACTAGTCTCTCTACCTCTTGATTTTCGCCCCTATGCGAAGGTTTGCTTAGAGTACAGGACGAGTGCCCCCGAGCAGGCTGCCCCTGAGGTCCCCGATGATCTGGTCTTCCCCAATGGAGGAGACACATATAGTCCTACACGCTATATCAATAGTATTGACGATGAGAGTCTTCTGAGGAGGCTGGATAGGCCTCTGGGGACATGCGATCCTGCACAGTACCAGCCTCCCGAAAAGGGTGATATGTATGTGGATAGGTTATTAGTTCCGAGAACACCCAGGAATACGGGTGTGATGATACAGGAATTATCCATGCCGAAGTCCCTCTTACGCACTGATACCTATCATTGCAGAAAGGAAGCAGATCAGAAGAATTGGGACAGGAGCCCGAGGCTGTTTAATAACACCACGAAGCAGGACAGATATACTGCACCTCCGACGGTTGAAGCGCCCCGGCCGAATATTTGGAGTAATCCTCAGAGGTGTCAGCCGACGCCCCTGGCGGCGAATCAACAGCAGTCAGGAAACAGGGCCTGGGGGTCTGGAGATATGCCTCAACTACGTTAGTAACTACGTTAGATACGTTAGAATAACGTATATGTTTTACAGGGACCATATAACAAGACCATGATTGAATGGATCGTAATCCTTTTAGTCATAGTATGCATAATTGCATGGTATTATTCTCATAGTGTATCTGAGTATAGATTTTCTCAGATCAAGGAAGTTCAGATTCCTACACAACTAGACTCCCTCTGGGAAGAAAAGGTGCCCATTATTATTTCAGAAACTGGCAAGGACATCTGGTCAGCAGAATCACTCAAACTTACTCGCTTCTGGACTGCTCAGCCTCTGTGGTCTCAGTATCAGGCAAATCCGAATATGCCTATACGACAAACCAAGGATGCTCGTGTCCTCTGGGCTGACATTCTCGGTATTTCCCAAATCTACCATGAAACCCTACTTTCCTGGTTTTCCCTATCCCCCCTCTTGTTCTCAGTAACCACTGAGCCACATCTGGGGGCAATTCCCTTACGCCCTACGTTTGGCTGGGCGACATGTATAAAGTGCACACAGGGAGAGGCACGGTGCATCTTGCTGCACAATGCCCAGAAGTCTAGATTACCGGCAGGATGGGAATCCCTCCGCTGGCGTGATGCCACAGTGGCCCATCATCCCATATGGTCTCAGGTGAAATTCGTAGAAGTGATTCTGAGACCAGGGACTGCTCTCCTCGTCCCTCCCCACTGGGTCATGGCCATCGAACCTCTAGAGCCTTCAGAACCAATCTGGACCATCGTATCAGAAGTGCATCACCCCGTCTCACAGGCTGCCATGCGAATTCATACGAATAATACACAGGTTTCAAATAAGTAACTAAAAATTTGCACGTCAATCTAGGTAGATATACGGCATGTCGGACATTAGTGAATCCTTACAAAAGATTCACGAATCGGTCGAGAAGTTATCTCATTGCAGCAAGGACATTTACGCCCGCGCCCTGCGCCTGCATTATTCGGTGAATAACGGGCCGGATGATATTTGGTCCGAGAGGTTTCTTCTGCATGAGAGGGCATTTACCTGGGCTAAGAAGCATCTAGTCCCCAGGAAGTGCTCCCTCTGGCAGATCCATGAGACCCTTCTTGAGGATGCCAAGAAACAGAATCGAATCACCGTTGCAGGAATCCAACTGACTCACGAGGAATCTGAACTGCTTGATCTGACCTATGCAACCCCTGTATCCATCTGGTCCGTCCTAGGAAGGCTCCCTCGCTTCTTCATGTAGACCGTATATGCAAGAGGTTCATTTCTGTTCCAATCCTTTTCATTTGCTTATACAGACCTTCAACGTCGTGACCATCTGTCTCAACGTCATGATCGTATATAATAGCCTTCATAGGTGCATAGGCGAGTTCATTCACCCCTGAGGCGAGGGCGGGGCAGCGGACAAAGAGACTATAGGCGAATTTGGAAGTAAAGACTGACTTGGCGTGATCGATCCATGGATTACTGAAAAAATAGAGGTGAGGAATCTCGTGTTGTTTATTCACGATTAGACGTTTACGAATACAGGCGGGAAGGTATGCTTCATAGGCGTGAATGCCCTTGAAGAATGCGTAGGTCAGAAGAATAGTGAGAGGTTGACTTATAAAAATGGTGGTTAGTTCAGATGATGCATAGGAAATCAGGATATGTTCACCGACCTCTTGGTTATGGCTCGCAGCAAACAGGAGTAAATAGTTCAGACACCAGACAAACCATCCGATGGAGCAGGTCAGAAACAGAACGCCTCTCCATGTATGGCAGGGGAGAATTTCCCATTTCGATGGAAAGACTTCTACACCCCCGTATTTTCGTTTCATGATCTTGATCATCTTGATCAGAAGTTGCTTGGAGGAAACATGTTTAAAGGGGTCTTCCTCATCCTTAGTTGTGTCCCTGCAACACAGATATATCATCATGAGATTTATAAATGAGCCCTCGGGATCATCGCCATCATTTGCATCTTCGGCCACCATAAGATCAGACGAATCGATCTGACCTGACTTTTCCTTGCTGCCCGAATCCTTATATTTCCTGTTCAGGTACTCCAAGGCAAGCACTTCGAATTCAGAGCGCCTATGGTACTCTTCACATAATAGGGGGAACTTATATTCAAATTCCTTCATCCCCACATGGTTCATGGCATCCAGGATAAGACGAATCACAGGAATATTTAATGCGCTTGTTATAAGAGAAAGAATCAAGATATCATACCACTTCATGACAGTTGATGAGCCTGACTTTCCATAGGTAAACCCGTATAGGAATGCAGAGATGAAGAGGGTGTGAAACTGAATGGTAAAGAGGGACAGAAGTCGGAAGAGTCTCGATAGACGAGGATCATAGCGAAACAGAAATTGCACCCTGGTATGCTGTTGAAGAATACGCTGACATATACTCAGTGGCTTTTTTATAGGTGTAATGATACTATCCTTTGTGCAGCGTTTCGTAGAGTTACCATCATAGATATAAATCGCCGAGTTGGGGGCCGACGTGAAAATAGTGGATATTACAGTATCTTGGCAGAGGCTGGTTACATATTTTCGGGTAGTAACCATATCTATCCGCATGGAAAGTATGCCGAGTAGGAGGGTGGCAAGGGCGATGGACCCAAAGATTGCATACCATTGTGCATATTTCATCAGACCACTCACTGAATAGACCGATGCTGCATTAGCAAATACCTGCTGATTTTTCTCGACTACCGCGCTAATACGAGAACTAAAATCAGTAAGATGTGTACAGGCACATCTGAGACTACCATTAACGATACTTGATACGCAGCCCTCTGTGCTCCACTCGCTTATATTTTTATTCCAATAGAGACAGAAGGGGGTTATAATTGGCGCGGGGCAATCCAGAAGTTTAATTACATCGTTAGTGGAACAGTTAAGCGCCATGGATATACCGAGACAGGGGACCATCCACGAGCCAGATGGGGAGGGTCTTTGGAAGGGTTGATAGAGGTTATCTTGTTTAATATAGAGCATCTGTGTCTGACAGTTCGCCATATACGAGGGAGGAGGCTGAACCCTAGGATCTGAGGTATTGAGGGGCCACTCAAACTGTATTGGGGTCGAGACATTGTGAACTCCTACTTCTTGACCCTCAGTATTTAGCACACTAATAGATAGCATGGGCGTATCGGTCTGCAGACTACTCTGACCTGCATAGGGATTATCTGTCCACTGGATCATAGATGCAGCCAAGTTAGATCCGAGAGAGGAGAGTGGAGGCATGCTCAAGGATGCATTAGGTAAATGAACTAGGGCGGTAGTATTCGAGGGCAGGGCCTTCATGGACAGATCAAAGGCGGGAGTGCTGATACTAAAGGCACCACCAGACTGTTGAAGCGCGGCAGTGCCGAGGGAATTTAGTGACCCCTTAATAAGAAGAGGATCATAATAGGATATATCTTGAAAGAGTCCGCTCAACTGAGACACACTGAGATTAGTGAGATCAGGGAGAGGGGGAGGAGGGCCGCGAGGTCTCTCCGTAGGCGCGGCTGATGGGCTCACAGTAGGGCTCCATGCAGTGGATCGCGTTATAGACATCGTCTTGGAATGTGTTCTAGACCAGGACCTCGTATCAGACATTGTCTCGCTATTAGACGCAGTGATTGTTATACTTCCACAGGCACTCAGTGAGGGTGATGATGAGATAGTCTTAGAACCCTTAGGCGAACGTGTACTTGATATGCTCTGAGTTTGACTGAGTGAAATCGACGGCGAAGCCGAGCCACATGCTGAGACGGACAGAGACTTCTGAGCAGTGCGAGAGGTCTTACTCGTGTGTGAACTGCTGGGGGACTTACTTGCAGAAATAGTTACGCTTGAAGAAAGAGACTGTGTTCGACTAGTACTATGTGTATCACTCTGAGAGGATGAGAGGGAGACAGATATACTAGCAGAAGCGCTACCTGTTATCGAATCACTGCTTGATCCAGACCCTGATAGAGAGCCACTGCTTGATCCAGACCCAGAGGGAGAAG
>Ga0114976_10000978_pt1 | contig 17832 bp, 14 predicted proteins | sample S_130805_EF_Meta_FD_87319 | JGI IMG/M metagenome (GOLD analysis project Ga0114976, IMG submission 87319) | Freshwater microbial communities from Lake Simoncouche, Canada to study carbon cycling - S_130805_EF_MetaG | ecosystem: Environmental > Aquatic > Freshwater > Lake | place: Lake...
CCCTTGGTGAAGCCGGGCGTGCCCGCCTCCACGCAGATCAGCGATATGCCTTTCCGGCCGGCCGACGGGTCGGTCTTGGCGCAGACGATCACGACGTCGCAAAGCTGGCCGTTGCTGATGAACGTCTTTGAGCCGTTGATGACGTAGTGGTCGCCATCGCGCTTGGCGGTCGTGCGCATGGCCTTGAGGTCGCTGCCCATGCCCGGCTCGGTCATCGCAATGGCGGTGATCAGCTCGCCACGGGCCATGCGTGGCAGCCAGTCGCGCTTGCGTTCCTCGGTCGCCAGGTCCTCGATATAGGGCACGACGATGTCGCTGTGCAGCGGGAAGCCGGGGCCGGTGCAATTGGTCCGGGCGATCTCCTCGATGATGACGGCGGAGAAGCCGAAATCGCCGCCGGCGCCGCCGTACTCCTCGGCCATCATCGGGCAGAGCAGCCCGGCCGCGCCGGCCTTCCGCCAGAGTTCGCGCGGCACGATGCCGTCACGCTCCCATTGCCGGTGGTGCGGCACGATCTCGGCCTCGAAGAAGCGGCGAACGGTGTTGCGGAAGGCCTCGTGCTCCGGGCCGAAGACCGTGCGCGGGCCGGTCAGGCGGGCATTGCCGGCGAGATGCGTGTCCATGGCGTCCTCCCGTCAGCCGCCCAGCAGGGCGGTGATCTCGTTGTCGTCGAAGCCCCAGTCGCGCAGCACCTCGGCGCCACCTTCGCCGCGCAGCGGCGCCGGCTTCGGCCGCGCGGTGGGCGTGCCGGAGAAGCGCGGGGCCGGGGCGGGCTGCACCGCGCCCTCGTCCTCGAAGAAGGTGCCGCGCGCGGCGTTGTGCGGGTGGCGCGGCGCCTCCTCGAGGTCGAGTACCGGCGCGACGCAGGCATCCGTGCCCTCGAACAGTGCGGCCCAATCGTCGCGGGTGCGGGTCGCGAAGATCGCGGCCAACTCGGCCTTCAGCGCCGGCCAGGCCTGCGGCTCCATCCGGTCCGGAAAGCGCGCGGCATCGAGCCCGAGCTTCTCGCACATCAGTGCGAAGAACTGCGGCTCGATCGGTCCGACCGAGAGCCAGCTGCCGTCCGAGCACTCATAGGTGTCGTACCAGGGCGCCGCGCCATCGAGGAAGTTCACGCCCCGCGCGTTCTGCCAGCGCCCGCGCGCCTTGGCCGCATAGATCGGCGCCATCAGCAGCGCCGCGCCATCGACCATCGCCGCATCCACCACCTGGCCGCGGCCGGTCTTCTGCGCCGACAGCAGCGCGGCGAGGATCCCCATCGCCAGCAGCATGCCGCCGCCGCCATAGTCGCCGACCAGGTTCAGCGGCGGCACAGGCCGCTCGCCCGGCCGGCCGATCGCCCAGAGCGCGCCGGTCAGCGCGATGTAGTTCATGTCGTGCCCGGCGGATTGCGCCAGCGGCCCGTCCTGCCCCCAGCCGGTCATGCGGCCATAGACCAGGCGCGGGTTGCGCCCGAGGCAGGGTTCCGGCCCGAGGCCGAGGCGCTCCATCACCCCCGGCCGGAAGCCCTCGATCAGCGCATCGGCGCGCTCGACCAGCCGGAGGACGGCGGCGATGGCGGCCGGCGATTTCAGATCAAGTGCCAGCGAGCGGCGCCCGCGGCCCACGAAATCCGCCGAGGAGCCCGGTGGCCCGTCCTTGCGGTCGATCCGCACCACCTCGGCGCCGAGATCGGCCAGAACCATGCCGCAGAACGGCCCCGGTCCAATCCCGGCGAATTCCAGGATGCGAAAGCCTTCCAGCGGCCCCATGACGTGTCTCCCTTGGCCAGGAGATTACCAGCAAGGGGGTCGCACGTCAGGCCCAGTTGCGCACGAGGCGGCGGATGGCGGTGGCCGCCGGGCGCTTGCCCTCGCCGACATAGGCCTCGTGGTTCTCCTCGATCCGCGCGGGATCGTAGAGGTAGTTCACCATCAGCCCCGCACTCTCCTTCAGTCCTTTCTCGGAGACGTCGCCGCGCCAGTTGATCCGCTCGACCCGGGCGCCGTTCGAGAGGTGGAAATGCGCCACCGGATCGCGCGCCCGCTGCGGGCTGCGCGGCGCCGCCTCGTTCAGCAGGTAGCCGGCACAGAGGCGCGTCAGGATCGGCTCGAGCACCTTCGTCGCGGCCTCGTCGCGCTGCCAGCCGCGCCGTCCCAGCACGCGCAGCAGGGTCTGCGCCGGCGTCTCGGCGAGCACCAGGGCGCTTGCGGCGCCGGCGGTCGCGGGGGCGGGCAGGGCGGCCGGCGGTGCGACGCTGCGCAGCGCGGTCGCTTCCTCCTCGGTCAGCAGCGGTGGCGCGGCGGCGATGCGCTGCTGCAGCCAGCGCGAGAAGCCCGGGATCGGCGACAGGGTGGCGAAGGCCTTCAGGTTCGGCAGTTCCTCGCCCAGCAGTGAGACGACCCGCTTGATCAGGAAATTGCCGAAGCTGATGCCGTCGAGGCCCCGCTGGCAGTTGTTGATCGAATAGAAGATCGCGGTGTCGGCCTGCGCCGCATCCAGCACCGGCGCCTTCTCGTCGAGCAGGCGCTGCACGCTGTCGGCCAGGCCCTTGACCAGCGCCACCTCGACGAAGATCAGCGGCTCGTCCGGCATGCGCGGGTGGAAGAAGGCGTAGCAGCGGCGGTCGGCATCGAGCCGGTTCTTCAGGTCGCGCCAGGTGCGGATGCGATGCACCACCTCGTAGCGCACCAGCTTCTCGAGCAGCGCGGCCGGCGAGTTCCAGTCCATTCGCCGGAGCTCGAGGAAGCCGACATCGAACCAGCTTCCCAGCAGGCCCTTCAGGTCGAGCTCGAGCGCCTGCAGCCGCGGATCGTCGCCGGCGATCTGCAACAGCTCGCTGCGAAGGTCGACCAGGAACTTGATGCCATCCGGGATGGTGGTGAATTGCGTCAGCAGCCTGAGCCGCGGCGGCTCCAGCACCCGCCGCAGCTTCGCCTTGGCGGCGGCGCGCGCGGTCGCGTCGGCGGCATTGCGGACCTCGACCATCGCGGCATTCAGCGCCGCCTCGTCGGAATCGAAGCCGGCGAGCGTCTTCAGGAAGTCGCGCCGCCCAGCCTCGTCGAGCGTCAGGTAGCTCTGCGCCAGCTTGGCCGCGCGGTTGCGCGCCGAGACCTCGCCGCCGCGGCCCGCCAGGCAGGCGCGCATCTGCTCGGCGACGGTCTCGGCCTCGCCGCCCACGACGCGCTCGGCCATGTCGCGCCACAGCGTGGTGACGCGCTTCAGCGCTCGATCGAGCAGGCCCGTCTCCAGGGCAAGGTCGGACATGGCTAGGCTCCCGGCTCTCGCCGCCATTCTCAGATGGGAACGCTACCGCATCTTGAAAGCCGCGTCAGTCGCCGCCGGCAGCAGGTCGATCAGATCCTCGGCGATCAAGCCAGGTCCATGCCGCGCTGCAGCATCGCCCTGCAGCCAGGCGCCGGCGCAGGCTGCCTCGAAGGCCGGCATGCCCTGGCCGAGCAGCGCCGCGATGGTGCCGGCCAGCACGTCGCCGGTGCCGCCCGTCGCCAGGCTCGGCGGCGCATTGGCGTTGATCGCGGCGCGGCCGTCAGGTGCCGCGATGACGGTGTCGGCGCCCTTCAGCAGCACGACGGCGCCGCTGCGCTGCGCTGCGGCACGCGCGGCGGCGAGCTTGTCATTGCCGATTGCGCCGAAGACGCGCGCGAACTCGCCGGCATGCGGCGTGAGGATGGCGGCGCCGGCAAGCAGCTCCGGCGCATCGGCGCAGGCGGCGAGCGCACCGGCATCCACGACGATCGTGCGACCCGCGTCGATCAGCTGCCGCAGCGCGGTGCGCGTCGCAGTATCCGGCGGCAGGCCGGGCCCGACCAGCCAAACCTGGCGGCGTGCATCGGCGAGCAGCTCGGCGAGCGGTGCCTCGGTCACGATGGTGCCGGGAGGGCCGGTGCGGTACAGCGCCGCGGCTTCCACCGGGCACGCGATCGTGACGAGGCCGGCGCCGGCGCGATGCGCGGCGCCGGCCGCGAGCCGCGCGGCGCCGGTCATCGCCGCGCCGCCGACGATGGTCACATGGCCGCGGCTGTACTTGTGCGCTCCCGCGCCGAAGCACGGGATCCGCCAGAGCGCCGGCGTGTTGCGCCAGCATCGCGGTGCGATCGCGTCCAGTACGGCGGCCGGCAGGCCGATGTCGGCGCAGAGCGTCTCGCCGCAGAGCATCCGCCCGGGCAGCAGCAGGTGGCCAGGCTTCAGCCGGAAGAACGTCACGGTCAGCGCGGCCTGCGGCGCGTATCCGCGGACCCGTCCGGTCGCGCCATCGACGCCGCTCGGGACGTCGACCGCCAGGATCGGTGCGCGCGCGGCGGCCAGCGTCTCCGACGCGATGCCCTCGACATCGCGCGCCAACCCGGCCCCGAAGACGGCATCGATGACAAGGCCCGCGCGCTTCGCCTCGGACGGTCCGAACGGCACCATCGGCCCGCGCCAGCGCGCCGCCGCCCTTGCCGCATCGCTGCCGGGGCGCGGCGGGGCGAGTGCGGCGACCGCGACCGGCCAGCCCGCCTGCTCCAGCAGCCGGGCCACGACATAGCCGTCGCCGCCATTGTTGCCCGGGCCCGCCAGCACCAGCGTGCGCACCGGCCGGAAGCGCCGCATCGCCGCCCGCGCCACCGCGCGCCCGGCGGCCTCCATCAGCGTGATCCCGGGAATGCCGCCGGCGATCGCGGCGGCATCGGCGCGGGCCATCTCCTCGGGCGTCAACAGCTCCTGCATCGGCCGAGGCTACACCGCGCGACGTTCGACAGCAGCCCTTGCCGGCGCCTAGGATGGCCCATGCCCGATGCGACCCGCGATCTGCCGGCCGAGGCGCCGCCGCCAGGCACGCTGCGAGAGATCCAGCCCGGCCTGCTGCGCGCGCGCATGCCGCTGCCCTTCCCGCCGAGCCATGTGAACATCTGGTTCCTCGAGCATGAGGGCGGCTGGCTGGCGATCGATACCGCCATCGCATCGCGCACCACGCGCGAGCTCTGGGACCAGATCCTGGCGCAGCCGCAGCTCGGTGGTCGCAAGCTGACCGGGCTGCTGATCACGCATTTCCACCCCGACCATATTGGCCTGACCGGCTGGCTGTGCGAGCGCTTCGGGCTGCTGCCGATCATGACGCGCATCGAGTGGCTGATGGCGCGCGCGCTCTGGTACGACAGCGGTCCCGACATGCTGGCGCAGCAGATCGCGCACTACCAGCGCGCAGGATGCCCGCCGGATTACCTCAGTTTCGTCGAGGGCCGCGGCGCGCTCTACCAGCGCGCGGTGGCCGAGCTGCCGCGCGGTTTCCACGCGATCAGGGACGGGCGCTCGATCACGATCGGCGGCAGCGAGTGGCGCATCGTCACCGGCGTCGGCCATGCGCCGGACATGGCGACGCTCTATTCCGCCGAACGCGGCGTGCTGATCTCGGCCGACCAGATCCTGCCGCGCATCTCGCCCTATGTCGGGCTGCATCCCGGCGAGCCGGAGGCCGATCCGCTCGGCGACTTCCTCGCCAGCAACGAGCGCTTCCGCGGCCTGCCCGAGGACACGCTGGTGCTGCCCTCGCATGGCGAGCCCTTCACCACGCTGCATCGCCGGCTCGATCAGCTTGCCGGACATCACGCCGAGCGGCTGGATGAGCTTGCCGAGGCCTGCCGCGAGCCGCTGACCGCCTACGAGGCCGCGCAGGTGCTGTTCCCGCGCGCCAGCGCCGAGATGACGCAGATCGGCTTCACCGTCGGCGAGACGCTCTCGCACCTGCGGCGGCTGGAGCGGCAGGCCAGGGTGGTTGCCGAGACGCGCGCGGATGGCGTCGCGCGCTTTCTCGCCCGAGGCTGACGCATGGATACCGACGTGCTGGTGGTGGGCGCGGGGGCGGCCGGCATCGCCGCGGCCCGGCGCCTGGCGGCGCTTGGCGTGTCCTGCCGCGTGCTCGAGGCCGGCGCGCGCGTCGGCGGCCGCGCCTATAATGAAAGCGCGTCTTTCGGCACGCCCTTCGACCATGGTGCCAACTGGATCCATGAGGCCGAGGACAATCCGCTGACGCTTCTGGCCCATGCGCTCGGCTTCGTCACGCGCGAGGAGCGTCGCCGCACCCGCGACATCCTGCTGGTTGGCGAGCGGCCGGCGACACCCGCAGAAGCCGCTGCCTACCAGGCTGCCTGCGACGCCTTCGATGCCGCGGCCGAGGCGCGCGTCGCGCGCGGCGGTCCGGACATACCGCTGGCCGAGGCGGTGCCGCGCGGCGGTGCCTGGGATGCGACGGCGACGCATTGGCTCAGCTCCCAGATCAGCGGCGTCGCGGCCGAGCAGTTCAGCCTGCAGGATTATGTCGCCACCGCGCTGGATGGGTTGAACCTGCAGGTCGAGGCCGGTTTCGGCGCGTTGGTGGCGCGGCTGGCGGAAGGCCTGCCGATCACGCTTCGCGCGCGCGTCGAGCGGCTGCGCTGGGGTGGCGATGGCGTCGTCGCCGAGGGGCAGGGCGGCACGCTGCGCGCCCGAGCTGCCATCGTCACCGTCTCGACCGGCGTGCTGGCGGCCGGCAGCCTGCGCTTCACGCCCGCATTGCCGCCGGAGGTCGAGGCAATGATCGCCGGCCTGCCGCAGGGCCTGCTGAGCAAGATCGCGCTGCGCGCTTCGGGCGAGGGGCGGCTCGGGCTTGGCGCCTTCGCCCGGCTCGGCCGTCGCGTCGATGGCCCGGGCGATGGCGCCATGTCCTGGATGCTCTGGCCCTGGGGCCGCGACCATGCCGTCGGCTTCATAGGTGGCGATGCCGCCTGGGCGCTGGCGCGGGAAGGCCCCGCCGCGGCCGAGGCGCATGCCCGCGCCGAGTTGGCGCGCTACGTCGGTTCTGCCGAGGTCGCGCGCGGCTTCGCGCCAGGTGCGGTGGTGACGGACTGGGCCACGAATCCGCTCTTCCTCGGGGCCTACAGCCATGCCCGCGTGGGTGCCGCGGGCGCGCGTGCGGCGCTGCGCGACGCGCGCCTTGCCGAGGGCCGGCTGCGCTTCGCCGGCGAGGCCTGCCATGCGCGCTATGCCGGCACGGTCGGCGGCGCCTGGTCGAGCGGCGAGTTGGCGGCCGAGCAGGTCGCCGCGGCGCTGGAGGAATGAGCATGCTGGATCTCGTGCGCGCAGGCATTGACGAGGCGCGCCTGGTCGCCTGGACGCAACGCCTGGTCGAGACCGCCTCGCCCAACCCGCCCGGCGATGTCCGCGACGCCGCCGATGTCGCCGCCGCGCTGATCCGCGAGGTGGTGCCGGGCGTCGTGCTGACGGTCCATGACACCGGCCCGGGGGTGCGCAACCTGGTCGCCGTGGTCCGTAGCGCCGGGCCCGGCCGGCGTGTCGTGTTCAACGGCCATCTCGACACCTTCCCGGTGAACGAGGCGCTGCCCTGGACCGTGCCGCCGCTCGGCGGGCTGTTGCGCGACGGCAGGCTCTACGGCCGCGGCACGGCCGACATGAAGGGCGGCATCGCCTGCTCGATCGCCGCGCTGGCGCTGCTGGCGCGGCACCGCGACCGCTGGCGCGGCGAGGCGGTGCTGACGCTCGCCGGCGACGAGGAATCGATGGGCCCGCTCGGCACCAAATGGCTGCTCGACAACGTGCCGGAGGCGCGCGGCGATGCCGTGATCATCGGCGATGCCGGCAGCCCGCGCGTGCTGCGCTTCGGCGAGAAGGGCTTCCTCTGGCTTGAGCTCGAGGCCGAGGGGCGCGCTGCGCATGGCGCGCATGTGCATCTCGGCGACAATGCGCTCGACCGGCTCTGCGCTGGCCTCGATGCGGTCCGCGCGCTGCGGTCGCTGGCCCCGAACCCGCCGGCGGGCGTCACCGCCGCCATCGCCGCCGCCAAGCCGATCAGCGAGCCGCTCGCCGGCGCCGGCGAGGCCGAGGTGCTGGGTAGCGTCACCGTGAATATCGGCCGGATCGAGGGCGGCAGCTCGCCCAACCTGGTGCCCGCCTCGGCCCGCGCCGGCGTCGATATCCGCCTGCCGGTGGGCATCAGCTGCGCCGAGGTCGAGGCCGCGCTGCCGCACATGCCGGGGCTGACGGTCCGCGTGCTGCGCCGCTTCGAGCCGAACCACACCGACCCCGCCAGCGGGCTGGTGCAGCGCGCCGCCGCCGCCGCCCGCGCCGTGCTCGGCGGCGACTGCGCGGTCAACATGCGGGTCGGCGGCTCGGACTCGCGCTGGTTCCGCATGGCCGGGCTGCCGACCATCGTCTACGGCCCGACGCCGCACAACATGGGCGGGGCGGACGAGTACGTGCTGGTCGAGGAGCTGCGCCAGGTTGCCGAAGTCCACGCATTGACCGCGCTGGAGATGCTCTCGGCGTGAGCCAGCCGGCCCGGGCGATGCTGTGGATGCTCGCCTCGGGCATCATCTTCACCGGGCTGAATGCGCTGCTGCGGGTGCTGGCGCAGCAGCTCGACCCCTTCGTCACGCAGTTCCTGCGCTACTTCTTCGGCCTGGTTGTGATGCTGCCCTTCATCCTGCGCGCCGGGCTTGCCGCCTACCGGCCGCGCAACCTGAAGGGGCAGCTCTGGCGCGGCGCGGTGCATGCCTCCGGCCTGTTCTGCTGGTTCACCGCGGTGCCGCATGTGCCGCTGGCGGAAATGACCGCGCTCGGCTTCACCACGCCGCTCTTCATCATGCTGGGCGCCGTGATCGTCTTCCGCGAACGCCTCGTTGCCGCGCGCTGGATCGCCGCGCTGGTCGGCTTCGGGGGCGTCGTCGTCGTGGTCTGGCCGGGCCTCGCCGGTGCGGGCAGTGGCTACAGCCTGGTCATGCTGGCCGCCGCGCCGCTGTTTGCCGCGAGCTTCCTCATAACCAAGGCGCTGACCCGCACCGACCGGCCGGAGGTGATCGTCGCCTGGCAGGCGATCGGCGTCAGCCTCTGCACGCTGCCCTTCGCGCTCTGGCACTGGACGACGCCCGAGCCTTGGCAATGGGTGATGTTCGTCGCCACCGGCGTGCTGGGCTCGGCCGGGCATTTCTGCCTGACGCGGTCGATCGGCCTCGCCGATATGTCAGTGATCCAGCCGATCCGCTTCCTCGAGTTGCTCTGGGCGGCGCTCGCCGGCCTCGCCATCTGGGGCGAGGTACCGGGCGAGAGCACGCTCATCGGCGGCGTCATCATCTTCGCCGCCACCACCTGGATCGCGCGCCGCGAAGCGCGGCGTGCCTAGTCGACCCCCGGCACCATGCCCGGCGGCGCCGCGGTGCGGCCGCCATCCACCGTGTACTGCCCGCCGGTGATGTTGGCGGCGAGATCGGACAGCAGGAACAGCACCAGGTTCGCCACCTCGATGGCTTCGCCATAGCGGCGCAGCGGAATGCCCGAGGTGTAGCGCGCCTCGACGCCGCCCGGATTGTTCGGCGAGACCTGCTTGGCGATGTCCTCGACCATGCGGGTACGGATCGGGCCGGGGCAGACCGCGTTCACGCGGATGCCCTGCGGCCCGACCTCGCCGGCGGCGACCTTGGTCAGCCCGATCACCGCATGCTTCGAGGCCACATAGGCGCCCATGCCCGGCGTGCCGACCAGCCCGGCGACCGAGGCGGTGTTCACGATGGCGCCGCCGCCCTGCTTCAGCATCACCGGGATGACGTGCTTCAGCCCGAGATAGACGCCGCGGACATTCACCGCCTGCACCGCGTCGAAGATCGCGTCGTCATAGTCGACGATGCTGGCGACCTTGCCCTCGATGCCGGCGTTGTTGTGGAAGCAGTCGATGCGGCCGAAGGCATCGACGGTTGCCTTCACATAGGCCGCGACATCCTTCGCCTGGGTCACGTCGGCGGTGCGGAAGATCGCCGCCTTGCCGAGCTCGGCCGCCAGCGCCTCGCCGGCCGCGGCGTCGCGGTCGATGATCGCGACCTTGCCGCCGCGCTTGACGAAGCCGAGGCAGACCTCGCGCCCGATGCCGTTCGCGCCGCCGGTGACGACGGCGACCTTGCCGGTGAAATCCATCCTTCCCTCCCTTATTCGGCCGCGACGCGCGGCGTCTCGCCAGGCACCGCATTCTTCAGTGCCGGCATCACCTCGCGCGCGAAGATCTCGATGTTCTTTTTCGTCAGCGCATGCGGCAGCGTGCCGAAATGCAGCCCGGCCATGACGATGTTGAAGCCGCCGCGCCGCTGATACTCGGCCAGCTGTTCGATCACCGTCTGCGGGCTGCCGCAGATGAAGGTGCCCTGTTCGATCATCTGCTCCATCGTCCGGTAGCCGCCGGTGATGGTCTTGCGCGAGTTGATCAGCGCCTTCATCGAGGCCAGCGAGGTATAGCCCGGCGGCAGCAGCATCTCCTGCGGCATGCGCAGGAACTTGTTGGCGAAGGCCTCGACATGCTCCTTCGCCTCGCGCCGCGCGATCTCGTCGGTCTCGGCGACGTAGATCTTGATCGACCATCCCAGCTGGTCGGGCGAGGATTGGTAGCCGCGGCGCTCCGCCTCGTCGCGGTAGCTCTGCATGGTCTTGAACAAGGTCGCAGCGGGTGCGGCGGTCTGCAGGTAGACGTATTTCCGCGACGGGTCGGCGGCGTATTCGATCGTCTCGCGCGAGCCCTGCGACGGGATCCAGATCGGCGGGTGCGGCTGCTGGTAGACCCGCGGCCAGAGGTTCACATGCGGCAGGTGGTAGTAGCGGCCCTCCCAGGCGAAGGGGCCGGGCTTCGTCCAGGCCGCGAGGATCAGGTCATGCGCTTCGTGGAACCGGGCATGGCTCTCGGTCGGGTTGACCGCCAGCGAGTGGTACTCGGCGCCGATGCCGCGCACGAAGCCGGCGATCAGCCGCCCGCGCGTGATGCTGTCCAGCACCGCGAATTCCTCGGCCACCGAGAGCGGGTTAGACAGCACCGGCAGCGCGCGCCCCAGCACCGCGATCTTCGTCGTGTCGGGGATCCGCCGCGACAGGGCGCCCGCGAAGACATTGGGGCAGGGCATCAGCCCATAGGCGTTCTGGTGGTGCTCGTTGACGCCGACGCCCTCGAAGCCGAGCTCCGCCGCGTATTCCAGCTCGTCGAGATAGCGGTGGTAGAGGTCGGCGCCCTTCAGCGGGTCGTAGTAGCTGTTCGGCAGCGTCACCCAGGAGGAGGGGTAAAGCTTGTCGTAGTCCGGGTCGAGATCGGCATAGGGCATCAGGTGGAAGAAGAAGAACCTCATCTCGCAATCCTCCCGATGAAACCCTCGAGCTCGGCGCAGAAGGCGTCTGGCTTCTCGACCTGCGGCGCGTGGCCGCATTCGCCGAACACCACCGTCTTGCTGCCTGGGATGTGGCTCGCCCAATGTTCGGCATAGACCGCGGGCAGGTAGCGGTCGTGCTCGCCCCAGAGCAGCAAAGTCGGCACGTCGATCCGGTGCAGCCACTTGTGCAGGTGCGGGTCGTGCCAGCGCGGTGACCAGGCGAGCCGCGCCGTCGCGTACTTGTTCTTCAGCCGCCGTTCCTGCTCCGCCTCGTCCGGCACCACGGCGAGCGCGGCATCGGCCAGCGCCTGGTCGTGGAACATCGCGCGCGTGGCTTCCTCGTCGGTCCAGAGGAAGGTGTCGGGCCGCACCACGCCTTTCATGTGCAGCCCCGCGGGGCCGACCAGCGACAGGCTCGCCAGCTGCGCCGTGCAGCGCACCGCCGCCTCCGCCGCCACCCAGCCGCCGAGCGAGGTGCCGACCAGGTGCACCTCGCGCAGATCGAGCGCCTTGATCAGATCCAGCGTGAAATAGCCGAGGTCGTGGATGCTCTCGAACCAGTCCGGGCTGTCACTGCGGCCGAAGCCGGGCAGCTCGGGCGCCACCACCTCGAAGCGCTGCGCGAGCCGCGCCATGGCCGGCAGCCAGCGCAGGCCGCCTGCGCCGTGCAGCCAGAGCAGCGTGGGCCCGCTGCCCTCTCGCATTACGAAGGTCCGGCAACCGGTGATCGTCTCGTAGCCTTCGGTCACAGCGGCTTGATCCCGGTCTCCGCGATCACCGAGGCCCAGATCGACCGCTCGCTCGCCAGCATGGCGCCGAGCTCCTCGGAGGAGGCGCCGACCGCGACGAAGCCGATATTGCGCAGCCGCGCGACGAAGTCCGGCGCGGTGATCGACTGCCGCGCGGCCTTCTCGAGGCTCGCCGCGATCGGCGCGGGCACGTCCTTCGGGAGGAACAGCGCCTGCCAGATCGCCGGCTCGAAGCCCTGGTAGCCGAGCTCGCGGAAGGTCGGCACATTCGGCAGCACGCCGATGCGCTCCCGGCCGCTGGCGACGATCGGCCGGATCATGCCGTCGCGGATCGGCTGGCTGCCGCTCGCGCTGTCGACCACCGCAGCGCGGATGCGACCGCCGACCATGTCCTGGAAGATCATCGGCGTGTTCGAATAGTGCACGATCTCGCCGCGCAGCCCGGCGCGCTTGGTCAGCAGCGCGGCATGGATGTGGCTTGCCGTCCCGTGGCCGTAATCGGCGATGCTGTATTGCTCGGGATTCGCGCGGGCGAGCGCGATGAACTCCTCGAGCGTCCTGGCCGGCACATTGGGCGCGACCGTCAGCACTGTCGCCCCCTGGTGCACCTGGCTGAGCGGCGCGAATTGCCGGACATCGTAGGCGAGCGAAGGGTCGACCAGCGGCGCCAGCAGGATCGAGGAGATCACGCACATGATGGTGTAGCCATCGGGCCGGGCGCGTGCCGCGTTCAGGATGCCGACCGCGCCGACGCCCTGGCTCTGGTTCTCCACCACCACCGGTTGGCCGAGATTCTCGCCGATCTTCTGCGCGAGCGCGCGTGCGACGACATCGGCACCGCTGCCGGGGCCGGAGGGCACGATCATCCGCACCGGCCGGTCCGGTCGCCAGTCGCCCTGCGCGGATGCGGACCCCGTGACCAGCGACGCACCCAATGCGCCCATCAGCGGTCGTCGGCCGATAAACGGCGGCATCCATCCCCTCCCGAGGTCGTTCTTCGGAAGACTAGAGCAAGGCGCGCGCTGCTTGGCCAGCCCCCGCGCTCAACCGAGCTGCGGGCGCTCGATATGGCCGCGCACCGCGCCGGTGCCGGGCTCGAGCCAGCCTTTCTTCTCGGCATAGCCGAGCATGCCGGCGAGTCCGGCCTGCCAATGCGCGTTAGCTGCAAGCCCAGACGCCTGCTTCAGCCAGTCGGGCGAGACCCAGACATGCTCGCCATCGAGCCGCCCGGCCGCACCGAGCGCCAGCTGCAGCGGCTCGCCCGCGAGCCCGCCCTCGACCACCACCTTGAAGCCCTTGAAGTCCTCCGGCTCGTCGAGCCGCGGGCCGATGCCTGGAATGACGCGGACGATCATGGGCGTTGTCTCCTCGCTTGGCGCAAACGTAGCAACGCCGTGCTCAGCTGGCGATCTGCCGCATGCCGCGCACCAGGCCGGAGATCGTGCGGTCCTTGTCGACGATGCGCGCCGCCAGCAGCTGCGCCAGCAGGTCCTGGAAGGCGCGCCCGACCTCGGGCGCCTCCGCATGCAGCCGCGCCAGGTCGTCGCGGCTGAGCCGCCGCAGCCGGCAGGGCGACAGCGTGCGCACCGTCGCGCTGCGCGGCAGCCCCAGCAGGAAGCCGATCTCACCGAGCAGCGTGCCGGGTACATCGACGGTAACGTGCAGCGCCTGGCCTTCGCCGAAGCGCACCTCGACATCGACCATGCCACTCTCGATCAGCACGATGTGATCCGAGGCCTCGCCCTGCACCATCAGCAGCGCGCCCTCGGGCACCGATCGCTCGGGCAGCGCGGCCAGGAAGCGTGCGGCATCCTCGGGCCCCATCGCCACCTCGATGCGCTCGAGGAAGCTCGGCGGCGCCGACCGCGGCGGCAGGCGCGATAGTGCGTCATCCTCCATCCATTCGAGGCCGTCGCGCAGCACGGGGAAACGGCGGATGGTGGTATCGGTCGCCAGGGTCCCGAGGCCGGCCGCCACCTCCGGCGTGACGCCGGTGAGCACCAGCGTCACGCCGCGCGGCACCGCGATCTCGCGCAGCCGGGCGAAGATCAACGCGACCAAGCTGTCGAGCCCTACCACCTCCTGGAAGTCGAGCAACAGGTGGGTGCGCCGCTCCGGCCCGGCGAGCTCGGCGCGCACCCGCTCGAGCACCTTGTTGGCGGTGCCGAAGAACAGGAAGCCCTGCAGGTGCAGCACGATGCGCTCGCTGCCCGTGGCGCGCAGTGCGGCGCGGTCCTCGTCCGGCCGCGCGCGGTCGCTCTCGGCAGCGCTGCCGTCGTAGCGCGCCCGCAGCGGCGAGGCGCGGCCGTAGAGCGCCATGAAATGGCCGCAGGCCAGCAGCAGCCCGGCGAGCAGCCCGATCATCGAGCCGAAGATGATCACCGTCGCCGCCACTGCCAGCACCTGCGCCCATTCGATCGGCGTCACCTGGGCGCGCGAGGAGAGCGCCCAGCGCTGCAGGTTGTTGCTGCCGACCAGCAGCAGCAGCGCGCCCAGCAGCCAGCGCGGCACCAGCTCGAGCAGCCCGGGCAGCAGGAAGGGCACCAGTCCTGTCGCCAGCGCGATGCCGATCACCGCCGCCGGGCCATGCCCGCCGATGCGGCGGATCAGCATGGTGCGGTCCACGGTCAGGGCGGCGAAGAGGCCGCCGAGCGCGCCCGAAGCCGCGGCCGCCTGGGCGGAGATCCGCAGCTCGCGGTCGATATTGGCGTCGCGCTTCGTTGCCGCCTCCATCGCGCCGATGTTCATCATCAGCCCAAGCGCGGCCACCAGCACCAGCATCGGCAGATCGACGAGATGCTGCGCCAGTACGCGCCAGTCGGCCGCCGCCAGCGCCGCGGGATCCCAGAGCGGCGGCGGCGGCAGCCGGTCCGGCAGGTCGGGCAGCCAGGCGGTGGCGCGCTGCACGGCGATGTCGGCGCCGACCAGCCCGGCGACCACATGGTGCAGCAGGATGCCGCCGATGATCATCATCGGCAGGACGTAGGCGCCCTTGAGGCGCTGTTGCGCGACCAGCAGCGCCGCGCCGCCGGCGATGGCGGCGCCGAGATGCGGCAACCGGGTGAGGTCGCTGACATCCGAGATGTGCAGCACGCCGCTCGACACCCGCAGCCCGCCGGTCAGCGTCAGCCATCCGGATGCGGTCAGGAAGCCGGCGACGACCGGAAAGGGCAGGAAGCGCACCAGCCGGCCGAGGCGGCCATAGCCGAGCACGCCGAAGGCCAGCGCGGTTGCCAGCGAGACGAAGAGCAGCGCCATCGGCGCGGTCGCCGCCAACGCAGCCTCGTCCTCGAGCTGGCGGCCCAGCGGGGCGAGGCTGGCCGCCAGGATCGCCGCCGTCGCCCCCTGCGTCGCCGCCACCTGGGGCTGCAGCCCGCTACGCAGGCCGAGGATCGCGCCGCCCACCGCGGTGCCGAGCAGCAGGCAGCCGAGACCGGCGGGGTAGGCCGCATCGAGCCGGCCCTCGAAGACCAGCGCGGCATTCGACATGATGAAGGTGATGTTGAGCAGGCCGAGCACGGTGATCGCCGGCAAGGCCTCCCGCCAGGCGCCAGGTCGCGCAAGCGCCCGCATCCGATGCATCGGCCTCGTCCCCCAGGGCCCCTGCGGGAGCCTAGACCGCAACTCACGGAGGCGTGAAGGTCGCGGCTACTCCGCCGTCTGCCGCAACCCGCGGACCAGGCCGTTGATCAGCCGGTCCTTGTCCTGGATGCGGCTGGCCAGCAGCTGCGCCATCAGCCGGTGGAAGCCGATGGCGAGCGCCGGCGCCGCGCGCTCGAGCTCGGCCAGCCGCTCGCGGCTGACACGACGCAGCCGGCAGGGCGTCTCGGCGACCAGCGTCGCGCTGCGCTTCGCATCGAGCAGGAATCCGAGCTCGCCCAGCAGCGTCCCGGCGCCGCCGACGCGCAGCGCGATCTCGTGGCCGGAGGGGAAGCGCACGCGGACCAGGACCTCGCCTGCCTCGAGGATGACGATATCGTGGCTCTCCTCGTCCTGCCGCATCAGCACGGTGCCGGGCGGCACCGTCTCGATCGGCAGTTCGGCGAGCAACCGTCCCGCCTCCGCGGGGCCGAGCAGCGCGGCGAGGCGCTCGGCGAAGCCGGGCGGCGGCGGCCGCGGCGGCAGCCGGGCGAGCGCGTCGTCCTCCAGCCATTCCAGTGCGCCCTCGAGCGTCGGCAGCCGATGCACCGCAGGGTCGCTCGCCAGCGCGCCGAGATTGGCCAGCAGCTGCGGCGTCAGTCCGGTGAGCACCAGCGTGAGGCCGCGTGCGCGGGCGATGTCGCGCAGCCGGTTGAAGGCCTGGGTCGCCGAGCTGTCGAGCCCGACCACCTCGCGGAAATCGAGCAGCAGATGGGTCCGCCGCTCCGGCCCGTCGAGCGCGCGCCGCACCAGCGCGAGCAGCCGGCTCGCAGTGCCGAAGAACAGGAAGCCCTGCAGGTGCAGCACGAGGCGCGCCGCTCCGGTCGCGCGCAGCGCCGCACGATCCGCCTCGGGCCTGCCTCGGCCGCTCTCGGCCGCGCTGCCGTCGTAACGCGCGCGCAGCGGCGAGGCGGTGCCGTAGCGCGCCAGGAAATGCCCGCAGGCCAGCGCGAGGCCGGCGATCATTCCGACCAGGAAGCCGAAGCCCAGGATGATGCCGACCACGCTCAGCACCTGGAGCCATTCGCCGAGCAGCAGCTGGCGGCGCGATTCGATCACCCAGCGCTGCACCGCGGCGAGGCCGAGATAGATGAGCAGCGCGCCCAGCACCCAGCTCGGGATCAGGCCGAGCGGCGCCGGGTAGAGCAGCGGCAGGCCGCCCGCGATCAGCGCCGCCAGAGCCGCGGCCAGGCGGTTGCCGCCACCGGCCTGGAACAGCAGCAGGCTGCGGGTGACCGAGGCGGCCCCGAACAGCCCACCGGCGGCGCCGGTCGCAAGCGCGGCGCCGCCGGCGACCCGCAGGTCGCGATCGAAATCGGCGTCGCGGCCGGTCGCGGTCTCGAGCCCGCTGACATTCAGCAGCAGGGCGAGCGCGGCCACCAGCACCAGCATCGGCAGGTCGGCCAGCAGCCGCAGCATGGCGCGCCCGTCGATCTGGGCGAGGGCCTCCGGCGCGAAGGGGGTCGGCAGGTCGAGCCGGTTCGGCAGCAGCGGCAGCCAGCCGGTCGCTTCCTGCGCGGTACGGTCGAGCCCTGCGAGCAGCGCCACCAGATGGTGCAGCAGGATGCCGCCAAGGATCAGCAGCGGCAGGCCGAGCGAGCCGCGCAGCCGCGGCAGCAGCAGCAGGATGACGATGCCGCCGAGCAGCGCGACCGCGAGCTGCACCGGATGCGCGCCCTCGAACAGCTCGCGCAGCGTGATGGCGCCCGTTGCCACCCGGCCGCCGCCGATCAGCAGGTAGACGCCGGTCGCGCCGAGGAAGCCCGCGATGACGGGGAAGGGGATGTAGCGCACCATCCGCCCGATCCGCGCCAGGCCAAGCGCGCCCAGCATGAGCCCGGTCAGCACGCCGGCCATGGCGAGCGCGAAGATCGCATTCGCCTCGATCGCCCAGGGTGCCACCAGCACGCCGAGCGGCACGAGGGCAGGCGCGATGATCGCCACCAGGCTGGATTCCGGCCCAGCCTGGGTGAAGGGCATGGAGCTGAATAGCGCGGTCACCAGCCCGGTGACCAACACGCCGATCAGCAGGCAGGCGAGGCCCGCCGGCTGCGCGACCGCCAGCTTGCCCGAGAAGATCCAGCTGGCGAAGGAGGTGGTGAAGGAAATGGTGACGACGGCGACCAGGATCGCCGCCGGCAGTACCGCGAGCATGCGGCCGAGCGCATCGCGCGTGAGCTGCTGCCGCAGCCCGGCCAGGCGACGGACCGGGCCGCGATATCCTATCGGACGGCGCAGGTCATCCATGGTTCGGCGATAGTCTCACCCCGCCGCGAGCGCCGTGCGCTTGCGCACAG
>Ga0114976_10000981_pt1 | contig 17793 bp, 17 predicted proteins | sample S_130805_EF_Meta_FD_87319 | JGI IMG/M metagenome (GOLD analysis project Ga0114976, IMG submission 87319) | Freshwater microbial communities from Lake Simoncouche, Canada to study carbon cycling - S_130805_EF_MetaG | ecosystem: Environmental > Aquatic > Freshwater > Lake | place: Lake...
GCAATTAGACTACAATATCTTAAATAAATATTATAAAACTCTATCTGATTTATACTATTTATCTCATTCTTCTTTTATCCCATTTATTTTACCCACCCGCAACCGCGCGTCTAAACATTTATTACCTTCTTTAACTAATATGAGCGAGCATATTACTGCATTCTATTCTCAAGAATACGTTAACCGAAATACCGTGATAAGCTTCTATACATCTAGATCATTCACTTTACCAGATGATCTGAGAATATGTTCGATTGAACAATTTCAAACTGTATTACTTTTTGCATCTAAATTACTGCAACTCGAGAAAACAATATCGGATGAATTTACACGAGATTCACTTTTTGCTGAATATCTCAAAGATATTAATCAGAAACATTCTGAACAGCTTGCTGCTACTGAGAAAAAGTCTACACTAGAGTTATCATCTAAACTTTCTCCACTTGTTTCTAAGATTTCTGAAATTGAAGATCAACATAGAGATACACTTTTGGAAATTAAGAAAGAGTATGAGATACAGATCAAATCACTACAGAAGTCTAAATCTGCACTAGAATCTGATCTCAATACAACCAAATCTGATCTGAAGTCTGAGTTTGCAAAAGAGTCAAAGGCACTTTCTAAACGTATTTCTGAACTAGAAGCTGAGCTTCAGATTGCATCTAGATCTGAAAGCTCAATCCGTGAAAGGTGTCAGCAAGAATCTGATAGACTTCTAAAGGCAGTTGAAGAAAAGAATAAACAATTAATTGAATTAAAAGAAACTACGCTTTTACAGAGGGAACAGAAGTTAGTGCTAAAGGAGCAAGAACTTCAATCTAAACTACAGCGCCAGACATCATCTGTATTGCGCGGCCATGATGGAGAAGAACTATTTAGAAACACTGCAAAAGAGAAAATGAAATGGGATTTAGTAAAAGCCCCTACTTTCTCATGCGACTCTTCATCTACTATTCATGGAAACCTAACACTATTTGAAATAAAAAATTATACTAACCCTATTCCTCAAGCAGAGGTTAATAAATTTCTCAGAGATATGAAAATGCACCCAGAAGCGCGTACTGGAGTGTTTGTATCTCTGAATACATCAATCTGTAATAAAGATCCTAATGTACCAATCAGCCTTGATTGGATTAATGCATCGCAATGTATTATGTATATACAATCATGTGCTGATCTTGACACTGACCACATCTTTTCATTAATTGATCAGGTGATTCGTATTTCTGGCATCTTTAATAATTTTATAGCATCCCAGACATCTGAATCTAACGAGCCAGTACTACAAGCACGCATAGATCAAGCTAAAGTCTATCTAGACCGCACAATTTTGCGCGGTGCTAGTTTAATTAAGAAGATTATGAAAGATAAGAAACAGCAAATTGAGTTTATTGAATCTGCTACTATTCATAATATATCAGAACTAAAATATCAAAGTGCGGATATAACAACAACTATTCAGACCTTGCTTGGAGAATATTCTGAAGCAACTGCTGAAACTGAAGAATCAGAAGAAGTCATTGATAAACCTGCAGTAAAAAAAGGGGGAAAGAAAAAGAGTGTACCTTTATTATCTCCCGGTTTATCAGGAAGTAATGTCCAAGACAAGAAAGAATAGAAAAGGTATCATAATTTACTATTCAAGAACTATTGCTACTACTAAGAAAAAAATTAAAAATTTAGGAGATGGATTTAATCCAGTTATTTTTGATCACTTCATCGGTAAAAAACACCCTATATATAAAGATATATTAGACGTACCCATCGACCCTATTTATAAAGATATAATTGATATTCCTAATAAATCAAATGGTGCCCCATGTATAATTGGAATTGGCTCTCTTTTATCTTGGAATGACTTTAAAGAAGCATCTAATCAAATAATTTGCGGAACTGGATTTATCAGAAAAAATATGATAGCACAAAGGCCATTAAAAATAATTTCAGTAAGAGGAGAAAAAACAAGACAGAATTATCTTAAATATGATATAGATTGTCCACCAATCTATGGTGATCTTGGACTATTATTAAGATATGTTATACCTCCACCAATAGCGTGTAATAAGAAATATACTATTGGATTTATTCCACATTATGTAGATAAAAAGACCCCTTCAATAATTAAGGCAAAGAATAATCCTAATTGGACAATTATAGATATTGATCAAGCATTCACTGTAAAAAAGTTCGTTAAAGAAATTCATGAGTGCAATTTCATCTTATCTAGCTCATTACATGGCATAATCGTTGCAGATAGTTACGGTATTCCAGCGTACCATGTTGAGTTATCTGATGGGGTTGGAGGTAGCTGGAAATTTAAAGATTATTATTCATCTGTAAAACGTAAATACAAGATTATAGATGTTAGCTCGATGAATGAAGAAAAGATTATAAAGCAACTTACACCTTATAAGGTTGACTTTGATTTTGATGGCTACTACCAATATATCAAAGATGAATTAAATAAGGTTGCATAATTTAACGGTGCTTCATCATCATCGCCCGCTTCTTTGAGAATGTGCTTTTAATCCCCATCATCTGAGCGGTTGCTGCAACCTGAGTATCTGGGCATCCAGCCTTCTCCCTTGCAACCCACGCATATGTATGACCCTCAGTCTCAATCCACTGTTTCAGATTTTCCTTAGTAAGGATCTGAGAGAGTTGAAGGCCTGCTGCCTCATTTAACTTGTGCCTCTCTTCCTCTCCAGCCTTCTGAAAGGCTTTTACCTCTCTTGGATCACGGTAGGCGTTTTGAACTGGAGCAACTACTAGAACATCCTTGATCTCAGGCGTTTCTGATACTGTTACTACCTGCTCTACAGGTGCTGACTGGACTTGAGCCTTCTTCGTATACTTGCGCTTCCCTCCCTTTTCTACTTGTGGCTCTACCGGTACTGGAGGCACCACTGCAGTATTAACTGGAGATACAGGAAACTGATTTTTGAGATATTCGTACTCAGACTTCATAATCTCAGTTAAGCGATTATGAAGACTTTTAAATCCGTACTTGCCTACTAGAGCATAAATATCTTGATCCATTATGACTATTAATTATACAATGCACTTTAAACTCTAAGGACCGCCGCCGCCGCCAGCCCCGCCTCCTCCTCCACCTGCATTAGGCGGAGGAGGTGGATGTGGACCCCTGTTATTTACTCCAATTCTGAATCGTCTAACTCCTTCATCTCTTTCTGCTGGCGGTCTTGTGGCACCTTCATATAATAAAAAGTGTAATCTTATAAATACTAGCGCATACATTCTAAGAGATCTTGCTTGATATTCTAATGATACTCCTTGAACACCTGAATCTAATGCTGGTAATGGCTCCATTACCCATAAACGGTGGGATTGCGATACACCGGCTGCATTTTGCTGTAATACATCTTGTTTAACATAATGTGTTATATTTTGCACTGCTAGCCCTGCAGGCGCTGCTGCTGGTAAGACATTTCCACCTGCGCCTGCCGCATGAGTGCCACGTATATATCCATCCATTACTGCCTGTGTTTCTGAAGCAGCAGGAGGTCTTGTTCTTAATTGAGATAACCTTGATGCAATCTGATAACTGCATTCTTTTACTGTAGCCTCTTGAGAAAAAGACACAGTTGGTATAGCATCAATTATAGCTTTTATATATTTAATATATAATTCATATGTTACATACATTAATCCATCTGAAAAAGCTAATACTGAACTTAATGAATCCGCCACACATGTTCCAGAACCACCTTGTAAAAATAATGGAAATCCAATAAAAGGATGGGAAGCTAAAGTTGAAGTAAACTGTGTAAATGCTGCAAATCTTTCTGGAGCTTTTTGCTGACCAGTCGTTAGGATATTACTCATTATATTTGCTTGTAAAGTAGCTCCCGCGTGTGCGATTATCGCTCGCGTTGGAGGCATGCAAACAAGTAACATCGCACTTGTTGGATATGCTTCAATAGATCCAAACATACCAGGGGTTGTCCAAGATGGAGGGACATTAGGATTTCTTGGAATAAGAATACCGTGAACATCATCAGCATTTAACCAATTCCCAGTATAGTCTCTAACATATGAAAATGAATGACCGCCGCCACTCCTATGACGATTGCTCATAATCACTGCAGTCAATCTACTGTTTCCAGGGCCTTTAAATTCGGCTGTAGCAGGAGAATCAAATTCGGCTTGACTAGTTACTCTTCTACATTGTAAATGTTGTGTAAGTCCAAGGAAATTAAAGTATTTTATAGATGATAGTAATGAGATTAAATTTAAGTCGACCCATCCTCCCCAATGTGGAGTAGATACAGGACCCATAAATAGTTGTCTAGATAGTTCTGATGCACATGTAAATGAACCCCTTCTTCCTGTTGCACTTACAGATGTTCTTACAATTGAAGTACCTAGTTTTGAATACAATACATCCTTTATAATTTGGATAATTCCTGTATATCTATCCTCCAATTCTTGAAATCTGCTTCTGTCAGAAAGTAAAAATACTAAACGTTCAAATGTGAAACCACGAAGACTCGCATGAAACGTGTTAATAACACCTTCTATTCGCGCATTCATTTCTGCAATAGTAGTACGTGCTACTTCAGTAGTTGGATCTGCACGAAATGAGAGTTTTACAGCGACTGCAGCCTTATGTATTTGAACTCCAGGCATAAAAACTTGATCTATCCATTGTTGGATATATTCCTTTGTTTCTCTAATATGAGGATCTTCTGCTACAACAGGGGTCGGCGCAGGGGCTGGTGCAGCTCCACCTCCACCTCCACCACCTCCTGCATTACCTCCATTTACCCGACGTGTAACATTATTTGCCGCACCTCTTCCACCTCTCCCTCTACCCCTACCTCGTCCACCTCTTCCCCTATTTCCAGAACTACCAGTTCCACCAGATCCATTATCCATTATATGGATATACTACTATTATATAGTAAATTAATTAAAGATTCAGATAAATACTGTCTTGGATAACCGACTCGCGCATGATAAGAGCTTCTGCTCCTCTAAACTTCTCCAGAATCTCAGCATCCTCACAGTACGTCGCCATTGAGCGCCACTCCTCGAGCATATTATTCAGTTTAAGAACTGAACGGATCATATTGCCCTCATAAATCCCATTATCTGCACAAATTTGTGAAATAGGCTCACCATTCATCCAACGGTTCATCGGGCCAACCCAAAAGGTACTCAGTTGCCATTCATATGCTTTTGATCGGATCTTATCCTCCTCATCACGCACACAGTTCCAAATCTCAATTAAGGTCTTAATACCATCCTTAACTGTATAAGATACGTCTAGTTCATCCACCCGGGGTTCACCATCTTTTTTTGCTCCTTCGAATATGCATGCAGCCAAGATACATAGCAGATCCTTTGGCTCTAAGGCCTTAGCTTCAGGCATCAGATAGAACTGCGATACAAGAAGTGAATCACATTCATTCAGCTCGCTTGCTAAGACCCCCCTACTCGTAAGACTCTCAGAAGTAATAGACTTAAGATCATCACACTCCCTTAAGAATTTACACGCCTGTAGTACCCTAATTTTAGACTCTACACTTGAAGAAACATCCAGTGCTTTCTCCATATCCTTCTCGGCAACCTTGATCTGACGCTTAATCTCAACGATCTCAGCATACTGTGTCTCCGCCTGAGTCCACTTGGATCCAGAATGGAAATCCTTCCATGATCTCAAAGCAAGCTCCGCCTTCTTCCGCTTAGAATTCGTATTCTCGCGAATCTGTAACTCCAATGAGACCTTCTCAGCCATTGCAGCCTCCTCATCAGTACTCAAGGCAATCTGTTGCAGACGCGCTGACTTCTTTTTGATATCCATCTTAATCTCAGTGATCCACTCCTCCCGTTGGCGCCGCCAATAAGACTTCTCCAAAATATCCAACCAATTACGATTTCCAGACTGAATCGTCTTGAGGATAAAGTCATAGCCAAAGTCCATACGTGATGTCACAGGTGCCTTTCCTCCCCGCATCATCGCCTGCATTTCACTCGGATCCACAGGAGCACGATCAGGAAAGTAAATGACAGTACCCATAGTATCCAGGCCACGCCGCCCCGCCCGCCCCGCCATCTGCAGATACTCTGCCGTCTTGAGAAGACGCATCCCATTGACCTCCTCGTCAAACTTCTCAAGGTCCACGAAGACTGCAGTCTTAGTCGGCATATTGATACCGACCGCAAAGGTCTCCGTAGCAAATAGTGTCTTGATGAGACCCTTGCCGAACAGAATCTCAATGATCTCCTTCAGCGTAGGAATAATCCCACTGTGGTGAAAGGCGATTCCACGCTGAACGAGCTCAAACAAGGTGTGGTACTGAGGAAGCTTTTCCAGCTTCTCCTTGTTACGATGGAGGTGGAAGTTCCAGATGTGTCTGACTGCTGCAGTCTCAGATGACGTGATCAGGGTGCCCTCAACCTTCTGAGCATATTTCTCACAGCCCTTCCTAGACAAGACAAAGAACAAGGCTGGCAGAAGCTCCTTTTCCTCAAGAGTTCGAATAAGGAGGTTCATGCGGTGCAAGAAGGAGGTGATGTGCACCTTACCACTAATTGCTCCTTCAGTGCCCGCTGCCCTGGCATCACGCACCTTCTCTTGGAATTTGGTATGCGATTTATCCTGCTTCGTCAGCCAATTCAACCAGTCCCTGTAGACATTTGCATCATAGTGATTCCTAGCATCCATCAGCGTGTGGAACTTCTCATCATACCAGATTGTATGCGTCAGAGGAACAATGCGATACTCTGTGCTGATGAGGTTGATGGGTCGCTGCTTGAGATCTCCCAGCCACTCGGCAAAATACTCTGGCTTATCCAGGGTTGCAGATAACATGATGAGCTTTACCTCAGGGGGCAGCAAGATCATGACCTCCTCCCAGATATGGCCACGATCCTTGTCATTAATGTAATGACACTCATCAAAGATCACTGCATCGAGATTATCGCAGGTCAGATTTGCAGTTGGTCCCAAGTGCTCAGTGGTTGAACCCTTCTTATAAAGCAGATTACGCAAGATCTCAGTTGTCATGATTACGACGTCGGCATCAGGGCTGAACTTGATATCACCAGTCATGATTCCTACATTGCCAAATTGCTTCTTAAGATCGTGGAACTTCTGATTGGATAGCGACTTGATGGGAGTCGTATAGAAGACGCGCATTCTCTTTCTGAGGGAGTAAGCAATCTGAACCTCACCAACCAAGGTCTTACCTGAGCCCGTCTTAGCCGTTACTAAGACATTCTCCTCTGAACAGATAGCTTTCATTGCATGCTGCTGAAAGGGATCAAGAGGAAAGCTGTACTTGATTGGAGGATCCTCGGGCATTTCTGCTGGCCCCTTTGCAACATCTGCTATTTTCAGAAAGGATGACATTCGTGTACTATATATAGGCAAGGGTTTAACTTCAATTTTTCATGGACATCTAAGGCACACACTATGTATAAAAGCAGATGATTGTTATCCCACCGTCCAAGCTCCAAGAAGACTACTTCAAGGGTCTTGCAGATGTAACATGGGAAGAGACTCTAGAGAAACAAAAGGAACTATGTGATGCATTAAAGTCTGAAAATAGAACACTAAAAATTACGTGTAAGATTGATGTAGAGGATGGTATGGAATCACTCTTTCACTTACACTATCGCTATTATCACTCAAAACTATATTGCTTCATTGAGGAAGATGAGCCTGTTTTAAAAGCTGATAAATAATAGATGAAGTCGTACAGACTTTGGATACTCATAGCCACAGTAATAATAATTATTCTGGCTATAAGACAATACCACCCGTTCATACCAACTGTAATGATAAACCTTGATAGGAGCCCCGACCGTCTATTTTTCATGTCAGCACAATGTGATCTGCATGGGGTTCCCTTTGAAAGGCATAGGGCCGTTGACGGAGCAAACCATATTTTTACAGATGAGGAAAAGCAAATGTTTTTTGGAATTATCAGTAGCCAGCCAGGTCTAACAACTAAATATACTGAAGAAGAAGCACGCCAATTATTTGCTACTCGTGAATCTGAACCCATATTCAAGAAGACTAAAAATATTATGGCATGTGCCTTGAGCCATATTCAAGTCTGGAGGAAATTTAAGAAGAGTAGAGAACCTGTATTGATTCTTGAAGATGACTCTATATTTGATTTTCAAATCAGGCAAAATATCAACGAATGTTTAAATAACCTAAATACCCTTGACCCTGAATGGAATATTATATGGATATCAGGAGGAGATCCAGGTAATAGAGAAATTGTATCACACTGGGGCCTCTATGATATATATCTTATGGCACCACCTGAATATATAGGACAGGGCGCAGTTGGATATATTTTGAGTCCTAGAGGATTAAAACACTATTTAAATATACTTGATTCATATGGCTGTTCATATGCATCAGATTATTTTTTAATTGAATATATGGATGTAAACCATTCATATGGTGTAAATCAACCCCTCTTAAAAAACTACTCTCTATTCAAATCATCCATTACTCATACCTACTAATCAGACCCCATAGTCAACATATTGTTTCTCAATATCACTAAACCCACCCCTCTGTTTTATACACCGAGTCTTAGGTATTACAAATACGTGAGACTGCTGTAAGATTTTCCAGCACTGATCTGCACACCAGAAATCACCCTTATGAACTTTTAACTTTTTAAAATCTGGTCTGAGTGGGTGATCAATATTACTATGCTTACATGCTGATACTGTTGACCATAAGTCCTTTAGCGTACCTTTGAATTTGTTTTTAACAATATATGATGAGGTTGTCTGAAGATCATAGGAACGCATAAGATTTGCAGAATATGGTTCATCCTTTCTACTACCATATCCCAGACACAGGATATCTGCATCAGATTCCATAAACTCTTTAATATGTAATTCCAAGGTGGGTCTATCGACAAGAAACTGTATATCATCCTCACAGACCCAAGTTGCGGTTGGCTTAGGACCAATAATCATATCTATAATAGTTTCATCTTCACCTTCTACTACAGGGGTATATGGAGGTACTATACTAAGAATCTTAACATGAGAATCAATACAGCCAAGTGAACCATCCGTATTTGAAACTGCACTTATACGAATTCCGCAAAATCCTAGACGATTAAATTCATTCCTTACAAGATCCATACGATCAGTTCGATGATCTAAATTAATATAGTATGGGCCAGCTATCATTGGATATTTTTCTAAGAAAATGTTTAGATCAGTAAAATCAAACGAATGGCATAAACTTTATATGTGGCTCATTATGATTGCGCTTCAAATATTCTGCACAAATCAAGCGACCAAATGCACTTGAGTTCTGAAACCCTCCAGGTGATAAGAGTAAATGCGACGCCTTTGAACACATAAATAAGTCAGTCAAATCCCATTTCCACAGATTTAATGCTTCTTCATCGTTAGGTATTTCTAAATATTGAAGCTCAATCTTTACCAAGCTTTTCAGAATTGCTCTATCTTCATCCGATCCAGAATTAGTTGATACGTAAACCCACTCTATTCCAGGATTATTTTCAATATATCGGTTTATACATGCTGCAACCTTATCTGGTTCAGTAGAATGCCATAGACGCTTACCTATTTCACCTAGTGTAATATTACCTCTATCTCCACGACGCCAATGTACTCCTAGAAATGGTCGAACCTTTGAATATTTAAACCATTTAGGTTCATTGGTAAAATCGGATCTTAGAGGCAGTATTTTATAAAGATCTCTGTAAAATAATTGTGGATCATTCGGTTGAGTATCCCATCTACCAGGTAAGTCGGCAATGATATACTTGGAGGTTTCATCATTGATAAATTCTAATCCTTCAATAGTTACTTTCTCGTATTTCATATTCACGCTACCATTTGATCTAGTATAAAATTCTGCAAGTGTAAGAGTCTTAATTCTAGAAAAATTTAGTACATCTGCACTATTGATTCTGCCAAAGTCCAAAATAGATGCAGACCAGGGTTGATCTGCATTCAATTCAACTAATTTATTATCACGAGGCGCAAGAGGTAAATAGGGTGGTACTATAGCTGCCCCTAGCTCTCTAGCTTTTATACATCCGCTAAGAATATTGAAATAATAGCAACCTATCTGTTCAGTATTCACGGTGAAAGGCTTCTGTATAAAATAGATGCCTTCGTAGACCAGCGACATTATATAGTATAAACTACTAGAGTTTAGGCGTCTAAAGCTTCGGGTGCTTAAACCCTTCATGCTATTAATATTTGGAGGACCTGTAGCTCAGTAGGTAGAGCGTGGTGCTTATACAGTAATGTATAAATATAGCAACATAGGTTGGTAGCACCGCCCGTGGTGGGCAGTGCAAAGCAACGCCAAAGTCCGTGCCGTTTCGGCACGGTACCTGAGGCCGTTGCAAAGCAACGCCAAAGTCGCGAGTTCAATCCTCGCCTGGTCCAGATTCTTACCTGAATGAAGTTCATTCAGATAATAATCTGCTCGGTAAAAATATCTAAGCAGTACGTTTAGCCTTGAGATCTAGAGAAGAAACCTTGCCTGGCTGTGTAGGTAAGAATAAGGTGCCCCAGTGACTCTTAAAATCTAAACGCTCAGTTATAGCAGGCCCATCATTTACCCACGTAGTCATAAGATCCTTTACCTTTCCGTAGATATAGCTATTCTCAGGTATACCAACTTGAGGAAGCTTTTTTAACAGGGTAATCGTTTCTTTAAGTCTCTCAGCCTTTGGCTTTGTTTCGCTAGCGGGTAAGTCAGACATCTACTAATAGATTATGTAAGCCTCTAGGCCTCTAAGTTAGCGATAGCAAAACGTAGTACATGTGCTGCAAGTACTACATAGAGATCCTACGTCATATCTTCCGCTAAAATAATCTTGTCTTGTCTCATAATTTGAAAACTGGTAAGAACAATTATTAGATGTACTGCCACATTCTCCTGGCCTACAACCTTTTGCAGCCTGTGACGTGGAAAATTGGGCCTGAATATTATAATATATAGTCTTCTCTTTCAAGCTACGTATTATGTCACTTGCGTCCATTTCTATATGGTCTAAACATTATCTTTTGTATACAATAAGATGTGTGGAATTACGGTCTGCCTAGGCCAAAGCGCACCAAGTGACATTAGAAAGAGCCTGAGCTTCCTAGAGGCCCGTGGGCCTGAGGGGTCTCAGATTAAAATGCTATCTGAACGGCTCGGCTTTGGATTTACGCGCCTTGCAATCAATGGTCTAACTGAGGAAGGAATGCAGCCATTTCAGAAAGACAATGTAACGTGGATGTGCAATGGGGAAATCTATAATTCCACTGAACTTAATCACTCACTTGGCATTAATTCAGCCGGATCAGATTGTTATTGTATCGGAGATCTATATTTACGCCATCAAGATGACCTTGCAACCTTTGCTAGATCACTGGACGGTGTATTTGCTCTTGCAATATATGATGCTTCAAGAAATCAGGTAATTTTAGCAAGAGATCCATATGGGATTAGGCCGCTATATGTGGGCAGCGATCTGAACGGGAACATGTGTTTTGCTTCTGAGATAAAGGCACTCACTCCTCAACACTGTAATATAAGGTATTTCCCACCCGGGACTATTGAAGTCTATGATATGAACACACTAACCCTAGCTAAGAGCATTCAGTATCATACTGTACCATGGATCACTAACACGACGTTACTACTAGATTCTGCAATTGACTCTATTCGGCTTGCATTGCTAGCTGCTGTAGAGAAGCGAATGCTAACAGATCGGCCTGTTGCAGCACTTCTCAGCGGCGGTCTAGATAGTAGTCTCATCGCAAGTATGGTTCAGAAGTCCCTTAGACGCCTAGCTCAGCCGCCTCTGAAGACATTTTCAATCGGGTTCAAGGGCTCATCAGATCTGAAGCATGCAAAGCTAGTTGCTGACTATATCGGCAGCGACCATACTGAGATTGAGATGACACCTGATCAGTTCTTTGAAGCAATTCCAGAAGTGATCAAGGCGATTGAGTCCTACGATACTACTACAGTTAGGGCGAGTGTGGGAAATTATCTGATTGCAAAAGAGATCAGAAAACGCACTGAGTGCAAGGTGGTTTTTAATGGCGATGGGGCAGATGAGCTATTTGGAGGCTATCTATATTTTCGATCTGCACCTAATAATCAGGCCTTTCATTCTGAAGCTGGTCGCCTACTAGAGGATATTCATATGTTTGATGTGCTACGTAGTGACAGATCAATCAGTTCCAACGGCCTTGAGGCACGTACCCCTTTCCTAGATAAGCAGTTCGTTGCTATAGTCCGTAGCTTGCCACCAACTCTCCTGAGACCGCTTCCAGGAAAGATAGAGAAGTCTATTCTGAGGGAGTCATTCTATGATGGCTGGTTGCCTGAGGAGGTACTTATGCGCCGCAAGGAGGCTTTTAGTGATGGTGTATCTAGTCCTGAGAAGGCGTGGTTCCAGGAGATTCAGGAGCGTGTAGCCAAATGTATTCCTCACGACTGGAGAAAGCACAATTCTAATATGGAGCATTTGAAGCCGCAGACACCCGAAGAGTATTATTACAGAGCGCATTTTGATAATTACTATCCTACTGCGGCTAAGGTAAATGTACCATATAGATGGATGCCAAAGTGGTCTCCAGAGACTACAGATCCCAGTGCAAGAACACTGAGTGTTTACAATCAACCTAACAGCCCATAAATTTGATTTAGGTTGAGCTAGACCCTATCAGCACAGCACAATGGCTACGTGTATTTCTAGACGAGCATGTCCAGACAAGTTATCTTTCAGACTTATGAAAGATGGTAAACAGAAATTTACCATCTTTACTGAGTATCGGTGTCCTAATCCTGTTCAGGGGGCCAAGATCTGTGGAGAGTGTTCAACTAAGCTACCAATGTACAAGTACCAATCTAATCAGAAGTGTGATCATGGGTTTATAGGAGGACCTTATCCTAAAGATAGTAAACTGTATGGGTCGCCCTACTATCTAAACTGCATCAAGAATGGCTGTACCATTTCTGAAATAGATGAAAAGCGGGCTAAGGAGGCGATGATTAAAGCTGGTAGTGAGATGCCCAAGAAGACTGTAGCTGCTGATACAGTTGTGGCTACTGGTGTAGCTGCGCCTTTGGCGATGCCTACAAAACCTGAGAAAAAAGTAAAGAAGGTGATCAAGGTGAAAACCAGCATCCCAGTCCTGGAGACTCCTGTAGCTGAGGCTATTGAAACTAGCACATCAGTGACAGTTGTAAAGCCAACGATGGTAGAGTCAACTGAGGCACCTCTGATAGTTGAGGATATCATTCGAGTGAAGGTCAAGAAGATTCGTCATCAAGCTAAGGACTATTACTTTGATGGCAACTCTGGTAAGCTTTATAGTGCAACTAAGGACGGGGTAGGTAAGTATGCAGGTCGGTATGATGAAGAGACTGCTACTATAAATACATCATATCCTGACTCAGACGAGGAGTGATTTGCGATAATAATCCATTGCATTTCGAATTGCCTGATCCATATTAAAATACTTGTAACTAGCTAAGCGTCCCACAAAATGTACTCCCTCTGCCTTATCAGCTAGCTCCTTATATTTTTGATATAAGGCGCGATTTGCTTCAGTGGGAACAGGATAATACGGTTCGCCAACATCACTTGTCTTTTCTTTAACTGTAACCGTCCAAGGATTCTTTTGATTCAGAAAATGCTTATATTCAACGCATCGTGTATACTCATTTGTAGGATCTGAATAATTTACAACCGAATTCTTCTGATAAAATCCAGAAGTTACATGATGCTCTTTTTTGAATTCAATTGATCTGTACTCTAGAGGAGCTAAGCCTTTATCTTTGAAATACATATCAATAGGACCTGTGAACACTAGTTGCTTCCATACTATAGGCAGTTCAGGACTCCATGGACAGTTTAGCTTGATCGCAATATTAGGATGATCCAACATCGATTCAACTATAGAAATATAGCCATTCGTAGGAAGTGCTTGGAATCGGTCACTAAAATATCGGGCATCAAAGCTTGTGCGGACTGGAATACGCTCAAGTACAGATGGCTCTAATTCAGAGGGGTACTTGGCCCACTGCTTGAATGTATAGTGCTTGAATAGCTTTTCATATAATCTAGGCCCTACACGACTAAGAGCAACTTCTTCACTGTTGGAAGCCGCTGCATACGCAGCTCGCTCAGAACTAAGCCAACTATCCATTTCTTGCTCATTTGCTATATTCAGATCCAATAGGGTATTAACTGTCTCTATATTAGCTGGTACAGGTACTAGCTTACCATCACACTCTGCAATGACCCTGTGATACCAGGGCGTCCAAGAACCAAATCGGTTCACAAAGTCCCACACTTCCTGATCATTTGTATGAAAAATATGTGCACCATACCGACTAACACGAATACCTGTCATAGGATCAATCTCATCAAAGGTGTTGCCTGCGAGATGATCTCGCTTTTCTATAACTAAGACCTTCTTGCCATCTTCTGCTGCTAGGCGTGCAATAGTTGAACCAGATAACCCTGCTCCAACTATACAAAAATCATATTTGGGTTCCATTATACTATATATAATCAGATGGTTTAGATCGCTATTTATTTAAGATCGTGTTCTACTTGGTGATCTTGATCTTGTACCAGATCTAGAAGGTGTACCTGAACTTGTACGACTTCTTGTTGGGGAGTTTGACGGTGTACCCGATGGTGATACTGAAGGGGTTCGTGATCTTGATGGGGTAAACGAAGCTGTCCCTGACTTAGATGGAGTAACTGAAGGGGTACCAGACTTTGATGCTGTTATAGAACTAGACGCAGTTCTTGACATTGTAGAACTTCTTGTTGGGGAGTTTGACGGTGTACCCGATGGTGATACTGAAGGCGTTCTTGATCTTGATGGACTAACTGAAGGTGTACCTGACTTTGATGCAGTTATAGAACTAGATGCTGTTCTTGACATTGTGGAACTTCTTGTTGGGGAGTTTGACGGTGTACCCGATGGTGATACTGAAGGCGTTCTTGATCTTGATGGAGTATCTGAAGGGGATCTTGATGGTGTAACAGAAGGTGACTGAGATCTTGTAGGACTTACTGATGGTGTACGTGTAACTGATGGTGTCATGGTTGAACTTAATGAAGAGCCACTGGATGGGGTTTTTGTTTGACTTGGCGTCTGACTAGGTGTTCTACTGCTAGTTATTGATGCAGTGACAGATGGAGTTACAGAAGGAGATCTAGACTTGGTGGGACTTACAGACGGGGTGACCGATGCTGTTATTGATTTAGTAGGTGTACCCGATTTTGATGGCGTTCCAGAACTAGAAGATGTCGTTGATTTTGTAGGGCTTCCTGATGGAGAATTTGATGCAGTTTTTGATGGTGTTACCGAAGGGGTGCCAGACTTTGTTGATGTTACTGAGGGAGAATTTGTTGGTGTTACTGAAGGTGTCGCTGATCTTGTAATAGAAGAGGTTGCTGATCTTGAAGGGGTTGCAGATGGAGTATTTGTTGGCGTAGGGGAAGGAATTAGTGAGGGTGTGGCAGTTCTTGTAATAGAAGCTGTTACTGAAGCTGTAGGGGAAGATGTAATAGAAGGTGTAAGTGAAGGTGTTGCTGAACCTGTCACTGAAGCTGTAACCGACGGTGTAACTGAAGCTGTAGGGGAAGGAATTAGTGAGGGGGTAGCAGTTCTTGTAATAGAAGCAGTTGATGAGGGTGATACAGAAGGTGTGACTGATGATGTTACTGAGGGCGTGACTGAAGATGTAATAGAAGCAGTTGATGAGGGTGTAACTGAAGCTGTTATTGAAGGTGATACAGATGGTGTAACTGAAGATGTTATAGAAGGTGTCACTGAAGGCGTGACGGAGGGAGTTACTGAAGATGTAATAGAAGCAGTTGATGAGGGTGTGACTGAGGGCGTGACTGAAGGTGATACAGATGATGTAACTGAAGATGTTATAGAAGGTGTCACTGAAGATGTGAGTGAGGGTGTCAGTGAAGCGGTAGCCGATGATGTAATAGAAGCTGTTGATGAGGGTGTAACTGAAGCTGTTATTGAAGATGTTATAGATGGCGATACAGAAGGTGTAACTGAACCTGTTATTGAAGGTGATACAGATGGTGTAACTGAAGATGTTATAGAAGGTGTAACTGAAGGTGTTAGTGAAGGCGTTACTGAAGATGTTATAGAAGAAGTTGATGAGGGTGTAACTGAAGAAGTAATCGAAGGTGTCACAGAAGATGTGATAGATGCTGTCCCTGATCTTGTACTAGATGGAGTACCTGATGTTGAAGGAGTTGCAGATGGTGTGCTTGTCGAAGTTAGAGTAGAAGTATTTGATGGAATTTGAGAACTACTTATTACAACACTCGTACTTACTGAAGGCGAAGGACTATTGCTTCCCTGAGAAGCAGTTGCTACTACACTAGATGTCTGAACTGCAGATGAAGAGACAGATGGCCCTGGACTATACGATGCTTTAGTTGAAGCTGTAATAGATGTAGTTGTGCTTGACGATACTGAAGCTGTAATAGTTGAAGATGCTGATTGCGATTCTAAAACAGATGAACTGATCGTAATTAATGAACTGACTGTAGCTAGAGGTGATTGACTAGAACTCTGCAGGGGTGAATTAGTACGCTCTAAACTAAAAGACGGATATGCAGTTGGAGAACTAGACACTTCTGAAGTATAAGAATATGCGGGCGATACGGATAAAGTGCCAGTTGAAGATTGTGATGGTGTCAAAGCAGGTGACTGAGATACCGTGTATGAAGATTTAATAGATTCTGAAGGGGTGTTACTACTAGACTGAATGGATGTAGTGCTAGGTGGTTGAGTAAGAGTTAACTGCGGTGTTGGAGAGGTTGTTGCAGCTTGACTATATGACAGAGCCGCAGATGGGCTAGATGATCCAGATATACTAGCAAAGACTGATGCTGTTTCTAGAGGTGATGCTGAAGTGCTGAAACTAACTGAAGGCGTTGAAGATGGATTAGGGCTGGCCGATGCAGATATACTAGCAAAGACTGATGCAGTTTCTACAGTGGTCACTGAAGTGCTGAAACTAACTGACGGTGTTAAAGATGGATTAGGGCTGGCCGATGCAGATAGAACTGAAGCAGGTGATGGTGTAGTCGTTTGACAGGCTGATTCAGAAGATGACTGTGACTCTGAGCTTGTTACTGATGCAAACGGTGAATATGAAAGAGAAGCCGTGTATGTCTTCATACTACTCACAGTTCTAGAGACAGTCGATGAAACTGAGGCAGTTCTTGATACACTTGAGCATGCACTAGTAGATCTTGATCTCGTGGGAGAGGCTGACACTGTTACAGACCTACTGGCAGACTTGGTCTTCAGCGCCGTTGCACTAGATGATCTTGCTGCAGTACTAGTATGAGAGGTGCGAGATGATACAGAAGGTGTAGTAGTCTGGGATTCAGATGCTGACTTCTTAGAAGTAGCCGATATAGAGATACTTGATGTGGAACTCTGAGAAGATGATGCTGTGTTTGTCGTTGAACTCGAGGCAGAACTACTCAGTGAAGCAGAGTAACTGGCCGATGATGTAGAACTGATACTATATGTCTCAGTCATTGACTGTGAGCCAGATCCTGTCATAGATAGGGTTTGAACGGAGCTGAATGAATCGGTTGCAGTGCCCTTATCGGTAAATGTCGATGTTGAGAATAAACTCAGTGACGAGCAGCCTGATCGCGACGAGGATGCAGTGTGTGTTTTCTGAACAAAGGTCTGGGTGGCAGTATTTGTATTAATAGGCGTAGATGTTGCAGA
>Ga0114976_10000982_pt1 | contig 17783 bp, 19 predicted proteins | sample S_130805_EF_Meta_FD_87319 | JGI IMG/M metagenome (GOLD analysis project Ga0114976, IMG submission 87319) | Freshwater microbial communities from Lake Simoncouche, Canada to study carbon cycling - S_130805_EF_MetaG | ecosystem: Environmental > Aquatic > Freshwater > Lake | place: Lake...
GACAGGGCCGGCAGTGCGAGTGTCTCCATCGCAAGAATGACTCACACCGACCGGCGTCGCGCCAAGCGAAATCAGCCAGAGCAAAACGCTATCTTAGCGCCTATGGGACGCTGTCCCCCTCGAGCTCCCCCTGCCAGGAGGCGAAGGCCTCCTGGACGTCGATAAACTATCGTCGTGGGAGAGGACCCCTCTTCGGGGGTCCTCTCCCACGACGATGACTCATGGTGTCCAGAGGCCTTTCGGCCTTTGGCGGGGTGGGTTCGGGAGGGGCAGCGCCCCTCCCGAGCGCCGCACGCCTACCGCCCCGCCAGCGCGTGCAGCTCCGCGGCCAGGTCCTCGAGTTCCTCGAGGATCGCGCGGATGCTCCCAGGCGGCGCGTCGGGCGGCTCGGGCAGCGGCAGCTCGCCGTGCACCTCGTCGCGGCCGCCCTCGCGCAGCAGGCGTTGCACGCCCTTGATGGTGTAGCCCTGGGTGTAGAGCAGTTCCGAGATGCGGCGCAGCAGCGCGATGTCCTCGGGCCGGTAGTAGCGTCGGCCGCCGCCGCGTTTCAGCGGCTTGAGTTGTGGGAATTTGGTCTCCCAGAACCGCAGCACGTGCTGCGGGATGCGGAGTTCCTCCGCGACTTCCGAGATGGTGCGGAAGGCGGAAGGCGCCTTGCGGCCTCGGCCGCGTGCGATCGCGACGAGATCGTCGCTCATCCCGGATCTTTCGGCCCGGCGGCGCTCACGCGTCCTCGGTCTCGGGCACGTGGGTCCCGTTGATGCGGGCCTTCAGCACCTGGGAGGGGCGAAAGGACAGCACCTTGCGCGGCAGGATCGGCACCTCGATGCCGGTCTTCGGGTTGCGGCCGATGCGCTGGCCTTTCTGACGGACCATGAAGGTGCCGAAGGCCGAGATCTTCACCGCCTCGCCGGCCGCGAGCGCGTCGGACATCCGGTTCAGCACGCTTTCGAGCAGCATCGCGGATTCGTTCCGGGACAGCCCGACCTGCGTGTAGATCGCCTCGGCGAGGCTGGCGCGGGTCAGTGTATTCATGGCCGCAACGGGGTTCCGCAAGTGTTTCTGAGGGTTAGCAAACCGGGATCGGTTGCGCCGGTCAAGCGACGCAGCGCCCGGGTGTGTTCCCCGTGCCAGTCTGTTGCAGGAATGTCGCGGTAATCGGCGCGGCTAATACCGCGCGAGCGCGGCGCCCCAGGTCAGCCCGCCGCCGATGCCCTCGAACACGATCAGGTCGCCCCGCTCGATCACGCCGCGCCCGACCGCATCCGCCAGCGCCAGCGGGATCGAGGCGGCCGAGGTATTGGCATGCTTGTCGACCGTGACCACCACCCGCTCGCGCGGCAGGCCGAGTTTCTTGCCCATGGCGTCGATGATGCGGAGGTTGGCCTGGTGCGGGATCAGCCAGCGCACGTCGCCATGGCCCAGATTGTTCGCCGCCAGCGCCTCGTCGACCACCGAGGCCAGCTTCGAGACGGCGTGGCGGAAGACTTCCTTGCCGGCCATGCGCAGCAGGCCGGTGCCACCGGTCGAGCCCGCCCCGCCCTCGATGTGCAGGATCTCGCCGAAGCGGCCGTCGGAATGCAGGTGGGTCGACAGGATGCCGCGGTCGCTCGCATCGCCCCGCCCTTCAGCCGCGGTCAGCACCACCGCGCCGGCGCCGTCGCCGAACAGCACGCAGGTGCCGCGGTCGGTCCAGTCGAGGATGCGGGAATAGACCTCGGTGCCGATGACGAGGGCGCAGCGCGCCTGGCCGGTGCGGATCAGGCTGTCGGCAAGCCCCAGCCCATAAACGAAGCCGGTGCAGGCGGCGGCGACGTCGAAGGCGAAGCCGCGCGTCGCGCCGAGCATCCCCTGGATCTTCACCGCCGTCGCCGGGAAGGCGCTGTCGGGGGTCGAGGTCGCGACGATGACGAGGTCGATATCCGAGCCCGACATCCCCGCGCGCGCGAGCGCCTGGCGCGCCGCGGCCGCGCCCATCTCGGACGCGGTCTCGCCCTTGGCCGCGATGTGGCGCTGGCGGATGCCGGTACGCTCGATGATCCAGGCGTCCGAGGTCTCGATGCCGAACTCGGCGGCGAGGTCGTTGTTGGTGACCACCTTCTGCGGCAGATAGCCGCCGCTGCCGGCGAGGATGGCGCGCGTGACCATGCTCAGCGCTGCGCGACCAGCGGCGCCGGCGGCACGGCCAGCTTGGCGAGGCCTTCGCGGATCCGGTCGTTGAAGCGGTGCGTCACCATGTCCATCGCCACGTCCACCGCATGGGCGAAGCCGAGCGCATCGGTGCCGCCATGGGATTTCACCACCACGCCGTTCAGCCCCAGCAGGATGGCGCCATTGTAGCGGCGCGGGTCCATCCATTCCCGCAGGCGGTCCAGCGCCGGCCGCGCCATCAGGTAGCCGACCCGCGCCGGGATCGAGCTCGTGAAGACCTGGCGCAGCAGGTCGCGCATCAGCTTGAGCGCACCCTCGCCGGTCTTCAAGGCGACATTGCCGGTGAAGCCATCCGTCACGACGACGTCGACCGTGCCGGCCGCGATATCATGGCCCTCGACGAAGCCGTGGAAGCCGGCGCCGATATGGCTCTCGCGCAACACCTCGGCCGCCGCGCGGATCCGGTCGTCGCCCTTCAGCTCCTCCGAGCCGACGTTCAGCAGGCCGATGGTCGGGTTCGGCAGGCCGAGCACCGCGCGCGCGAAGGTGTCGCCCATGACGGCGAACTCGACCAGGTTGCGGGCATCGCATTGCAGGTTGGCGCCGAGGTCGAGCATGACCACGTCGCCGCGCGCCGAGGGCATGATGGCAGCGAGCGCCGGCCGGTCGATCTCCGGCAGCGTCTTCACGATGATCTTGGCGAGCGCCATCAGCGCGCCGGTATTGCCCGCCGAGACGACGCCCTGCGCCTCACGGTGGGCGACCGCGTCGATCGCGATCCGCATGGAGCTCTGCCGGCCCTGGCGCAGCGCCGCGGTCGGCTTCATCTCGGCCGAGATCACGTCGGGCGCATGGCGCAGGCTGCAGGCCTTCTTTGCCCGCGGCCGGCGCGCCAGCATGCCGCCCAGGCGCGCCTCATCGCCCACCAGCAGGAAGCGCGCCTGCGGGTGGCGTTCGGCCGCCAGTTCCAGGCCGTCCAGCACCGCATCGGGTGCGTGGTCGCCCCCCATGGCATCGATCGCCAGGGAGAAGTGCTGCGTCACGATCTGCGGTTCCCCGCCGGCCCGTTGACGGGGGTCAGGTGCGGACGACGCCCTTCACGGCCTCGGCCGCGACCACCTCGCGGCCGTCATAATGGCCGCAGGAGCCACAGACATGGTGCGGGCGCTTCAGCTCGCCGCAATTCGGGCACTCAGCATGGGCTTGCGCGCTCAGCGCGTGGTGGCTGCGGCGCATGCCACGGCGGGAGGGCGAGGTCTTCTTCTTCGGAACGGCCATGGCGCCGAGCCTTTCGTATCACTTGCAACAGACGTTGGCGGAGCGCGCGGCATTAGCACCGCCCCCCCGGCGGGGCAAGCAGAACCCGAGCCCGTTCGAAAAGGATGAACGGCGCCGGGCCGAAGCCCGGCCGTTGCACCCTTCAGCGTTTGCCGCCCCGTTGCAGCGAGGCGAGCGCGCCAAACGGGTTGTCGCCGGCGTCCTGCGCTTCGGGCGGGAGTTCCGCGTCGGGCGCGCGCGGATAGGGGTCGAGGGCCAGCGCCAGCGCCTCGGCCACCGCCTCGCCGAGCTCGGCGACGCCGTGCCGCGTCTCGAGCTCGTCGATCGCGTCGGGCTCCTCGTCCGGCTCGGCGCCGGCTGGCAGGAAACGGAAGGCTAGCGGCTCGTCGACCTGCTGGACCACCGGCTCGAGCGTGACGCCGCAGGCCTGGGTGACCTCGGCCGAGAGCCGCCCCTCGGCCAGCACCGCGCCATCCGCCTCCGGGCGCAGCCGCAGCGTCGCCGTCAGCCGGCCGATGCCGAGGATGCCGAAGCGCGCGGCGAGCGCGGCGCATTCCGCGGTCGTCGCGACCAGGTGCTCCTCCCGCCCGGTCTCGCCGACCAGGGCGAGTGCCAGCGGGCGCGGGAATTCGGGCCTCGGCTCAGCCGACATCGGCGAGCGCCGGGAAGGCGACCTCGCCGCGCAGCAGCGCGGCCAGGGGCTGGCCGTCGAGCGCGGCCGCGACCGCCTCGACATGGGCCGCGAGGCGCAGCGCCTCGGCCGAGGGCTCCGCCTCCCGCCGCCAGACGTTGCGCTCGAGCGCTGCGGCGAGGGCCTGGCCATCGCCGGCCCCGAGCGCCGTCTCATAGGCCTTGGCGCGGCCGTGGAAGGCCTCCCACATGGTCCTGACCCGGCGCCCGACCGAGAGGTCCGAGACCCCCATCTCGCGCAGGTTGATGTCCATGTCGGCGAACATCGCATCGAACACCGATTGGGCGAGCGCCGGGCCGCGCTTGTCGGCATCGCGGTGCAGCCGGCGGATCAGCAGCGCGACATGCAGCCCGACCAGGTCGAAACGGCCATCGAGGCTGTCGGGCACGCCGAGCCCGCCAAACACCGCCGGGTCGCGGGCGGCGCCGACGGCGGCGGTGTAGAGGGCGAAGCCGGCCCGCTCATGCGGCTTGCGGCGAAACCAGTCGGTGAGGGCCATGGCCCGGGCGCGTCCTTCAGCACGGCGCCGGCTTCCGGTTGACCCGGACGCGGCGGGGTGGCATCGCGCCAGACATGGATCGCCACCCCCGTCCGGTCAATCATCCGTCCCTTGGGCATCCGTTCCATGGGGGTCCGCTCCTGCGCGCCGCCCTGCTGGCCAGCCTGCTGCTCGCCCTGCCCGGCTGCGAGACCGTCAACCGCATCTTCGGGCTGCCGGTGACCGATCGCGGCCACAAGGTCTCGGAGGAGCAGCTGGCCGAGATCACGCCGGGCGTGCAGACCCGCGCCGATGTCCAGGCGCTGCTCGGCTCGCCGACCCAGACCAGCACCTTCAGCAACGACACCTGGTACTACATCAGCGCCAAGACCAAGGTGCGGCCGGCCCGCGCGCTGCTGCTGCTCGACCAGGAGACGGTGGTCATCGAGTTCGACAACCGCGGCGTCGTGCGTGAGGTGCGGCGCGTCGGCCAGGACCAGATGCGTCCCGTGACCATGGTCTCGCGCGAGACACCGGTGCCGGGCAGCGACCGGACCTTCCTGCAGGCGCTGTTCGGCAATGTCGGCCGGTTCAACCCGGCGGGCGCGGCCGGCGCCGGCGCGCAGCAGGGCACCGCGGCGCAGTCGGCCGGCTCGGTGCAGCGGTAGCGGGTCGCTAGGCGGCGCGGCCCTCGACCAGCGCCATCAGCGTCTGCAGCCGGTCGGCCTGCTCGGCCGGCTTGTCGGTGCGCAGGCGGGCGATGCGCGGGAAGCGCAGCGCCACGCCGGATTTGTGCCGGCCGGAGAGCTGCGCAGCATCGAAGATCACTTCCAGCACCAGCGCCTTCTCGACCTCCCGCACCGGGCCGAAGCGCGCGGTGGTGTGGTTCCTGATCCAGCGGTCGAGCCAGGCGAGCTCGGCATCGGTATAGCCGGAATAGGCCTTGCCGACCGGCACAAGCTCCTCACCGCCCGCGCCGTCCGGGCGCCAGAGGCCGAAGGTATAGTCGGAATAGAAGCTCGAGCGCTTGCCGTGACCGCGCTGGGCGTACATCAGCACGGCGTCGACGCTGAGCGGGTCGCGCTTCCATTTCCACCAGAGCCCCTTCACCCGGCCGGCGAGATAGGGGCTGTCGGCGCGCTTCAGCATCAGCCCCTCGATCGAGGCGGCGCGGGCGCCGTCGCGGATGACGGAAAGCTGGTCGATCGAGCCAAATGCGATCTGCGCCGAGAGGTCCGTGCGCGCGGGCGCGGTGCGGGCGTGCCAGGATTCCAGCCGCGCACGGCGTTGGTCGAGGGGCAGCGCGCGGAGATCCTGCGCGCCCTCGAACAGCAGGTCGTAGAGCCGGACCGCGACGGGGAACTCCGCCATCATCTTCGCGGTCACGCCCTTGCGGTTCAGGCGCTGCTGCAGGTCGGCGAAGGGCGCCACCTCCCCGTCGCGCAGGACCAGCAGCTCGCCGTCCAGCACCGCGTGGAAGTCCATGGCCTCGACGATCTCGGGGAAGGCGCCACCGATATCCTCGCCGCCGCGGGACCAGAGCCGCCGCCCGCCGGGCCCGGCGGTGAGCTGCACGCGGATGCCGTCCCATTTCCACTCGGCGCGCCAGTGTTCCGGCGCGAGCGACGCGAGGTCGGCGGCTTCCAGCGGATGCGCGAGCATCAGCGGGCGGAAGACCGGCGCCTCGGCCGGATCGGGCCGCTCGGCCTTGCCTTCCAGCCAGCGGAACAGCGCGAGGTAGGGCGGGGCGACACCATGCCAGGCCTCCTCGATCGACTCGACCGGTTGGCCCGACCACTCGGCGAGCGCGACGCGGGCCAGCCGCCCGGAGACGCCGACGCGCAGCCCGCCGGTGATCAGCTTGATCAGCGCGAGCCGGCCGGAGCTGTCGAGGCTGTCCAACCAGCCGCCGATCACCTCCGGCAGCTGCGCCTTAGGCGTGGTCTCGAGCGCGAGCACGACCTCTTCGAGGTCAGGCGCCGGCGCATTGCCGCCATGCCGCACCGGCCAGATCAGCGCGACGGTCTCGGCAAGGTCGCCGACATAGTCGTAGGAGAGCTCCCACAGCACCGGGTCGGTTCGCTCGGCGACCAGCGCCCGGATCAGCCCGGGCTTGGCCGCCGTGAATTCCAGCGTGCCAGTCAGCGCGGCGAGGCCGATGCCGCGATCCGGGTCGGGCTGGGTCGCGAACCAGTCGCGCAGCAGCGCGAGCTTGGCGTTGCGCGCCGGGGTGAAGACCAGCCGCTCGAGCAGCGCGGCGAAGGCAGTCACACTCATGTGGTTTCGCCGCGGCCTGTGGCCGCCCCACCAACCCCATCGACCGCGGCGGAGCTGGACGCCTCGCCCACCGCCGGCACCGCAGGCAGCTCCTCATCCTCTTCGCCCAGCCCCACCAGGTGCAGCGCCCGGCCCCGGATGCCGCGCAGCGCCAGCGCATGCACCAGCGCATCGTCGCGGCCATGCGTCACCCAGACCTCGGGCGCCCCTACTTCATCGATCGTGCGGTTGAGGTCGTCCCAGTCGGCGTGGTCGGAGATCACCAGCGGCAGCTCGACGCCGCGCGACTTCGCCCGCTGCCGCACACCCATCCAGCCGCTGGCGAGCGCGGCGACCGGCTCGGCCAGCCGCCGCGCCCAGCGATCGGCGATCGCCGAGGGCGGCGCCAGCACGATCGCCCCCGCCAGCGCCGCCCTGTTGGCGACCGTCGCCGGCTCGAGCGGCCCGAGCGCGACGCCCAGCTCCTCGTACAGCTTGCACAGCGCCGCCTGCGCGCCGTGCAGGTGGATCGGCCTGTCGTAGCCGGCCTCGCGCAGCAGCCGGATCACCCGCTGGCACTTGCCGAGCGCGTAGCAGCCGACGACATGCGTGCGCTCCGGGAACAGCGCGAGGCTGCGCAGCAGCTTGCCGATCTCGGCCTCCGGCGGCGGGTGGCGGAAAACCGGCAGGGCGAAGGTCGCCTCGGTGACGAAGACGTCGCAGGGCACCGGCTCGAAAGGGTCGCAGGTCGGGTCGCGCTGGCGCTTGTAGTCGCCCGAGACGACGGCGCGCGACCCCTGCCACTCCAGCACCACCTGCGCCGAGCCCAGCACGTGGCCGGCCGGCACCAGGCGGATGCTGACGCCGCCCTGGCTCAGCACCTCGCCCGGCGCGATCTCCTGCTGGGTCTCGCCGGCGCCCGCGCCAAGCCGCGCGCGCATGATGGCGAGCGTCCCGGCGGTCGCCAGCACGGCGTCATGGCCGGCGCGGGCATGGTCGGAATGGCCATGGGTGATTACCGCGCGGTGCACGGCTCGCGTCGGATCGACATGGAAATCGCCGGGCTCGCACCAGAGGCCGGCGGGGGTGACCTTCAGCCAGGTTTCGGGATGGGGGGCAGGCAAGCGGGACCTCGTTCTCTCCGGGCGAAGATGGGAACGCGCATCGCCCCTTCACGCCCCCGCCCGGCATCCCCATAGTCCCTGGCCGATGGGAACATTGCCAGAACCTTTTGCCGCCTGGTTCGCCGGCCGAGGCTGGGCGCCGCGGCCGCACCAGCTGGCCCTGCTGCGCGCCGCGCGGGCGGGCGAGAGCGCGCTGCTGGTCGCGCCGACCGGCGGCGGCAAGACCCTGGCAGGCTTCCTGCCGAGCCTGGTCGAGCTCGCCGAACGGCCACGCGAAGGGCTGCACACGCTCTACGTCTCGCCCCTGAAGGCGCTGGCCGTCGACATCGCCCGCAACCTGACGGAGCCGGTCGAGCAGATGGGCCTGCCCATCCGCATCGAGACCCGCACCGGCGACACCCCGCAGAACCGCAGGCAGCGGCAGAAGACCGACCCGCCCAACCTGCTGCTGACGACGCCGGAGAGCCTCGTTTTGCTGCTCTCGCAGCCCGAGGCCGGCACGATCTTCGGCGGCCTCGGCGCCATCGTGGTCGATGAAATCCACGCGCTCGCCGGCACCAAGCGCGGCGATCAGCTCGCCTTGGGCCTGGCACGGCTGGCCACGCTCGCGCCGGCGGCGCGGCGGGTCGGGCTTTCGGCCACCGTCGCGCATGCCGCGCCGCTGCAGGCGTTCCTGTCGCCGACAGGCTGCCCCGAGGATGTCCGGCTCGTCGCCGTGAAGGGCGGCGCGGCGCCGCAGCTTTCGGTGCAGCTCCCCGAAGGCCGGCTGCCCTGGGGCGGCCATATGGGCCTCGCCTCCGCGCCCGACATCTATCGCCGCATCCGCGGTGCCGCGGTGACGATCGTCTTCGTCAATACCCGCGCCCAGGCCGAGCTGATCTTCCAGGCGCTCTGGCGGCTGAACGACGACAACCTGGCGATCGGCCTGCACCATGGCAGCCTGACCGTCGAGCAGCGCCGGAAGGTCGAGGCGGCGATGGCCGCGGGCAAGCTGCGCGCGGTGGTGGCGACCGCCTCGCTCGACCTCGGCATCGACTGGGGCGCGGTCGACCAGGTGATCCAGGTCGGCGCGCCCAAGGGCGTTGCGCGGCTCCTGCAAAGGGTCGGCCGCGCGAACCACCGGATGGACGAGCCGAGCGTCGCCGTCCTCGTCCCGGCCAACCGCTTCGAGGTGATCGAATGCGCCGCCGCGCTGGAAGCGATCCGCCATCATGAGCTGGATGGCGACCCGCCGCGCCCCGGCGGGCTGGATGTGCTCGCCCAGCACGTGCTCGCCATGGCCTGCCACGCGCCCTTCCGCCCAGACGAGCTCTACGACGAAGTGCGGCGCGCCGCGCCCTACGCCGCCCTCACCCGCCGCGACTTCGACGACGTCGTGCGCTTCGTGGAAGACGGCGGCTATGCGCTCCGCACCTACGAGCGCTTCCGCAAGCTGTTCCGCGACGCCGAGGGCCTGGTGCATGTGAAGGACAGTCGCGTCGCGCGGCAGCTGCGGATGAACCTCGGCACCATCGTCGAGACGCCGATGCTGAAGGTCCGCCTGCGCGGCGGCCCGATGCTCGGCGAGGTCGAGGAGTGGTTCATCTCGACCTTGCGCGCCGGCGACGCCTTCATCTTCGCCGGGCAATTGCTGAGCTTCCAGGCGATCGAGGGCATGACCGCGGTCGTCAGCCGCGGCGGCGAGGGCCAGCCCCGCGTCCCCGCCTATGCCGGCAGCCGCATGCCACTGACCACCTGGCTCGCCGCCCGGGTCCGCGAGATCCTGCACGATCCGAAGAAATGGCGCCTGCTGCCGGAGCCGGTGCGCGAATGGCTGAGCTTGCAGCGCGCGCGCTCGACGCTGCCGCCGCCCGACGGGCTGCTGGTGGAAACCTTCCCGCGCGGCGGCCGCTGGTTTCTCGTCGCCTATTGCTTCGAGGGCCGGCTCGCGCACCAGACCCTAGGCATGCTCGTGACGAAGCGGATGGAGCGCGCCGGCTACGGCCCGCTGGGCTACCTCGCCACCGACTACGTCCTCGCCTGCTGGTCGGCCTTCGAGCCGACCGATGTCGCGCCGCTGTTCGAGGAAGACATCCTCGGCGAGGACCTCGAGGAATGGATGGCGGAAAGCAGCGTCCTCCGCCGCAGCTTCCGCAACATCGCGACCATCGCCGGGCTGATCGAGAAGAACCACCCGGGGCAGGAGAAGTCCGGCCGCCAGATGACCATGAATGCCGACCTGATCTACGACGTGCTGCGCAAGCACGAGCCCGACCACATCCTGCTGCGCGCCACCCGCCAGGAGGCCGCGGGCGGCCTGACCGACGTCGCCCGCATCGGCCTGCTGCTCGCGCGTGCACGCGGCCGCATCCGCCATGTCGTGCTCGACCGCGTCTCGCCCTTGGCCGTGCCCGCGCTGATCGAGGAAGGCCGCGAATGGGTCGCCGGCGGCGCCGAGGACGCCCTGCTCGCCGAGGCCGCCGCGCTGGTCAATGACGCGACCGACGGCGCCGAGGCCTTCAACGAACTCCTCGCCGAAGTCACCGAGGGCGTCCGCGTCCGCACCAATGCCGAGACCCGCCGCCCGCGCAATTCCCGCTTCCGCCGCGCCGTGCCGAAATCGCTCGCCGCGCAATGACCCCCGCCCCCATCCACCTCGCCGGCGAGCGGCTGATGCTCGACCCCGCCGGCCTGCTTGCCTGGCCGGCCGAGCGCAGCCTCGTCGTCGCCGATCTGCACTTCGAGAAGGGCTCGTCCCTCGCCGCCCGCCACGGTCGCTTCGTGCCGCCCTACGACACCCGCGAGACGCTCGAGCGCCTCGGCCTCGCCCTGCGTCGCTGGCGGCCGCAGCGACTCATCGCGCTCGGCGACAGCTTCCACGATGCCGGCGGCGCCGCCCGGCTCTGCCCCGCCGATGCCGCCGCCCTGCACCGGCTGCTCGCCGGCATCGAGATGGTCTGGGTGCTCGGCAACCACGACCCCGTCGCCCCCGACGCGCTCCCCGGCACCGCCTGCGATGAACATCGCGCCGGCCGCCTCGTCTTCCGCCACCAGGCGCTTCCCGGCCGCATTCCGCCCGGCGAGCTCTCCGGCCATTTCCACCCCAAGGCCACCATGCCGACCCGGGTCGGCGGCGTGACCCGGCCCTGCTTCGTCGCCGATGGCTGGCGCGTGATGCTGCCGGCCTTCGGCGCCTATACCGGCGGGCTCGACGCCGAGGATCCCGCCATATCAGCGCATTTTCCGCGCGGTGCGCGGCTGTTCCTGCTCGGCCGCGACCGGCTCTACAGCCGCCCCGCCGGGATGATTCGGGCCGGCTGACGCCCTATATCCCCGCCGACAACGACCAGTCCCGGGAGACGCCAAGACATGACCACCCGCCGCCAGGCCCTCGGCCTGACGCTCGCCGCCCTCGCGCCCATGCCCGCGCGCGCTCAGGGCACCCAGCAACCCTGGCGCCCCGACCGGCCGATCCGCCTGGTCGTGTCCTTCGCGCCCGGCGGCTCGAACGACATCGTCGGCCGCATCATCGCCGAGAATGTCAGCGCGCTGCTCGGCCAGCCCATCGCGGTCGAGAACCGCGCCGGCGCCGGCGGCGCGATCGGCGCCGAGTTCGTCGCGCGCGCCGCACCCGATGGCTACACCCTGCTGATCAACAGCGCGCAGCCCTCCATCCCCGCGATCGTCGCGCAGGTGCCCTACCGCACGGTCGAGGATTTCGCCGGCATCGCAGTCGCCGGCTTCTCGCCCTACGTGCTGCTGGTTAACCCGAAGGTGCCGGCTAACACGGCGCAGGAGCTGCTCGCGCTGCTGCGCGCCAATCCCGGCAAGTACAACATCGCCTCGACCGGCAAGGGCAGCGGCGTGCATCTCGGCGCCGAGATGCTGCGCACCAAGTACCAGATCGAGGCCGAGGTGGTGCACTACCGCGGCGGCGGCCCGGCGGTCGCGGCCCTCGTCGCCGGCGAGGCCGAGATCGGCATTCCCACCATGGCCTCCTCGATCGGCCAGGTCCGCGCCGGCGCGCTGCGCCCGCTCGCCGTCACCGCCGCGCAGCGTTCCGCCGCGCTGCCCAACGTGCCGAGCGCGCCCGAGGCCGGCGTGCCGCGACTGATCCATGAGGAGTTCTTCCCCGTCCTGGCGCCGGCCGCGACGCCGGCGCCGGTGGTCGCCGCCCTCGGCGCCGCCTTCCAGGAGGCGATCCGGCAGAGCGCGCCGCGGCTGCTGGAGGTCGCGGGCGTCGCGCCGCGCGCCGGCTTCGAGACACCGGCGCAGGTGATGGGGCTGGTGCGCGAGACGGTCGCGCAGCTGACCGATCTGGTGAAGACGGCCGGCATCCAGCCGGATTAGCCCGCCCCTGCCCTACGGCAGCAGCAGCCCGTCGATCGGGTAGATGATGCCGTTGTTGGCGACGATCGCCGGCCCGACCACCGCGGCCGCCGGCGCCACGTTCACGCCGCCCACGCCGAAGGTGGTCTGCGAATTCGGCTGTGGGTTGCTGACTGCGATGGCGCCGTTGCGCGCGGCGACCAGCAGGTTGCCGCCGGCGACCGTCGGCAGCAGCATCTCGCCCTTGAGATCGGCCGGCGCGAGCGCACGGCCGGCGATGACGTGGTAGCCGATGAAGCTGCGCAGCCGAGAGGTGTCGGGCGAGCCGCCGCCCAGCGTGCCACCGCCGCCGCCGCCGCTGCTGCCCTGGCTCAGCAGTTCCTCGATGCGCTGCCAGCCCGTGCCCTGGAAGGCGGCATCAACCGGCGCGAAGACCGTCATCGGGCCGGCGCCGCGGAACTGGTCGGTGGCGCCGCCACGGCCGACGACCTCGACCCAGCGGTTGAAGCGGCCGTCGCCGGCCAGCATGTCGATCACGTTGCGGGTCTGAGCGCGGAGGATGCCGGGGGCGGCGAGGATGCCGGCACCGATCATCAGGGCGCGGCGGGTTGTCTGGTTGAGCATGGCAGAAGCCTTTCTGTACGCCTGCCCAACGCCGCAGCGCCTGTGTTGGTTCCCCTCGGACCTGCCCTGTCGCCAGCCGGCCATTCCGCCCTACATGCGCGGGATGACCGCGCCCCTGCTGCTCTGGTTCCGCCAGGATCTCCGCCTCGCCGACAATCCCGCGCTGCATGCCGCGGCGGATCGCCCGCTGCTGCCGGTCTTCGTGCTGGACGACGAGGCGGCGGGCGACTGGGCCTATGGCGGTGCGGCGCGCTGGTGGCTGCACCAGTCGCTGGCCGCGCTCGGTGCCGATCTCGCCGCGCGCGGCGCGAAGCTGCTGCTGCTACGCGGCCGTGCCGAGATCGCGATTCCGGCGCTGGCCGATGCCATCGGCGCCGAGGCGGTGCTCGCAGGCCGGCTCTACGAGCCCTGGGCGCGCGAGCGCGACCGCCGCGTGCATGAGGCGCTGGAAGCACAGGGCCGCAGGCTGCGGCTCGCAACCAGCAGCGTGCTGCGCGAGCCGGCGCGCGTGGCCAGTGGCAGTGGCAAGCCCTACGCCGTCTATACGCCCTTCGCGCGCGCGGTGGCGGCGATGGGCGACCCCGATCCCGCGCTGCCCGCGCCCGCGCGGCTGCAGGGCATCGCGCATCCCGCCGGCGGCCTCGCGCTGGAGGATCTCGCGCTGCTGCCGAAGCGCGACTGGGCGCGCGAATTCGGCACCCTGTGGACCCCGGGCGAGGCCGGCGCCGCCGCCCGGCTCGACCGCTTGGTCGCACGGGCGCTGGCGGGCTATGCCGAGGCGCGCAACCTGCCGGGCACCGATGGCACCTCCGGCCTATCGCCGCATCTCCGCTGGGGCGAGGTCTCGCCGCGCCAGGTCTGGCATGCGGTGACCGCCGCGATCCCGGGCCAGGTCACGCCCGACGGCAAGGCCTGGCCCTTCCTGTCGGAACTTCTCTGGCGGGAGTTTTCCTACCACCTGCTCTGGCACCGCCCGGACATGCCCGAGGCACCGCTGCGCGAGCGTTTTTCCGGGTTTCCCTGGCAGCCCGATGCGGCGCTGCTGCGCGCCTGGCAGCGCGGCCTGACCGGCTACCCGATCGTCGATGCCGGCCTGCGCCAGCTCTGGCGCCTGGGGTGGATGCACAACCGCGTGCGCATGATCGTGGCGAGCCTGCTGGTGAAGCATCTCCTGCAGCCCTGGCAGGCCGGCGAGGCCTGGTTCTGGGACACGCTGGTCGATGCGGACCTGGCGTCGAACAGCGCCTCCTGGCAATGGGTCGCCGGCTGCGGCAGCGACGCCGCGCCCTATTTCCGGGTGTTCAATCCCGTGCTGCAGGGCGAGAAATTCGACCCCGACGGCGGCTATGTGAAGCGCTTCGTGCCGGAGCTCGCGCGCCTGCCCGCGAAGTTCATCCACCGCCCCTGGGAGGCGCCGGAGCAGGTGCTGCGCGGAGCCGGTATCACGCTCGGGCGCGACTATCCGCGGCCGGTGATCGACCACGCCGCGGGCCGCGCGCGCGCGCTCGCCGCCTTCGCCGCGATCGGCGAGGCGGCGGCATGAGCGAGGCGGCCCTCGCCGACCTCAAGGCGCGCGGCTTCCAGGGCCTCCGCGTCGTCGCCGACGTCCATGGCGAGGCCGAGGCCTTCGCGCGCGCCATCGACGGCGCGAAATCGGACAAGCTGTTCGTGCTGCAGCTCGGCGACCTGACCGACCACGGTCCGGACAGCCCCGAGACGCTGCGGCTGATGTTCGGCCTGCTCGATGGCCGCCGCGGCCGCTTCCTGCTCGGCAATCACGACCACAAGCTGCGCCGCGCGCTGAGTGGCCAGCGCGTCTCCGTCAAGCGCGAACGCCTCGGCCTGACGCTCGACCAGCTGCGCGCCGCGAAAGATGGCGAACGCCTTGCGGAACGCGCCCTCACCGAGATCGCCGCGGCGCCGGCCTGGCTGCGGCTGCGCGACTGGGTCTTCGTGCATGGCGGCTTCCACCCGCGCATGCTGGTGACGCCGCCGCCCGCCGATGCCGGCGCGAAGAAGCCCGACCCGCTGGTCTCGCGCGCCCTCTTCGGCGAGGTCACCGGCCGCATGCAGCCGGATGGCTTCCCCGAGCGCGTGCATTTCTGGGTCGACCGCATTCCCGCCGGCATGACGGTGCATTGCGGCCACGACCGCCGCTCGACCGATGGCCGCCCCTTCGTGCAGGCGGGTGCGCAGGGCGGCAGCGCGGTCTTTCTCGACACCGGCGCCGGCAAGGGCGGGCATCTCTCCTGGGTCGACCTCGCATGGTGACGATCCGCATCCTCGGCGAGACCCCGCATGTCCCGCAGGTCGCAGCCTGGCTGCATGCCGAATGGTGGTCGGCGGAGGGCTGGAGCATCCCCGGCGTGCGCGAGATCCTGGCGCGCGCCCGCGGTCCGGCGGCGCCGATCAGCTTCGTCGCCGAGGCGCGCGGCCGGCCGCTCGGCCACGCCATGCTCGACATCGACGATCTCGAGCAGCGCCGCGACCTCACGCCCTGGCTCGCCAGCGTCTGGGTGGCGCCGGCGGCGCGCGGCCGCGGCATCGCCTCGCGGCTGGTGCGACACGTGGAAACTCAGGCAGCGATGCTCGGGCACACCAGGCTCCACCTGCACACGCTGGACGCCACGGGCTTCTACGCCGCGCGCGGCTGGCGGCGGATCGGGGCCTCGCGCTGGCGCGGCCACCCGACCGTGCTGATGGCGCGGGAGCTCAGCCGTCCCGGCGGATGAGGAAGCCGTTCGCCACCCGCTCCATGCCGAGCTTCGGGTACCAGGTCATCGGCGCGGGCGCCGAGAGCAGCAGCAGCATGCACTGCGCGCCGAGGATGCGCTTGGTCTCGGCGATCAGCCCGCGGCCGACGCCGAGGCCCTGCGCGGCCGGCACGACGGCGAGGTCCGAGAGATAACAGGCATAGGCGAAGTCGGTCAGCGAGCGCGCGACGCCGACCAGCACGCCCGCCGCGTCGCGCGCAGTGACCACCAGGTTGGCGCCGGCCAGCATCGCCGCCATGCGCGCGGCATCATCCACCGGCCGGCCGAGGCCCGAGGCGCGCACCACCGCGATGAACTCGGCCGGGTCGAGCCGGCCTTCCTCGCGCGCGAAGACATAGCCGGCAGGCGGCTTGGCCAGTGCAGCCCAGGCGGCGTGGCCGCTGACGAGCGGAGGGTCTTCTGCCATGCCGCGATCCTGCCGCCGCGCGCATTCCGCTGGCAATCCCGCGCGCCGCCTCGCTAGGGTTCGGCCGGAACGGCACGGCATGACCCGCGCCGCCGGGGAGATACCGTCTTGCTGACACGCCGCCTCCTGGCGCCGGCCCTCGCCGCTGCGTTGGCCTTGCTCGCCCCGCCCGCGCGCGCCGCGTGGCCGGACCGCCCCGTCACCATCATCGCCAATTTCGGCCCGGGCACCTCGGTCGACCTGATCGCCCGGCTGATCGCGCCGAAGCTGCAGGCCGCCTGGGGCCAGCCCGTGGTGGTGCAGAACGTCGTCGGCGCCGCCGGCGTGATCGGCGCCGATCGCGTCGCCAAGGCGCCGGCCGATGGCTACACCCTGCTGGTCACCGGCGATGCCGCGATGGTCGTGCGCGGCAGCATGGAGCCGAAGCCGCCCTATGTGACGCAGCGCGACCTGGCGCCCATCAGCCAGCTCGCCATCACGCCGAACATCCTGGTGGTCGCCAACAGCGTGCCGGCAACGACGCTGGCCGAACTGCTGGCGCTCGGCCGCGCCCGGCCCGGCGCGCTGACCTTCGCGCATATCGGCGCCGGAACCTCGCAGCACATCGGCGGCGAGTTGCTGAAGCAGCTCTCGGGCGTCGACCTCACCGCGGTCAGCTACAATGACGGCGGCGCGCAGATCCAGGACGTGCTGGCCGGCCGCGTGACGATGAGCTTCAGCAGCGTGGTGAACGCGCTGCCGCGGGTACGCGAGGGCAGCTGGCGCGCGCTCGGCGTCTCCTCGGCCAGCCGCATCGCGGCGGCGCCGGAGATCCCGACCATCGCCGAGCAGGGCGTGCCCGGCTTCGTCGCGGTCGCCTGGCTCGGGCTGATGGCGCCGGCCGGCACGCCGCCGGCGCTGATCGCGCGGATCAATGCCGATGCGGTGGCAGCGCTGCGCGCGCCCGATCTGCAGCCGCGCATGGCCGAGCTCGGCATGGAGCCGGTCGGCAGCAGCGCCGAAGATTTCGCCGCGCTGATCGCCCGCGAGATTCCCCGCATGGCCGGCGTGCTGGAGAAGGCGGGGATGCGCGCGCCCTGACCTCTTCGAGCGGCCGAATCACCGCTCCGGCGATGCCGACTCCGCGGACCGGACGCTACGCGGCGGGCGCGTCGGCGAGGTTCAGCGTGCGGGCCAGCCAGGCCGCGACGATTTCCGCGACTGCATCCTCGCGGCCCTTGTAAAAATGGTCGCAATCGGGAACCACGACCGCCTCGGCCGGCCCGCCGGCGCGGGCGCAGAAGGCTTCGGCCGGGTAATTCTCGGCGCTCTCCTGGTCGCCGCGGATGAACAGCACCGGGCAGCGGATCCGCGGCGCGAGCGCCAGTACGTCCGGCATCGCGGTCATGCGGTCGAGGAAGCTCTCGGCCGAGATCACGTACCACCAGCCCGGCATCAGCAGCAGCTCCTTCCCGCGCCCGGCCGCGACCATCGCCTCGGCCTGCGCCGTGATCTCCGGCAACCTGTCCCGCGCCATCAGCCCGGCCGCCGAGCTGCGCGCCACGCCGTCGCGCCCGCCGGCATGGGCCGAGAGCAGCACCAGCGCCGCGGTCTCCGGGTGATCCACCACGTGCTGCACGGCGAGCATGCCGCCATTGCTGTGGCCCATGACGATCGGGCGCGGGAAGCCCTGCGCGGCGAACCAGGCGGCGGC
>Ga0114976_10000983_pt1 | contig 17778 bp, 30 predicted proteins | sample S_130805_EF_Meta_FD_87319 | JGI IMG/M metagenome (GOLD analysis project Ga0114976, IMG submission 87319) | Freshwater microbial communities from Lake Simoncouche, Canada to study carbon cycling - S_130805_EF_MetaG | ecosystem: Environmental > Aquatic > Freshwater > Lake | place: Lake...
AATAGTGAATTTAGTAAATGCATCTTTTGATACTTCAATTATTCCCGTTTTGCGACCTACTCTTGCAGGAGTATTCATTACTTTACCGCTTTCGTCCTTAATTTGTTGGCTTAAACGGATAAAATAACGTGCGTCATCGCTCTTATATGTGTTTGGGGCTAATTCCCCTACGTTAAAGCAAAACTTTTGTGCAAAGTCGATAAAACTGCGAATTTTACCATTGGCAATATCGCCCTCATCTAATTTGCGTTCTAAAGGTGCTTTTTTAACGCTTAATATTTCAAAAGATGTTTCTTTATCCTTTGGTATGTTTTGACCCAATGCACTATTGTAAACGTCAACTACGGCTACTTCGGGAGATAATGGCATACGAACATAAAGAGTTTCTTGACCATCGATAGTTTTGTACCTATCGGTAAATCTTCTCATTTTATTCATCGCATCATACACACACAATTGCAACTTTGTTGGTTTCGTTGTTTTAATCGTAACCGCTAAAGTCAATGGCTTGTAGTTTGTAGTTATTTTATACTTCATTGTTCAATTGTTGTTTTACTTGTTCGGGCATTTCATTAACTTTTACTTGTCCCGACTTTAATTTTGAAATTGCTTTGTCTATCGCTCCATCGCCACCATCAGCACTTAAAGTACCTTTGTTAACAAATAAAGACGCACGATTAGAATAAACGATAATCAATCCGACTACCCCAATCCCAATCCACATCATATTGTTTTTAGATAATTTCATTTTCTTGTAAATTTATAAATACCAAATAAAACTATACCTACTACTGCAACAATTACAATAGTATTCATAGTCGAATCCTTTGCAAAATCATTTGTTTCTTCTTTTGGATTTTCTTGTCCATCAAAATTTTCAAAATCTTTTAACGCTTGAGCATTTGGAATAAAACTTCCTTTATTCTTTTCACGCTCTAACCAATCTTTAAAAGGTAAAGATGAGCCACTTTCTCGATATACTTTATTTGCACTTACCATTTTAGAAAAAATCTACTTTATACGAAGGTCGTTTAATTTTACCATCAAAACCAACAAAATTTGTTGAACCTGCATAGTGACCATTTCTTTGACACCACGAAGTCAATCCTCCCGAAGAGTTAACTTCTGAAGCAGGGACGCTATAAATAATGTTATTTGGACATTTTACCGCTTCGTTACCCATAGTATTAGTTGGAGTAGTAGAAGTTGGAATAGTAGAAGTAGGAGTTGGATTTGGCATATAAACTCCACGACCACCCGAAGGGTCAATTGGGGCAGTAGTATCTACTTTTACAGGAGTACTTGAAGAAGTTGATGTACTTGAAGTTGTCGAAGCACTTGAAGCACTTGAAGAACTTGGAGTAGTTGACGTACTTGAAGTATTTGGTGTAGTAGTAGCAGCAGGATTTGTTATTAAAGTTATACCCATTGGCATTACTCCTCCAATTCCACCACCTCCGCCACCCGAACCTCCCGTTGGAGTTTCAGTAACTTTTTCTTTTTTACTAACCCACAAAAGCAACGCAATAATTCCGACCCCTATTGCTATTTTTTTAGTATTATTATCCATTTTTTTGCGTTTTTATTTTATAAATTTTGTTCGTTTTAGAAAAAATCTACTTTGTATGCAGGTCTTTCTATTTTGCCATCAAATGGGACATTAGGAGCACCTATACCGCTACCTACTTGCTTATGACCATTTTTATTGCACCAATTATTTACACCACCTGCTGCCTTAACGTCACTTGCTAAAGGATTGTATGTTTTACCATCAGCACAATTAATTGTTTGATAAACAGAACTATATTGTGAAGTCGATGCACTACTAAATCCACCACTCGCTGCTTTACTTAAAACAGGTTTTGGAGGAGCAGTTCCTGCGTTTGTTACAACTGTTGCGTTTTTTAACGAAGGGGATAAATTACTTGGTGTAGTATTAGTAGGTTTAGTAGTCGTAGTAGGACTTGGAGGAACATCATTTGCAGGAGCACTTGGAAATGGTAACCCACCTCCACCACCACCGCCACTACTTGGCTCTTCTGTTGATGTTTCAGCACCTTTGCCTTTTTGACTATACCATATTGCAGCCACAACTATTCCTAATCCGATTGCTATTTTTACATTCTTATCCATATTTTATGCGTTAGGTTTTGCGTTTGAAGGGGTTTTTGTAGTATCTACATTTGGAATTGCAGGTTCTTTAGTGTCAACACTTTCGGGCTTTTTAAACACGAAATATAAAATTGCCCCTAATGCAACTACTCCTAAAACTATTTTTATTTTATTTGTCATTGTTTCTTAAATTAAATCTTGCTTGACTTTTAAATATGTTTTTACTTGACATATCCGCCATCGTATTGTCTATCCCATCAAAAGAGAATGTATCTTTTGAATTTGTATCCACTACTGCACTATCTAAAGTGCTTTTTTTAGCGTTTAAGATGTAAACTAATACACCAAAAACTACCAACCCCGTGATTAAATGTTCTTGTTTCATTTTGTATCTCCTATTAAAAAATAATTTATAGCACCTCCACCTATTGCACCCATAAACCCAAATACATAAAGATTCTTTTGATAGTACCAAGCATACATTAAACCTGCCACCGCCCCAACTGCACTACCTTTAATAGTACGTTTAGCCGTTGCCATAAAACTATCGTGTGAAGTTGTATCCTTCATACTCTTTATATTGTCTAATGCTACTTGAAAATCTTCCATCTTATTTTTTCTTTATGTAATAAACACCAATAGCAACTACGATTAACGCAATTGCAATTATATGCCCTTTGTATAAAAAGTTAACCTTTGTTTTAAGGTCTTGCAATTCGGTTTCGTTCATATTATTTTTTTCTTACAAAATAAATAATACCACCAATTAAGGCTAATGCACCAACACTAATCAAAATAATGCTACCTACACCCATCCCTTGACTTGCAGTCGCTCCGCTACCTTCTTGTAAATCGAAACGTGCTTGGTCTAAAGCATTTTGCGTAGTAACCGCATTTTGCCCAATTTGTTTATTTGACCAAACATTTAAACCCGTGTTTAATACACTTTGTGTAAATTCGGGACTAAACAAGTTGGTTAAATATTCTTTCCATCCACCACCCGTAGATGTTGAAGAAGTAGAAGCAGGATTAGCGGTGGTTTTTACGGCTTTTGAAGCCCCTGATTTTTGTGCAAGTTGTGCTGCCGATGAACTACCATCCCCATTAAAGAAGTCGCCTTCATTTTTGCCCGTAAAATTATTTTTAGTATCTGCAAAGTTTGTACCTTCGCTTTTACCCGTCATCCAATTAAACCAATTACCTTCATTTGACCCCGTAAATGATACGCTTGTATCATGAGCCAATGCAGAAAAATCTTCTCTAAATTTAGCATTTTGTTTTGCTAATGAAGTAAATGCTTTATCTACTAATCTAGTAGGAGCGTTTGTAGGTAAATTAATACCATGTTTCTTAATAAGACCAATTGTTTCGGGTCTTCTTGAGTCAATTGTCATTACGGCAATTGTTTCAATGTGTTTATCGTTTAGTTGTTTCATTTTCTTGTTATTATTGCTAATGCTATCATCATTGTTGCTACTATTAAAAATGCGTTTGTTTGCATCCCTAATTTAGAAGATTCACTTGCACTATGTATTTGTGCGTTTGCAGATGAGTTTACGTTTGCACTTGATAACACGGCATCAGCACCTAAAAAGTCATTCATTAACTCTTTGCCCATGCTTTTATTACCACTACATCCACAACCACATCCACCATCTGCGTTTGAATATACATCCATAAGTAACTCCTTATCGGGGTGTAATTCTGCAATTTTTCTTAATGCAGGTTCTCCTTCTTGAGCCACTAATTTTCTCAAACTTGCCCCCAAATTACGTTGGTCACGGATTCTCAATCCATAAGAGTTAAGTAATGCTAACGCTCCTTTAGGGTTGTTATATGCTACATATTCGTACATTTTCTTTAGTTTTTTAAATGTTAATAAAAAAAGGGTAAGGTGTTACCACCCCACCCTTTTATATAAGCCAATTAGTAAGGATTAACCTACTAATTTAACAGGTTGTGAACGGATAATGCCTGGACTTGCGAAGTCACGAGCAACGTTTTGACCACTCAAACCACGAGCCATGTTAATGTTGTCACTTGGGTACAAGTACAATTTAACAGTGGTGTTTGCTTGTACGTTAGATAAGATACACTTGGTGTAACCATCAATTCTATAAGCATACTTCATGGCAATTACAGTAGTAATTTGCTGATATGGGTCAAGAGTTGGAATTAACGCTTTTTGTGCAATGTTACCATTCGCATCTTTAGTGTTAACTGAAACTGTTTCTAACAATTGGTTGCTATTAGCAGATTGGATGTAAGTCAAACCTACGCTAAAAGGAACACTTTGGAACTGCCACAACATTTGTTGGTAAGTTACGTTAGGGATTGCTGAAGTAATGGTAACTGAACCAATAGTCAACGAACCTGAAGTCCAACCTGTAGCGTTGATATATTCGAAAGAACCGAATACGTCAAAGTTAGCAACGTTAGCACCTGTGTTAGAGATGTTTACGATGTAAGGTTGTGAAGTTGGAGCACTTGGAGCCCCCATAGAACCACCATCTGCACCGAAATAGTTTTCGTTTGCAGTGAAAGACAAATCTCCGTCAAAGAAACCGTCTGCGTTTGCGAAGCCTTCGTTAGCACTTCTTTGTGCATCGGCTAAATATTTTCTAATACTCATAATTTTGTTTTTTGTTTTTAAGTTTAAGTTTTTTAAATTGTTGTCTTATTTTTGTCAATGTACGATTGTACTTGGTTGGCAATAAGAACACCAACAACGATTGTTGATACTGTAAATAAGAATCCTTTTAATTTCCCGTAGTCCATATTTTTGTTTTTTATTGTGTCTATCTTAACATTCAGATGTCGTAGACAAAACAAAATTATTTTTTAAAAGTGATATTATCTATTCGCAGTATTTTGCACCTAACAAAAACTATTAGTATTATTTTAGTATTTAAATATTAATAAGTTAGTAATCAAAAACATAACCTATGGACTTGTCGTGTAAAGTTTCTTTATCCTATCTATCTCAAATTTAGTAGCCGTATCCGAAGTGAATTTACTTTTACCATTTGACCCTTTTATTTGTAACATAGGACTAATTATTTTGCGATAATTTTCTTCTATGTATTGACGAATAGCAAAGTCCAATTTTTTAGGGTCTAACTTACCCATTACTTCCATCTCATCCATATTAACATACATAAAGAACCTTTTATTACCATTGTTGTATTCGTTGTTTGTAAGCAACTCCACAATACGCAATAACTCAAACTTGTCCTCAAACTTTTTACTATGTCGTGCTACGCTATCCAAATTTTTATGGAAACGAATCCAATTCATATTTTGCCAAATTTTTGGGCTAATACGACCGATAGATTGAAAGTGCATAATAATATCAGTATCGGTATGTCGATTTGTACAAATAGCACCAATAACGTCACTCGGTAAATTATCGGAGATATATTTGTTTATATCCTCGATTAACAATAGCCCTCCACGATATGTTTCTAAAATTAAAAACAAAGTTTTTGCAATATCGTCAAGGGTCATTTTTTTGCCATCGGGATGGAATGGTCTTATTCTTCGAGCTTCAACCATAGGATGTACCGAAAACCTAACAAGGTCTTTCATAGCAATTGACTTAATATGCGAAAACTCATCGTTAACATCCAATATCAATGCACGTCTTGGGAGAATGCCACTTGCAGCATTCCCCCTAACGTAACTTTCAATCATCTTATTTGTGGTAAAGGATTTTCCAACCCCTTTTTTACCAACCGCTACTCCTAATTGTGCTTCTCTCATTTTTTCTTTTTATAAGTTCTTTTTGGGTTTCCACCATTAGCAACATCAGTCATGTGTTGTAATAACTCTGCATCTCCAAATGTAGGTAATCCATCAGAAACGGGTCTTTTTGGTTGTCTTGTTGCTTTTGGCTTTACTTCTACAACTTCCGCTTCAACAAAATCACTTTTAGGTTTTACTTCATCGGGTTCAACATATTCCCTTTGTGGTTCTTGTTGTGGCTCTTGTTGTTGTTGTGGTTGTTCCTGTTGTTGTCTTGGTGGCGGTGTGCTACGAACTGCACTCATACTCTTAAGTTGTTCTAACAATGCCGAGTTTTGCCCACGTAAAGAATACACCATCGCACCTTTTTGAACAATGTCCACACCAAAATAGTAAGCCAACAATTGCTCATCGGTCATTCCAATGTTTCTCTTTTGGAATACACGAACCATAACGGGTCTTACTTTATCCTTAAACTCATCACTTACCCCAATAACCCCTTCGGTTTGTTTGTTGTATTCGTTAATGTAATCTAATACACCTATTTCTTGCCCTTGGATAGGAATTTGCAAGTTGCCATCAATCTCGCCTTCATTGATTAACTTTTGAATCTTATTTGGGTTAAATTGAATTAGTTTATTTGCAAAACTATTTAATTGGGTGTACCCATCAAGAACCGCTTCTACAAGTGCTTCACTTGCCTTTTTTTGGTCTTTTTTATCCAAGTTCTCGGTGTATGGGTTTGCACTTGATTGTTCATCATCTGCACCCCAAACTTTTCTGCCATCCCCTTGTTGTTCCGTTTCCATTTCCGCACCATTTAGGTTGGTTTGGAATGATTGGTTTAAATCATCAAAAGTTGGTGGTATTACGACTGCTTCTTCAATAGGAGAGCCATCTACCATACCCGAAACGTTTGGTCGTGTGTAATCTCTTTGAACTACGTTTTCATTCAAAGGGGAAAAATCATTTTCAAACTCTGCGTCTGCGTTAAATCCTACGTTGTTGTCCATTTTATTTTTTATTTAATAATTCTTTTAAGTTGTTTTCACATAATTTAATTTTGTCGATAATTTTATTATCAAACGTGTTATCGCTTGTTTTTGGGTAATTACGAATAAACCCTTGTGCTTTATAAATAGTTTCCAAACTCTTATTAGTGAATTTAGAAAGGTCTTTAGGTGTATAGTTTAAATAGTAGCCCGAAAAATAAGCCCATATTGCAAATGCATATTTTCTTGGGTATTTTTTACTTGTACTAAATAGGGTCGAAGGTGGTAAATTGAATGCTTTACATACCGCTTCTACTACTAAATTTATATCATTGAGTTCAAGTTTTTCTATTTTACCCCTTTCAAGAATTTCAATAGTATCATTTAACCCAACATCAGTTATAGTCTTCGCTAACAATGTTAGAACCTGCTCTACCTTTTCGTTATTTTCAAATGCTTTCATCTTCGATAAATATTATTTTACCTTCAAAATCCCAAATCTTTTTTGCAATGATGGTATGCACGTTTGAATCGCTTTGTGGCAATAGTGTATCCATAACAAATTTTAATATGTTATCAAGGTCGGGCTTTGATTGGTGGGGGGTTAGAGCCATTCTTTCTTTTTTTTTGTTGCTCCAAGATTCGGGCATAGGTAAATGAAATATGCATTCCAATTTATCCTTTAAAGAAAATTTAGTCATCATAGCGTATGTTTCCATCGCTTGTTTAGAAAGTCGATATTTCAATATCGCTTCTCTCGGAGGATTTAGCCACTTGTCCCTTTGGGTCATCCGTGGTTTACCTATCGGTGTTAAGTTAAATTCATATTCCATACTTCGTTGTAAAGGGTTTAGAACTAATTACTTTTTTGGCTACAATTAAAGCGAAGTCATTGTCGCTTGGAAAATGTAATCCTAAATAAAGTCTGCTTAATTCTATGTCGTGTGCCAATTTTTGTAAATAATCATTATGTTCAACATATTTATTTCCTAACACTTCGCAAATAAGTTTTGCTTGAAATGTGTGTCCACTTGGGTACGATGGGCTTAATGCCGATGCACTTTCAGATGGGAATAACTTCGCTTTGTGGTATTGTGCCAACTGATACGGGCGAGGTCGTTGATAATGAAATTTTAATTTTACTAATAAACTTTTCGTAGAGTCAATAATATCATCTATTAATTCGTCTTCGTTGTGACCGATTTTCTCGATACAATATTTTTTTAACGTCTTTATTAAATCTTCATCATAAGCCATAAATCTAAACACAATATTTTGGTGCTTTTGAACATCGCTATTTTGATAATTTAATAGTTCTCGTATTTCATCCTTTGTTGCTTCCGAGTCATTCGGAGGGAACGGATTATCTTTTAAACTTTCGTATAAAAAGTCATAGCCCCCATCATTTTTCAGATAGGGGAGATATATGTCATTAGGATTACCGTAAGTTACCTCACGAAGCCAAGGGCTCATATTTATCCTTTAATATTTTTTTAGTGTTCATCTCAAGTTCATCCAACTTTCTGCGTATATCAGTATCATCTTTCGATAATTGTTGAATTTGTTTTCTTGAATTGATAATATTCATAATTAACGAAACGACAGTTAATCCAATTAAAAATATGGTTAACCATTGCGTTTTATCGTTTTGAGTATTTTCGGTTAATGTTGTGTCGGGGCTCTCTCCACCTTGTGCCATTTGTGTAGGCGGTGTTGGTGTCGGGGTTGGTGTTGCATCCACATCGGGAACATTTACCAAAGGCGACCCCCCTGCATTATTAAGTGCTACTTGTTGTACTGCTTCTTGATTCATTAGTATGCAAATTTAATTTTGTTTCCTTGACGATATACCGCTCTAACCCTATTAGGGCTTGGCTTCGCATCAAAGTTTACTGTTTTTTCTTCGATTGGGAAAGCATCTTTTTTTACCTCCTCAATGTCTTTTTTGTAGTTGCGATAAATAACTCCTATTACTGCACCAACTCCTATCATTGCCAATCCTATTTTAGCCTTGTCTTTGAAGTCGCCTTGTTTGTAATGCATAGCCCCTAAAACTAAAATCCACCAAATAGGGTTGTAAAGGTAGTACGCTGATGCCGACCTAACCCAATATTGTTTTGGGGTAATCTTTTTCTCTACCCATAAATCCCTTAATTTTTTTTCGGTGTGAAAGTAAAGAGCATCGGCAGGGGTTGGAATAATATCGGATAATATCAAACCAATAGCACCTGCGTACAAAATCGCAGTACCATATTGACCTTGAGTCGCACTTGATATTTCCTTAAAAATCCCTTTCATTATTTAGTCGCTTTTGTCCAACCTTTACCTGCAACGTAGGCAAAAGTGTAAATAGTTGCAAAACTTACCGCTAAAGTAAAAAGCATTGCACCTAATCCGAATTTTGTTGATGTTGTATCCATAGTTATATTGTGTTATTTGTGTTATCAGTTGTTTTGTTTGCGAATTTTTCCGCCACAGTTCCTAATCCATATGCAATAGAAATGTATTCTACCGATTCTATTAATCTTTTACCTACTTCTAAATCAAACTTTATATAAAGTGTGATAAACATAGCGATAATCAAAGAAATGAATCCTATTCCTCCAAGGAATCTTTTAGAAGAAACATCTCCCTTGGAACTTACCATATTTCTAAAAAAATTCATATTATGCTAATTTTTGTTTTTGTACATCAAGAAAGCCATTTATCCCAAGCATTTTCACTAAATAGTTTTGCACTACCTCTGCTTTTCTTGCAGCAAAGTTTTTAGGAACACTATTGTAAATAGCCGTTGTATCTACGTTTGACTTCTCTAATCCTTTTTTAGTTACCTTGCCACTAAACGCTCCCGTACCTGCATTGTACTTAATAATGATATGGTCTAATCTAATTTGACCTACACTTTTAATTGTTGCATTCATATGTTGAGCCAATGTTAAAGCCCCTATATATGCAGCAAACTTTGCATCGGGTTTAGTAATATTTTGCGTAATTATTCCATAAGCCGTTCCCGTTAATTTTAGTTGCAAATAATTCTTTGCAGGTTCATTTGCTGCTGCTCCTAAAGGGTTTGGGATAGGTTTAATTACTTTAAACAAAGAAGGTATTACATTATAAAATGGTAAAAACCCACCTAACGTATCAATACCTAATTGTGCTTTCAATATACCATAAGCCGTTGGGACTTCAACTTGCATAATACCTTTTGCAGAACCCGTTAAAGTTTCGTTTTTAGCCCCTCCACTTTCAGTTGCAGTAAACGCTACCAAAATGTTGTAAGGTACACCTGTGAGTGTAGATGCCTCCATTAATACTTTGCCGTAATTTGTTTTTACTTTCTTTACGGTTGCAATGGATGAGTTCTTCCAACTACCCCACGCTTTAGGTTGTTGAAACTCTTTTTCAAGAGAAGGTATTTTGATAGTTAAGTCTGCCATAATTATACTATTTCTATTTGCTTGAGGGTATCTTTATCCTCTTGGGTTAGTGGTTCGGTATCTTTTTCAGTTGATTTCATATACCAATATGCTACACCTACTGCAACTACCAAAACTCCACCTATAATTAACCAATTCTTGTTCATATTCTTTTTGTTTACGAAAATACGCTTTTTTTTTTATTTTGTTGTATCCTTTACGCTATTGAAATAAGCATCTTTAACTTCTTTCTTGTTTACAATTTCAGAATAGCCATTAAGTGCATTTATGTAAAAATCCGCATCATGTTCTAAACTCTTGTTTTTTGAATGCATATGTTTTAATTGCTTTGACAAAGAGTCTTTTGATTTTTTATGAGATACATTTTTTGTTTCAATGTTTTTTGAAATACACTTTAACTGATTAGCAAAAGAACCAATCATAGTATCTTGAGCCATTAATGTGTCAATTTCAACTTCTTTAATGTGGTTGCTTTTCTTTTCGGAGCATCCTATCAATCCTAAAATTATAATCAATTTTTTCATATCTTTCCTAATTTTGAAAGTATCTTTAGTTCCGTCATTGCGACTGCTAAAGCACTATCATTGTTGTGTTGTCGTCTTTGTATTGCTTTTAACTCTAATTTTAAATCTTGTACTTCTTTTGCACAATCAACAAGCCTATCTTTTTGACTTGCCTTTTGGTCAACGTATAAATAGCCAACGACTAATAACATACAAAATGTTACTGCCGTAATCGGGTTCTTTTTGAACTGCTCGAACGTAATAGGTAATTTCATATCCTTTTTCTCTTTTAATTCTACCATAATAATTTATCAGCATAGAATCCGTTTGAGTTAGGTACTCTCCTATCTTTGTCGTGTCGTATTTTGTATTGTCTTCTTCTAAAGTTCGCATATCCTTTAGGATACTTCCCTCTATTTTCTAAATCTAAATAAGTTGGATAATCCATATAGCCAATTGCTCCAACGTCAGCAACCTTTTTACCATTTTTGATAACTGCGACCTTCTTCCCTTTCACTAAAGAAGGTCTTACTTCTACTCCAAGTTTCTTGGCTTGTTGTTTGGTATATTCAGTTATCTTATAAGCCATATTTTACTTATTCTTCATTACATTTACTACTCCTGCCGTAGCCACTAAAACTACTGCCCCAAAAATAAACCACCCTAATCCACTTTTCTTTTCTTCTTTTGGGGCTTCATTTTTATTCGCTAATTCTTCAGCATCTGTTTTAGCCTTTGCATTCGCTTCTTCCAACTTTGTTTTTTCAGCATTTTGTTTGTTTGTGTACTCGATAAAAGATAATATTTCGTCAACAATAACATCTTCGTTTGTATCAATCATTCTTGATTGAGATTCGATTTGTGCTTCTTGTTCTTCAGTTACATTTTCACTTTCATCTAATACATCTACTTCATCATTGTGTTTTTTAATTAATGTTTCTAAAGCATCAATTTTTACATTAATTGATTTAGGTAGATTTGTTTCGTCGAGATTGTTCCTTTTAAGAACTTTAATAATTTTGTCCATTGTCCTATTTTTTATTTTTTGTTGTATTTTTTTAATTGTGCTCCAATTATTTTTTGAGCCGATTCGTGGGCTTCTGCTTTATTGAAAGTTTTACCATACGAATTTCGGTATTTTTTCGGAACTTCTCTACTCATTAATGATTTTTCAACTGCTTTAACTTTTTCATCAAATGTTAAACCACCTTTTTTATATTTACCACCATAACTTTCCATAGGTTTAATAGTTAAATCTATTTTATCCATATCAAACTTTTTTTGATGATTTAAATCATCATCCGTTTTGTATAGAACACCTTCTTCAATAGTATAAAATTGTTGTGCATCGTGAGAAACTAAAACACGTTTGCCTTTTTCAGCCATTAATTTGCTTTCATATAAAGTCATTTTGCGTTTTTTCATCACTCCACCTCTTGCATATTCACTTCTACCATCTAAATAATGTGCAACATCGCTAATATCGGTTTCGGCTCTACCTACTTTTCCAATAACCCAAGGTTCAACATTCGGGTCTTTTTTCAATGCTCTTTTTAGTTCTTCAGTATGGTGTGCAATGGCTTTGTTTTGACTTAATACCATAGCAGTACTTTTGTCTACTTCTCCACCTTTTGCCATCATATCACTCATTCCTACTTCGTAGTAGTTATTACCCTCAAACAATTTGTCCATTAATGTAACGGCTTGTCTTTTGGTTAAGTTTCTTTGCACAACCTCTTCATCATCACTTGCCCCTTTTCTTACCCAAACAGAAAATTTAGAATCAGTTTGTCCACCTTCTGCATAAGAATCTTTTTGTAATTTTCTAAATGGTTTATATTGTGCTAAAAAAGTAGGATTGTAGTTTGTTGTTTCTACCATTTTCCTAATTATGCTATAATATCTATTGCCCGTTAAACTTCCTTTGTAATTTGGCTCTATTCGTTTCCAAATCTCTTTAGTTTTTTGGTCAATTGCTCTTTCAACTTGGAATGATGTTCTTTTTGTAGGATTTGGTTTCAAATCTTCATCAGTTACACCCGAATCAATCATAGCATTTAAGTATTCTATTACTTCTTTCATAGAAGCCCCACCCCAACGAGCAATATTATTAATTTTTTCTTCTAACTCCATAGGTAAGAAACCTATTCCACCACCATTTGAAAATCTTTGACCTTTTGAAGCCCCTTCATAAACTTCTAAAGCATTTCTCTCACTAAAAGACAAATCTCTCTCTAAAGGCAACATAAATGGCTTTATTCTTAAAGATTCAAGTTCTTTACGAGATACACTCCCTACTTCAACTTCAAATAAGTTTACAATAGCCCATAAATAATCGGGGTCATTAGGGTCTGAATTAATTATATACCAAACTCCACGACCATAAGGGTTAAATATTTTAGCAATTACTTTTTGATTTGCCAACTCCCCACCTTTGGGGAATTGAGCAAATAACTTTTTATCAATGTCTTTAGTGAATAACTTCATAATTAATCGTTTTTGTGTTTTTCGGTGTAAAATACTTCGCCACCTTGAGCCATGTACCCATCTTCTTTTTCTGCTTCAATAATCATATCTACATATCCACTTGAAATTGGTCTTTTGTTTGATTTTGATAATTGTCCTTGTGGAGTTACAAAAATTTCCCCTTTTGCAATTTTTTTATCGGGATAATTATCATAATCACCATCAATTAATTTAACTTTATAAGTTTCCCAATTTTTTTCATTATTCAATGGTTCAACAATTTCAACTTTTGCAAATTTTTGCAAATTTTTGTCTTTTTCATTACCAACGACAAATTGTTTGTCAATATTTTTTCTCAATTTCCCAAATTTATCAGATGCTGATTGAAATGCATAAACTATATCTCCTTTTTTAAATCTAAAATTACCTTCATCTTCACCACCTAATGAAGACTTTTTAACATAAACACCATCCATTAAATCAGAACCTTTTAATGTTTTTTTATCCCCATTAATAGTTAATTTAATTTCTTCTATATCTCTTGCTGAAACATAAATTGCCATTTCATCAATTCTTCCACCTTTAGCCATATAGCCACCATCTTCGTATTTTCTCAAATAATTGAAAACATTATCCACTTCTTTAAAACCATCTTCTTTTAATGAATTTATTGTAGAATTTAATTTAACCTTATTTTGAGCAGTACGAATACCAATAAACGGACTTCCATCTTTATTTGTTGAATTGCCATCATATACATCAATTACATATTTCGCTTTTCCTACGCTATGAGGATAAATAGAAAATAATTTTTCTTCTAATTTACCACCACGCTCTAACATAGGATATTTTTTGCGTTTTGCATCGGCACGATTAACTCGTCCTTCATAATACGCTTTTCCTTTTGAAATATCATCTCTTGTTGGTTTACGATAATTGTGTTTGCCACGCATTCTCCAACCAAATGGTTTTGCAGGTCTATTCGCATCTTCTTCCGTTCCTTGTCCTTTAGGCTCGGTTGCTTTTTTCTTCGCATTACCCATTGTTTTACCTCTTTCACTTTGTGCTTTTTTCAAAGCATCTTTGTATTCTTTGGTAGTTTTAACTGCTACGGGTTTGCTACTTTTTAATTTATTAAAAAATTCAATAAATAATTCTTGAGCATCCTCATCTTTACCTTTCCAATTTTTATTGGCTAATCTAATCTTTTTTAATGTTTCCTTTGCAGAATCGGAAATGCTTTTTTGGTCAATGCTTTTATATAAAGTTGACAACTCATTGCTTGTTCTCATATATTTTTTTCTTTAAAATTCAATGTTTGATAAATTTTTTCTAATGTGCTCCCAAAATAAGTCTTTTTTAGGACTTTCTTTGTCATCGGTTACCCTTGGGTTTGATAATACCCTTGGTTGCTCCACAATCGGTTGTTCTACTATTGGTTCTTCAATTATTGGATTACTTTCTTGCATCTCTTCAATCTCTTCAACCTCTTCTTTGATGCTTTCTTTAGCCTTTGGATTTAATTTGTACTCATTCAAACGCTTTAATAAAATACTTGACATTTCGGCAATAGTATGTGCCATTACATCTTTCCTTCTTTCGTTTGTAATCTCCTCATAAATCATTTGCATACCATCAATTAATTTGCCCCCATCAAGAATATCTTGTGGTAATTTATTTTGCTCCTCTTCGGATATATTTAAAAAACTAAAAAATCTTATCATATTATTTTTGTGTTGCTTACATATTTTGCAATCAATGGTGGTGGCATAACTAAATTCAAAGTTATTACTTCTCCGTCAAACAAAATATTGTAAAAAATTTGCTTTGTGAATGGAATATTTTCTTCGGATAAATCCTCAATTAATGTTGAAACAACCGTTATACTATTGTCGTCTTCATTTACGCTTTTCCTAACTTCAAAAGAACAATACCTTTCAGAGCCAAATCCTATATACTCATTGACGTTTTTATTGTATTCGTTTCGTAAATTTTCTATTTTATATTTTTGCAAATCTGTCATGGTCTTTGTTCTAAATTTCTAATTTGTCTTATTGCTCTATCAAATGTGTCTTGGGCTTCTTGTTGACTTAAACACGCATTTATAATAATTTTAGTATTTGCATTTAAACTATCATCCTTACTACTACCAAAATCTTTACTTGTTTCCAATGCTTTTATAAGACTTCTTTTTGTAATATCTGCATCATTAATCGCACTACCTAACCCCGTATTAATGTCGCTATCATATCCTAAATCATAAGAAGCAGTTATAATATATTTAAAAAATTGGTATCTAAAATTCCTTGCATCAGCACTAATAATTGCAGTTGTGTTTGCATTTAATGGGTCGTTCAAGTCTTTTAATTTGATAAAAGAACTAACCACTTTGGTTTCATTGCGACCCCAAGACGTAGCCCCACCACCATAAATTCTAAATCTAACATTCGATTTGCTTAATTTTTCAATTATCGCATTTACGGCAACCGAAGTCCAAAACATCTCATCTCTTGCTTGTACATTCGCATTATAACTTACTTGAATAACAATATCTATTTGTGGTAATTGAAAAGGTATTTGTGGAATGTAAATAAAACTCTTTTTCCAAGTAGAACTGAATTTAGGCAATCCATTATCCCCAATTACTTGTCTTTGTTGTACATCGTGACGTGGTATTTCTGCTACTTTTAAATGAATAAATTCAAATTTGCCATCAATTATTTCTTTAATAACATAAGGGCTATTTTGATTTACGAAAATATTTAAAATAGGCGAAAACAATTTGCCATTTTTTTGTTCCAAATAATGTTGTGGAATTTCGGCAACAAAGATGTGATAAAAAACCACATCACCGTTTCCTGTTTTATAAGAACGAACCTCATCGCCATTAACAATTCTATTTAACAATGGACTAAAATATTCCACTACGGGAATAAGTCCTAAAGATGCAAGGTCAAAAGAAAATATCCCAATCTCTTGAGCAGTAAAAGTAATTTTCTTTTTTTGCTCTAAATCAATTTGTTCAATATTGGTATTGTTTCTATCAAACGCTTCTAATTCTCTCTTTAATTCGTCATTAAATTTAAAAGTATTAATATCTTGTTTGACTTCATTAAAATCCGTAGTCCCATACCAATTCTCATTCCTTCTCGCTCTTCCTTGTAAATAAGTTTCATCAAAAAGAGAATCGTAAACGGTTCTTGCATTACCCCTTAAATTAGGAACTAAATCATTAATATAGTCTACATAATCAAAATAACTATCAAACAAAATTGTTCGACTATTATTTTTAATTGAAGATATGTCTACTTTAGTAAATCCCATTAGTCAACAATATATTTATCAGCAATTAACCAATTAGTTGATTCGCTATAAATTTTAGAAGCAGTTTCCTTAACCATTGGAGTCAATGAATCTACAAATCCACTTTCTCCACCATTAACGATTAAATCAATAGCAGTTTTAGTTACTTCAGCAACTTTATCATAAGTGTATCCACTTTCACGAATTAATACTTGTTTAGCATCATCGCCAAACGCAACTAAATAACTTTCAAAAGTTGACAATACGGTTTTCCCTTTATCACTAATTCCTGTATCCCCTTGTTTTTTTGCAATGGCACGAACTAATTCTATTTCAAAGCCTACTCTAAAAGCAATGATTGTACGATAAGAAACCAATGCCATATTTTTCATATTGTTGGCTTCGATAATCGTTCTCAAACCTCTTGGAGTTGGCAATGCTCTGCCATCTCTTTTTGCTTTAATGTATTCGTGATAGTTACCTACAAGCATATCGTATAGGAACTTGTAACGACAACTTTCTTCATCAATGTATTGAGAATAGTCTACATAGTAAACGCTACCACTAAATCTATCTAACAAAGATAAATCTTGTTGGTTATTACCAACGTATCCTGCAGGATTTGGTTTGTTTGGATATACGTTACCTGTTGCTATAACTGCAAAATTTTCATTCCTTGGTATTGGTGCTTCACTTGGATTAGTTGAATTGATTTTAGGGTTCTTTCTTGTTTTAGAAGATTTAGCCAATGCATCATTTAATAAACCTGCCGTGTTAGGGTCAAGTTTAGGCATTTCATCCAAAACTAATATCTTACCATCTCTCCACGCTACAACCAATTTACCATCTTTATAACCTTCGATTGTTTGACCTCCTAAAATTTCAGTTGGCGAAGTGTATTGAGAACAATTTAACATTAAATACTCTCTATTCAATATTTCAGATACTTTTTCTGCCGATACCGTCTTGCCTGACCCTGCCTCACCGATTAAATACACGTTATTTCCTGCCAATACATCATCCAAAATTGAAAAAATATTTGGTATCATTGCAGTACTTTTATCGACTGTAATTTGCAAGTCGTATTTTGGCAAACTTAAAACAACTATTTGATTTTTGCGTATTTCATCTAAAACGCTTTTATCTAATTCATCTAAATTGATTTTACGAGTTGTAAGGAACTCTTCAATCATTTTCCTTACTTCGTAACTATCTACACCT